>ENA-ORXT01000344-ORXT01000344.1-marine-metagenome-genome-assembly--contig:-NODE-344-length-76530-cov-4.694387_pt1 | contig 76530 bp, 69 predicted proteins | sample MGYA00237868_ERZ511482 | MGnify/ENA metagenome assembly ERZ511482 | reverse complement strand
TTCCAGGCAAGGCCATTAAATTTAGATTTATCTCTAATTCAACTTCACGCTGAATATACAAATCATGATCAAACGCCAAGGCATCTAAAGTCACATTAACGGTTCCTTCCAAAGCATTCTCAATCGCCACGAAACCTAAATCGCAATCATCTGAACTCACAGCGTTCAAAACATCCGTAAACCTTGGTAGAACTATTAGCTCCATCTGCGCTAAATCAGCTTCGTTTCGCAGTGCCTGTTCGGTAAATGTTCCACTTGGGCCAAGGTAAGCCAATTTCTTTTTAGTCACAAGGTAATTCTAGAACAAAAAAATCTATTCCGGGTCAAAGTATTTTGTAAGAAAAACTGAATAGATCTTAAGACAGGCGAGACTGTGCCGAAAGACCTATGTGAGCACAAAATCAAACATTAAAGAACTAAAAAAAGAAAAAGAGATCCTGCTCGAAGAGCTGAATAACTTGAGAATATCAATAGATGAATTAACTAACCGCAAAGCTGAAATGCAAATAAAGTTAGATGATCCATCAGAACAGACGTACACTTTGTCGTCATCTAGTTATGTAATAGACGATATTCTAGTTGAAAGCGATGAAGCAGAAACAAAACAATTCAATAAGTTTTTTAATGCCAAAGACCCTTTTTTAGAAGAAACCAGACGAATCTTATTAGAAGATTAATAAATCAGAAAGAGAATTTTTGTTTAAATCCCTTAACACTTTTGAACCGAAGGGTGTGAGAGCGAACTTATTCGTGCAAGATAGAGTGATGACTTCTGCCCAAAAAATATTTGCCGCATGCATACTTTCCCTAAGTCTTGTTTTAATCGGCCCTGTTTCTGCAGAAGAAGCAGATGAAATAGTCGAAGATGTCCTAGAAGACGGTGTCTATATTGCAAAAGATCGAGAACAAATCCAACAATTAGACCTTATTGTCGAGGAAGTTGAACGAATCAAATCAGAAGACGAATTAAATATCGTTGTAGCATATCCAATAGACCCAGAACCAGATCTAACAGATTTTACAGAAAACTTACAGACAGAATCACAGGCCCAAGTATCATTGGTAATCCCCAAAGATGGTAATCCAGTTGCCTACATTCAGCCTGAACTTGCTGAAGCAGATGATGAAGATTCAATTATTGATAATTTAGAATGTTCACTAGAATCAATAGAAGAACTTAGCGATGAAGTAGAAAGACTCAAGACCTTTTCTGAACAACTCCGAAACGGATGTCCAGAAGAAATTGAAGAAGCACAAGAAGTCCAAGAATTTGAAGGTGAAAGCATAAGCTTCGTTGCAGATGAAGTTGGCGATGACGGAGTATACATCGGTAAAACAAGCGAGCTGGATGAAGAAGCTATCATTGAAGCTGTCAGAGAAGTCCGAACAAATTCTGAGCTTAGGCTTATCGTGGTTGCTCCCGATAATCCACAACCAACAGCGGCAGCGTTTGCCCGCAGATTACACGATAAAACACTTGCATCAGTTCTTCTGTTGAGAGAAGATGGTCGTGCAGTCAGCTACGTTCCTGAAGATAAAACACTTCCCAGAGATTCTGAGGTTAACGCTATAGCACGTAATCAGGCATGCGCTACGAGTGCTGCTTGGGAACAAAAAGACGAAGTGCGTGCGGTAAAAGTATTTGCGGATCGCCTTTCAAATGGTTGCCCTTTTGAGCCTCCAACTTTTCTGCTAGCTGTTGTAGGTAGTTTGCTTTTCTTAGTAGGAATCCTTGGAGTGATTGTTGTCAAAGAACGTGAACAAAAAGCTGAAAGACAAATCAAAAACATTCCACCTCCGCAGATCAACGACAAAGTTGAGTTGTTAGACAGTTAGTAAATTTACTGTTCAGCGTGTTGGGTGATCCAACTGTGCATCGCAATTCCTGCCGCCACTCCGGCATTAATTGATCTTGTTGAGCCATATTGTGGAATAAACCTACACTCAGAAACCGCCGACTTCATATCTTCTGAAAGGCCGGGGCCTTCTTGACCAAAAACCATTACACAGTCTTTAGGTAACGATTGTCCATTTATTAACTTTGAGCCAGGTAAATTATCGATCCCAATTACTTCTAATTCTTTAGACCTCGCCCATTTACAGAAATCTTCGACAGTCCTATGGTGCCTAACGTGCTGGTACCTATCGGTGACCATAGCGCCACGTTTATTCCACCTTTTTTTACCAACAATATGAACTTCTTTTACTAGGAAAGCGTTAGCGGTTCTTACAATTGTTCCAATATTTAAATCGTGTTGCCAGTTTTCTATGGCAACATGAAAGCTGTGTCGTTTGGAATCCAAATCAGCAACAATAGAATCCATACTCCAGTACCTGTATTTGTCTATTACGTTGCGTCTATCACCTTCTGCTAAAAGCAATTTATCAAACTTTGCATCCTCTGGCCAAGGCTCTGGATGTGGTCCAACTCCTATTTGATCTTTTCGTTCTTCGACATTCATAAAACAGTACTTTCTTCTATTTGTAGATTATCTTCACAGAAAGCGAAAAAACCCTTAACTAATTAGTAGTCCTTCCGACCTATTAAACATGCAGTGGAAAGAAATTGGAAAATTAGGTGCAATCGGTGTTTCAATAGCTGCTTGCTTAATGGCATTAGTGTGGTTTATTTCGGCCGAGGAGTCTTCAAACGTTCAAGCTAGAGACGATGTCAAAGAAATAAAAGAAATTGATGCCGAGCCAGTATATTTAGCTTTTAGTTCTGTCGTAGAGGCAGGAGTCTCTTATTCTGTGAATGATTCATACGAATTTGAATACCTTGCTGAAGATGAAGATAATGAACCGAACGACCCAGATGAACAAGAAGATGATTATGAGGAAGAGGACTACAGGTATCTAGACGAATATGATTTAGAATTATCAGACGAACAAGCAAAACAAATCGAACAGCTGGCATATGCTGAAGAGTCCAAAAAAACTATAAAAGGTTCAATCGACCCAGGTGTTTACGTAACTCCATTTGCAACAAAAGATTGTGAATACGAGCTATGGAGAATAATGGAAAACGGTGAAGAACAATTAATTGGTTCCGATGCTATTTCCGAAGGCAGATTGATTGTAAACATAAATGGTATCGAGCCTGACCGTTTTTATTCAACCGAAGGATGCATAGAGTGGTCAGAGTGGTCTCAATTAGAAGAACCAATCAAATCTATTAGTAACGGAGACTATTGGACCGGAGACCTTCAACCGGGAACTTGGAAACTTGGTATTGGTTGCACATGGGAAAGAGTTATAGATTTCAGAGGGGCGCTACTCACCGACTCAAAGGACTCTGGAATCTATCCGGGAGAAATCGGGATAGGCAAAGAAGATTTAGGTATTCGAGTACGTGGTTGTAAATCTCCAATAAAATTTGAATCAGATGATATTGCAGAGGATCTCAGATACGAAGAATCAGAATATGAAACAGTATCTGAATCGTACTATCGAAGATACTAGCATTCACACTAAAAAAGATTAGGAACTATTAACCAGCTTCGTTGGTTTCAGCGAATTCGTCTGAAACGTGTGGCGTCCTAATCGGTGCAACTTCTACTTTTGGTCTTTGCTCTCTGTCTAAAGGTTTGTCATCTTGTCTTAGCCAAATAGTTCGTTGAGGGAAAGGAAGCTCAATGCCAGCTTTATCCAGAGCCTCTTTAATCCTTAATCTTAATTCTCTTGCTATTGTAAACTGTTCTGATGGTTCAGTTTTTACTACGAGTCTTATTACAACGCCATTTGGGCTTAAGCTTTCTACTCCCCAAACCTCAGGTGGTTCAATAATTTGGCCTTTGATAAATTCGGGATCTTTCCATAGGTCTTCAGCTACTTTTTGAATTATTCCTTCCGCTCGTCGAATGTCGGTGTCGTAGGCTACTTCTATATCTAAAACAGCTCTTGACCAAATCTGTGATTTGTTTGCTACTCTCTTTATTTCAGAGTTTCGGATATGCCAGAGAGTTCCGTTCACATCTCTGATAGTCGTAGTTCTAAGGCTTACATCTTCTACTTTTCCTGTTACTTCTCCAGCATCAATTACATCACCTACCCCAAACTGGTCTTCAAATAGCATGAAAAAACCAGATAGAAAATCTGAAATTAATGTTTGTGCGCCAAACCCAATTACTATACCCAATAGCCCTGCTCCAGCGAATAATGGTCCGAGTGATATGTTAAGAATATTGATGATAATTAGAATTGCAATTACCCAAAGGATCATTGACCCTACTGATTGAACAACTGTGGTTAACGTATTTGCACGCAGTTCAGCTCTTTGGGAAGTAACTTGGCTATCCGTTGCCGCAATTTTGTGGGCTCCTTTTTTAGCTAGTTTGTTACCTGCTGTACTCATAAAAAATTTGAGAAATTTTGAACAAATATATGTCGCAATAATTATTAGCAGGATTTTTGTTGGGAGTAATAAATAGGTTTCTGTGAAATCAGTGACCTCTACAGAATTGGTTCTATTATATATCCATTCACATGATGTACTTGGGTCCTCACCGCAGGCTGAATTGATTTGATCTGTTTGAATTTGGGCCATTGTATATACGTTAGCTTAAAAAATTTAAGACTCGATCATGTCGGCTAGTTTTAGTGCAGTATTCCAATTTCGGGCAGTAGCAGTTACACCGAACTCTTTTTCAAAAACATTGATGGTTAATTTCGAAGCCCAAGAGTTTTCGTTATACAGCACAAAGATATGGTTATCAATAATTTTGAAAACGTCCGGACTGTATTTGCTGGCATCAATTTGACTTGAACGTTCAGAATCAATTTTTTTATTCAAAAATAGGACGTGTAGCCTTTTAGGTTCAAAGACGGTATTACTAAATGGGTTATTTTTTATGGCGCTTAGTACCTGTTGTTTGGTCTGTATAACAACCGGTATTGTTAAATCAAAACTAGTTTTGATAAGTTCAGATATTTTTTTAGTTGCAATTTTTTTATCCGAGTCAACTACTACGTTTCCACTTTGAATATAAGTTTGCGGGTTCTCGAACCCAGCAGTAACAAGAACCTTGCGTAAATCGGCCATTGGGATTTTGTTATGGCCACCTACATTAATTCCACGAAGCAGAATAGCGTAGCGCATTATATTGCAGATAACGCTTCAGTGTATTCAGTGAAACTTCTTGCAGAGCCAATATCGGCACTTGGGATTGCTTTGGCAACTACGCCATCTTTGTCGAGAACAAAGGCTGTGCGGTTAGCGCAACCAAGTTCTTGGTTGAAGTTTCCAAACGCTTTAGCCACTTCACCGTGAGGCCAGAAGTCGGCTAGTACTGGAATGTTTACACCTTGTTCTTTAGCCCAAGCCGCATTGCTGAATGCTGAATCAACAGATACAACCACTACGTTAGCGTCTAGCTCTTGCAGCTGACTGGTGTTTGCTTCTAACTCGCATATCTCACCAGTGCATACTCCACTAAAAGCAAATGGTACAAAGATTATTAGAGATTTTTTCCCTTTAAGGCTTTCTAGTGTTACCTCGTTCTCATTTTGGTCTTTCAATGAAAATTCTGGTGCGTTTTCTCCGGCTGATAACATTTTTAAGGTCCTTGTTAGATGAATTTTGATACTACCAAATCGTGACAGTTTAGAAGTCAATAAAACAAATTATTATCTTATTTCACCAACTAATTCAGCAATTCTTTTAGCTGTATCAGATTCTATTGTTCCGTGAGCTATGAATGATTTGTCGGTTGCATATACAAATCGTGGGATTATCCAACATCTAAAGTCAAGCATCAAAGAGTTAGCGAACGCCATCACAGACATATAGGATCCGTCCCCTCCGGCACAACACAAAAATCCTACAGTTTTTTCAGTCAATGAGTTTCCAACTAGCTCGACTAAATTTTTTGCTGAAGATGAAACATCATAATTGTAAATTGCACATCCAAAAAATATGTGTGTGGCTGAAGAAATTTTGTCTTTAAGTTCTGAAATTGCTGGATTATTGAATGATCCTGCTCGTCCCGCGTTTGGTAACTGAAATTCTCGAAGGTCTATGAGTTCATTTTTGATGCCATTTTTGTCGCAAATCTCTTTTGTGGATTGACAAAGAATGTAAGATTTGGAATTCGGATCTAAGCTTGTTGCGAATATTAATAATGATGGAACTTGATCGTTCATTGTTGAATCTTAACAAAAACTATGCTTTGTTTGTGAATTGTTGCTTGGAATGTCATTATCATTGAGCCAAAATCGATATAAAAGTTCCAAAATTGGGTAATTCCTAATAATGTTTTAATTTTCAAATCGTCTTGTTTAGTACTAGCTTGGATGTATGGGTTTAAAAAACATTGAGGATGTTCTAGAGCGGCTAGTTGAAGGTATGTTCTCCCGGGCTTTTAAGTCTGAACTTCATCCAGTTGAACTTGGCAGGATTCTGATTAAAGAAGTTGACACTAATCGGAAATTAGATGTCCAGGGAAGGTCCGTTGCCCCTAATTGTTACTCAATAAGTCTGTCTCCTGAGGATTATAAACATTTTTCATCAATTGAGAAATCAATTACGAAAGAACTTACTGCCACTTTACGTGAGTACGCCAGACGTGAAAATCTAGGGTTTCTAGGTCCTGTCAAAGTTTCTTTGAACAAAGACGAAAAAACTAAAATTGGATTAGCAAAAGTTCTGCCAACATTTGATGATTCTTTAGAAGAAGATTCACTCTCGCACTGTTGGTTAGAAGGTCATGGTGGAGTTAAGTATTCTTTAAAAAATAAATTAATGGTCATTGGCCGTTTAAATGAGTGTGACGTTGTAATTGAGGATGAGAATATATCTAGGCGTCACGCTGAATTAAAACCGTCAGGGGATACATTCGTGCTTATTGATCTTGGTTCAACTAATGGTTGTAAAGTAAACGGAAAAAGGAAGAAAAAAACTCTTTTAGAAGAAGGCGATGAGATTACATTTGGTCCTGTAAGACTATGGTTTAGGCAGAGTTGAGAGTCTTTTTTATTAAATTGTCTGATTCGTTGCTTGTTTTAGTCTATCCGCTTTAAAATTGGTCTATAGTTTTTAGTCACTGTGGATGGTCCAATTTTAACGTTATTGAGATTGTGTTTTCTAGCATTACTTTACTTATTTTGCTTTCGTGTGCTGCAAACCGTATGGAAAGGCTCAACTACGCGCGTGTCAGTTCAACAAGTAAAATCTGGTGGCAAGGGAATTAAACCTGTTAGAAATAAACAAGCAAAGCCAACACCTGCAAATGGAAAGCCAACACGATTATTAGTTCTCGAACCTACAGAAAAAGCTGGTGCAGAATATATTTTAGAATCAGAAATTTCAATTGGTAGATCAAGTTCTTGCCAAATTATTCTTCAAGACACATTTATTTCACAATTACATGCCAGAATAATGAAAACACCTCAAGGGGTTGTTGTTGAAGATTTAGGTTCTACGAATGGTACATACTTGAATAACGAGAAATTAAAAGGTTCAAAACAGGCACAGCCTGGAGATCGTATCAGAGTTGGTAGTTTCTTATTGGAGTTGAGATGATTGCATTAGTTGGAGCTGTGGCTTCGCACGTCGGTAATGTACGTGAAGTAAATCAAGATCGCGGGTTTGTAAGCGCTAATACTTATGCCGTCGCTGATGGTATGGGTGGACATCGTGGTGGTGAAGTTGCAGCGATGCTCACAGTTAGCAAGTTTGAATCTGCTGGCACTTTGCTTTCACAAGGAGATCTAGAATCTATTGCAACAGATGCTAATGAGTTAGTTTTTTCAAGATCAACCGAAGACAGCCTTCAGGGTATGGGAACTACACTCGTAGCTCTTGCTATTCATGATGATCAAGCTGTTTCTATTATTAATATTGGTGATAGTCGAGCGTATTGGCTTAGAGATGGCTATTTGGCTCAAGTGACTCGAGATCATAGTTTTGTTAGCGACCTTGTTGATCAGAACGAGATCACAGAAGAAGAAGCTCTAAATCATCCAAAGCGTAATATTATTACGCGTGCTTTGGGTATCGCTCCAAATATTGAAATCGATAATTACCCGTTAAACGTTGAAATAAATGACAGATTTTTACTGTGCAGTGACGGTCTAACAGACGAAGTGTCAGAGAGCGACATTGTTGAAGTTCTTTCAGAATATAAATCTCCAGAAGAGACAGCTGAGAAGTTAGTCGCTATGGCTTTAGAAAACGGTGGTAAAGACAATGTGACCACTGTAATCGTTGATGTAATAGATGCAACAGATCCCGATGAGACTGAAACAAAGTCAACGCCTGCTAAAGCGGAAGAGGATCTTGTTCATCCTCCTAGCTTAAAAAAGGATGACGCATTTTCTAATGATGATACAAATGAAATGAACATCGAAGAGTTTCAACAAGCAGGTCTTGATGAGATTGAGCAAGAGCAAAGTTCAGAAAAAATTAGTGAGTCTAAAAAAGCAGCTGTATCAATAGAATCTGATTCTGAAGATAAAAGTGAACTAAATGACAATATCAAATACTTGGGGCTCGCTTTAATTGTAGCTTTATGTTTTCTTGGCTATTTCTTATCAAAAAATTATGCAAGCTCAGGGTTTTTTGTTGGAGACGATGATGGAGAAGTAACTGTTTTTAAAGGTAAACGTGATGGATTTTTGTGGTTTGGGCCTACCGAGGCAATTAGTGTGAGAACTAAAACAAAAGATTTATCAGAATCATCAATCTCAGAAATGGATTCTAGTGAATTCGAAACTTATGGTGAGGCTAAATTATTTGCTGAATCTTTGGAAGTTGTTGAAATAAAACCAGAACCTTTTCAACAAGATTTAAGCGCTTTTACTATCGAAAATGATACAGATCCAGATACTACGTCGACAACTGAGGATGAAGTCGATGAAGCCCCGTAATGTTGAACTGCTTCTACTGGTACTTGCCTCCATTCTTACCTGCGGTGGTTATTACTTAGCTACTTTAGGTCAGACTGCAGAGTTGCCTACAGATATTGTTCCGTTTCTGGTAGTCGTTCTCGGCCTGTTAGTTGGGGCCCACTTTGTTATAAGAATGTTTATTCCATTCGCTGACGGAATCATGTTTCCATTAGTTGCTTTGTTAAATGGTCTTGGGTACATGATGATTGCTCGTCTTGACCCGGATTTGGCTGCAAGTCAAGCTGCTTGGACATTTATTGGACTATTTGCGTTCTCTGGAACAGTAATCTTTTTTAAAGACGTTCGTTTTTTAGAACCGTTTAGGTATACGCTGGCCGTTGCTGGTGTAGTCTTACTTCTTTTGCCTTTGATCCCTGAGCTTGGAACAAAAATAAATGGTGCTCAGATCTGGATTAGGGTTGGTCCTATTTCTATTCAGCCTGGAGAAATAGCTAAAGTAGTCCTTGCGGCCTTCTTGGCGAGTTATTTAGCTGAGAAAAAAGATTTTATTGCTTTAGAAGTTCGTAAAATCGGCAGAATTGGGTTTCCTGCCTTCAAGTACTTTGCCCCCTTAATATTTGCCTGTGGTGTTGCGTTGGTGGTCATGGTGTTACAAAGAGACCTTGGGTCTTCATTGTTAATTTTTACACTATTTCTGGTTATGGTTTATGTTGCAACAGGTCGTTCTATATACGTATTCTCAGGTTTGTCATTATTTGCAGGTGGAGCATTTTTTGCTTGGACAAGATTTAACCATGTGCAGGAAAGAGTGGCAACCTGGTTAGATCCCTATAAAGATGTTAAAGGTGATGGTTTCCAAATATCGGAAGCTCAGTTTGCTATGGCTGATGGTGGCTTCTCTGGTACTGGTTTAGGTTTGGGAACGCCTTCTAAGATTCCAGTTGTAGAGTCAGATATGATATTTGCGGCTTTTGCTGAGGAACTTGGGTTGCTTGGTGCATCAGCTATTTTAATAATTATTTTATTATTTGTAAGTTCTGGTATTCGAATTGCACTTAGTGCTTCTTCAGAATTTGAGCGACTGTTGGCTACTGGTTTAATTCTTCTGCTTGGGTTTCAGTCTTTTATAATTATTGGTGGAACATTAAGGGTTCTGCCTTTAACTGGTGTGACTTTACCGTTCGTTTCCTACGGTGGGTCGTCATTGATTTCTAATTATGTAATTGTCGGCATTCTTATGAGAATTTCTCATAACTCTGTTGTGGCCGCAACTCAGGAATTAGTTGAAGGTTCTGATGTTAAATGGAAGGTGGCTAAGGGATGACTTTAGGTAAGCCGCTTCGTAATTTAATTGTTTTTATTATAGGCGTTCTTATCCTTGTGCTGCTTGAGTTCAGTGATGATTTGAGTTCGGCTATTAAGCTGGGTTTGTTCTTTACGCTTTTGTCTTTGATAATTGTTTTAGTTTATTTTGTTGGTAAAGAAATGTCGCCTTTGCATAACGTAACGGCTGTTTTGTTGTGTTGTTTTATTGCTTTGTTTGTTCAACTTAACCGTGTTCAAGTTTTACAGGCCAGTGAGATTGAAACTGTTGCGGGAAATAACCGTGAGTTGCAGCGCAACTTTGGTCAAGAACGAGGAAGGATCCTAACTTCGGACGGACAAGTTGTAGCATTATCTGAACCCGTTGAAGGTAATGATTCATTCAATTTTAGGCGTCGATATCCTCATGGTGAGTTGTATGCGCATTCAGTGGGCTATGTTAGTCTAATTTCGGGATCAACTGGCTTAGAGGCTGAATATAATGAGGAACTTACGGCACAAGAAAATATTCTTCTTTTAGATTCAGGTCCTTCAGATCTCGTACTTGGAATTGATCATGAGCTTCAAATGGTTGCTAGGGAGTCCTTAAAAGATTCTAACGGTAATGACAGATTAGGTTCAGTTGTAGCAATAGAACCCAGTACGGGCGATATTAAAGCTTTGTGGAGTTACCCCTCGTACAATCCTGAGCCTATAGCAAGTTTGAGTGCTGAAGAAATTAATTTGGCTATAGATGAATTAGAACCAGATCCTGGAATTGAGAATCCAAAATGTACTGATACTCCTTTGTGCGCTAAGGCATATCAAGACAGAACTGTTCCTGGTTCAACATTTAAAATAGTTGTGGCAACGGCTGCTCTGGATCGTACTGGCGTTGGCTTGTTTAGTCCAGATTTTCCTGTCACTGATGCTTATGACCTTCCATTCAATGGAACAGGTTCAATAAGAAATTATGGTGGGAGTAGCTGTGGTGGTGATCTTAAGACGCTTATAACAAAATCTTGTAATGCCGGCTTTGCACAGATCGCTGTAGAGGATCTTGGCCCAGAAAAATTGATCGATCAAACTAAGGCTTATGGATTTAATCAGAAAGTTCCATTAGATGTAGGTCCTTCATTAGTTACTGAGAGTTTTTTTCCTGAAGATTATGGTAACTATATTAGTGATTCGTTGGGTTACAGGTTGTTTGATAATTCACCTAAGTTAGGTCAGGCTGCTATTGGGCAGTCAGAAGTTCAAGCTACTCCATTAAATATGGCGATGGTGGCTGCTTCTGTTGCCAATGATGGCGACATGATGTATCCAAGGTTTGTTACAGAAACTAAATATTCTGACTCTCAGACTTCAAGAGTCAACAAGTTAGAGGTTAAAAAGTGGAAAGATTCTGCTAGTAGGGAGACGGCGGATGACTTAAAGGAAGCAATGTATCAGGTTGTTGAAACTGGAACTGCTAGGAACTCTCTTCAAATCCCTGGGTTAGAGGTTGGAGCCAAAACGGGAACAGCAGATATTGGCGATGATGTGCATGCATGGGTTATTGCTTTTGCTGGCAGGCCCGGACAAGAACCAGAATTAGCTGTTGCGGTTCTGGTTGAACGTCAACAAGGTGACGCTGGTGTTACTGGAGGCAAAGTTGCGGGGCCTATAGCAAGGGCTGTTTTTGAGCAATATTTCAGTTCGGAGACAATTGATGGGTAGATTATCTCGGGTGAGCGACGGTATGGGTCATTTTCTAAGTAATATTGGAGTGTCGTGACTAATACATCTAAAGCAAGACCAATTCTAAACGGACGTTATGAACTTCATCGTCGAATCGCTAAAGGCGGTATGGCCGATGTTTTCTTGGCGCGTGATCAACTGCTAGATCGTCCTGTAGCTGTTAAAGTTCTTTTTGCACAGTACGCTGCTGAACCAAGCTTTGTTGCAAGGTTTCGCAGAGAAGCCCAAGCAGCAGGTAAATTGAATCATCCAAACATTGTTGCAGTTTATGATTGGGGAGAACACGAAGATACGTATTTCATTGTTATGGAATATGTTGAAGGTCGGACCTTAGCTGAGTTGATAAATGCTGAAGGTCATATAAATCCTGTTAGGTCTGCCGAGATTGCTAAAGATGTTGCTGGCGCTCTTAGTTTTGCGCATAGAAACGGAACTGTTCACAGAGACGTAAAACCTGGCAACATTATGATTACTAAAGAGGGTCAGGTTAAAGTTGCTGACTTTGGTATTGCGAGAGCTTTTGGAATAGCTGAAGATGAGCTCACTCAGACTGGTTCTGTGATGGGTACTGCTAGTTACTTTTCTCCAGAGCAAGCTCAAGGCAAAAACGTTGACCCTAGAAGTGATCTGTATGCGCTTGGTGTTGTTTTGTTCGAGATGTTATGTGGACAGCCTCCGTTTCTTGGTGACTCTCCAGTAGCGATTGCCTACAAGCATGTTCAAGAATTGCCACCTGACGCTCGTGAAAAGAACGCTAACGTTCCAGAACCTATGGCTGCTGTTGTTGATCAGTTGCTTCAAAAAGATCCTCGTAGTCGATATCCGGCTGCTCAGGAAGTTAAAACTGATCTTCAAAACTTTATTGAAGGTAAACAATTGGTGGGTCTACGTAATCACTCTGCGGCTAATCTAAATATTTCAAATAGCCCTGAGACAAGAGTTATGCCTGAATCAGTTACTTCTGCTGCAACTACTGTGATGCCGCAGGCTGGTTCAACGCAGTCGATGTCTACAATCAATGATACAGGCTCTACAAGAGCGATTATTGATACTTCTAGAGCTGTTCCAGCTACAGCGGCTATAAATCAGCAAGAGGCTTTAGAAGAGTATTATGAGCCTCCTCGTAAATCGGGTGTATTTATTGCAATGCTCGCAATACTTGGAATTATTCTTGTTGGTTTAATAGTGTTTATTTTGCAGACTGTTAGCGGCGACAGTGGTGCTTCTTCTGATGAAGCTGAAATTCCTGATGTGATTGGGTTAACTCAAGAAAAAGCGACAGAACAGTTAAAGGCTGCTGGGTTTGAAAACGTTGAAACCAGGTTCGATAAAAACGAAGCAGAAGAATCTACGGTTTTTGAAGTTGATCCACAAGCGGGTGTTACTCATCCAAAAGATCAACCTATAACTATTTACATTTCTCAAAAAGGTGAACCAATAAAAATTGATGATTATGCTGGGCGAACTGACGAGTTTACTTTTGCAGATCTTGAAGAAAAAGGTTTGAACCCTACGAGGTTGGATCGTCCTGATGCAAGAGCAGCAGGGATTGTTATAGAGACTGATCCTAAGGCTGGGTCAGATTTTGATCCTCAATCAGGATTAACGATTACTGTTGTTGTTTCTTCTGGTCCTGAGGGTGCTGCGGTTCCTAATGTTGTTGGTATGACGACAGAAGCTGCTCGGACTGCGCTTGGTGAAGCAGGGTTTACTACAGTAAATGTTGGTGCGCCTGAGCCTTCATCAGAGCCTGTCGGCGAAATTGTTAGAACTGAGCCCGACGTTGGAGAGTCAGCTAAGTTCGATGATGAGATTACTATTTTCCCATCATCGGGGGTTTCTACTGTAAAGATGCCAAACCTCAGTTCTTTAACTCAGCAACAGGCAATAGAAATTTTACAAGAAAAAGGTTTAATACCTACGATAGTCCAGGTGAATACTACTGATCCTGACAAAGTAGGGGTAGTTCTTTCACAAAGCCCAGCATTTAACACAGATGTTAATGTTATTGATCCAGTGCAAATTGGTGTTGGTAATCTTCAGCAGGCAACGACAACAACTTCTACAACAACAGTGCCTCCACCTGCTCCCTAATTAGCATCTTTTGACGAAGGTTTTGACTAGTGTATGTCCGTCTTCTGTCAGAATAGATTCTGGATGGAATTGGACCCCCTCGGTATCGTATTCTTTGTGACGTACACCCATTATTGTGCCTGTTTCGGATCGCGCAGTTATTTCAAGTTCTTCTGGAATGCTTGCTTCTTCGATTACAAGTGAATGATATCTAGTCGCAGTTATAGGGTTTTTTAAAGAAGCAAAAACCCCTGTATTCTTGTGGGTTATTGAACTGGTTTTCCCGTGCATTAATTCATCTGCTCTTAAGACGTTTGCGCCGTAAACTTCGCCGATACATTGGTGCCCTAAACAAACACCGAAGATTGGTAATTTTCCTTCGAAATGTTTGATGGCTTTAGAAGAGATGCCTGCTTTACTTGGTGTTCCAGGACCTGGAGAAATTAATAATCCATCTGGGTTAAATTCTTCTAATTCTTTGAGATTGTATTTATCATTTCGTACAACGTGAGGGGTCGCTCCAAGCTCCCCGAGGTATTGAACTAGAATGTATACGAACGAGTCGTAGTTATCGATAACAAGAATTTTTTTACTCACAAATTGAGGTTACCTTATTGATAATAAACATTACTATTTATCACATTGTTTCATTTGGCGAGGATAATCGAGTTATGATAAGCAAATGACAAGACAAATTGAAGGTAAAAGAGGCCGAGTAACCCAAAAAGGCACTGCCCCGGTTGAAGATATTAAAGTAAATGATCGATTTGAATATGAAAATTTTGAAGGATCTTCTCCAATAATCGTTCCCATTATCATGTTCGGAACTTTAGTTCTTGGAATAGTTTTACTCCTTCTTAACTACCTTGTTGCTATCCAACCATTGGGAATGCCTTCAAATTGGTGGTTATTAGGAGGTTTGGGCTTGATCCTTGTGGGTATCTCTACCGCTACAAAATTAAGGTAATTGCCTATAATTACATCGGTGTTATCCACACTTTAATGATTCAACAAGGATCTTCAATTAAGTAGCTGAAATACAGGGAAATTTAGAAAAAGCAACCTATTTTTTTTTAAAAAAAAAGAAAAGTTATCCACATCGTGTGTGTAACTTTGATTCGTTGCTCTATAAGTCATCTTTGTCTGTGGTTAATAGCATCTCTTCACCACAATGTCTAGGTGAATCAGGAACTTTATCGTTGGCCAAAGTCATCTTAAGTTCAGAACCACAAATATCGCATCGATAGGTGAGTTTAACCTTTCTGAGCTCACCACGAGGGGGAGTAGGAGGTATAGGGCGAGCTAATGCACCTAAAACTGCAAAACCTGCACTGAATATGAGAAATGCGCTCAGTATCGCTATAAACACCCTTGTTGTATCAACATCGGCAATCAACAACACAATTGTGACGGCAGCTAATATTGCTACTAGGATTCGTTTTCTTTGTTTCTGTATTGATTGATCTCTAGATTTTGCTGATGACCTAACAGGTTCGCTGTCATATTCTTGGTTCTCTGGGAATTGAGTATAAGGAGTAAAATCATCCACAGATATAGCTTAGTGTGTGGTTAGGGTTAGCATTAATTATTAGAGCTTTTGAAAGGCAAGTATTGTTATGGAAAGTAAAAAAATAAATGATGGCATTAGAGGAAACACTATTGTGCAGAACTTTCTTGAACAGGTTGCCAGGGCGCCGAAGGCAACAGCAATAAATTGGAAAGAGTCAGGTAAATGGAAGTCATTGGATTACTCTGAATTAGCTGAAGAAGTCTCAAAAGTTGTAACTGGTTTACAATCTAACGGTTTATCAAGAAATGACAAAGTAATCTTGATGGTAAAAAACCGGTTTGAATTTCATGTGGTTGATTTAGCTATCTTGTTTGTTGGCGCTATCCCTGTTTCGGTTTATAACTCGTATTCTGCTGAACAAATTGTTCAGGTTGGGACAACGACCGAAGCTAAGATGGCTGTAATTGGTGAGTCTTTTCTTAAAACATTTACTGATGCTAAGAAGTCATTGCCTAATATTTCTTGTGTTGTTGCTGTTGGTGAGAATAATGAGCATTCCGATATTTCTTATTCAGAGCTAAGCCAGTTTGAAAGCAGCGATCTTGCTGCGATGTCAGAAAAAGTAACTCAAGAAGATATCGCCACTTTGATTTTTACATCAGGTACAACAGGTGAACCAAAAGGTGTAGTTCTTGATCACAAAAACATTTCATCTACTGTTGCTTCATTACGTGAGCTGCTTCAGTTAGAAGAATACGTTGGTACCAAGATGATTAGTTACTTGCCCATGGCCCATATCGCTGAACGAATGGTATCTCATTATGTTGGTTTGCTTTCTGGGTTTGAGCTCACATGTTGTCCAAATGCGTTGTTAGTGGCTGAATACGCAAAAGAAGTAAAGCCAAACATTTTGTTTGGGGTGCCAAGAGTTTACGAAAAAATATATTCAAAGATACAAGCTGCTTTAGTTGGTGGAAATAAAAATCAGACTGGGTTTAAAAAGGTAAAGTCAGAATTACTTGCCAAAATAAAAGTAAAATTTCTTTCTCATAAGATCAGAGAAAAGGTTGGCTTGGATGAATTGATTATCGCTGTTTCTGGTGGTGCGGCGATTTCACCAGAGATAATGGGTTGGTTTAGATCAATCGGGGTTCCACTTTCTGAGATCTATGGTTTGTCGGAGACAAGCGGGCCGCTTAATTGGCATCCTCTGGAGGTTAAGGTTGGGTCTGTTGGGCCAGCTATCCCAGGGGCTGAAGTTAAGCTCGCAGATGATGGTGAAGTTATTTGTCGAGGCGATAATATTTTCCGTGGTTATTTTAATGAGCCCATAAAGACTAAAGAGGTTCTTGATTCTGATGGTTGGTTTAGTACAGGCGATATTGGTGAAATTGATTCTGATGGTTATCTGAGCATTGTCGACCGTAAAAAAGAAATCATTGTTACTTCTGGTGGTAAAAATGTTGCACCTGTTGCTATTGAAAATACTTTAAAAATGATTCCATTTATTAGCCAAGCAATGGTGGTTGGCGACGACCGTCAGTATCTTACTGCCATTGTCACTTTGGAAGAAGAAGAGGCAACTAGCTGGGCTAAGAGCCAAGGTTTGGAATTTGAAACTTTAGAAGAACTTGCTGAATCAAAATCTGGTGTTTCCAAAATTACTAAAGAGATTAAAACTGTAATGGATACCTATAGCGCCATTGAAAAGATTAAAAAAGTTCATGTCGAACCCACAGAATGGGAAATCGATAGTGAATTGATAACCCCAACTTCGAAACTAAAACGAAGGGCCATATTAGCAAAGTACTCAGATGAAATAGAGGCGATGTATAACTAGGAGCTTACGAGGTTTCCTATGGAACGCTCTTTGATCCAGTTGACGATCTTTTCTGGATTCATAGGACGAGCTAAATAAAAGCCCTGTCCCACATCGCATCCCATTGCTGTAAGAATGTCAACTTGTTCTGGTTCTTCTATTCCTTCTGCAACTATGTATGCGCCCATAGCTTTTGAAAGTTCAATAATTTGTTGCACTAGTAACGTTCCTTCTTGAGAAACACCTATTTTGTCTATGAAAGCTTTATCTATCTTGACGCTATCAAATGGAAGTTCTCTTAGGTGGCTAAGTCCACTTACTCCTGTGCCGAAGTCATCGATGGCAATTTTTATTCCTAAGTCTCTTAACGTATTTAGTTCGGTGTGTATTCTGCCAGCGTCGGTGACCATTGTAGATTCTGTAAGTTCTAAGATTAGATCTGTTGGTTTGGTATTGGATTTGCGAATTATATCTATGAGCCCGTTAAGTTCTTTTTCGTTTTCTAGCTGGCGAGCAGATAGGTTTACGCTTACACCAATGTCTTCAAACTCTTTGAACGTATTTTTCCAGATTGATAGTTGGTTGAGGGCCTGCTGTAGAACCCATCTTCCGATTTCAACTATTAGTCCATTTGCTTCAGCTAAGGGGATGAATACTGCTGGGGAGATGTTCCCGCGTTCAGGATGGTTCCATCGAATTAGTGCTTCAAAGTTTAAAACTCTATTGTCTTCTAAAGAAATAAGTGGTTGATAAACTAGAGAGAAATCTCCGTCGGTTAATGCTCCTCTGAGTTCTCCTGCTAGTTCGAATCTTTCTGCTGTTTCTTGTTGCATGGATTTTATAAATACATCCGGTGTAGTCGACCCAGTAGAACGTGCGTGGTGCATTGCTACTGTTGCTTGTTGTATTAATACTTCAGGGTTTTTTCTTCGGTCTCTAGTCCAACTGAACCCGTTTGAAGCAGATAATGTGTATGTTCGGTTTTCGATTGAGAATGGTTCGTTAAAGACATTAGATAAACTTTCGGCCAGTTCTTGGGTTTCTTCAATGTTGTTTCTTATGCATGTTACTGCGAATTCATCTGCAGAAAGCCTGGCTAATTGGTCACCTTTTTTTAGTTCAGATCTCAGTCTTGATGCGACTGTGGAAAGGACTTTATCTCCTATTGTGAAACCTGCGCTGTCGTTTAGTTCTTTAAAATCTCGAATGTTTAAGCAAACAACACTTGCTACGCTTTTTGGATCAAGGTCTTGTAGGCAGATTTGGGTTTCATGTACAAATGAAGATCTGTTAAGTAGGCCTGTTAGATCATCGTAAATAGCTTTTGATCTAAGGTCGTCTTCTAGTTGTCTGCGGCTAGTAATGTCTTTTATTGTGACTACGTATGTTTCAGATCCATCAAGATGTGATGGTGCAACTGATATTTCTGATAAACGAGAGTCTGCCCCTAGTGATGTTCTAACAAAAGTTTCAGCCTGTACCGCTGATCCGTTTTCTTTTGCTTGCATAAACAAGTGGTGTAAGTTTTCGTGGGATTCTTCGCTAATAAATCCTAAAAGTGATGATCCTACTAAGTCTTCAGTAGCGATATTAAACATGGCTTCGATATTGGGGCTTACATATAGGACTGAGAAATCTGAATCTGCTAACATTGAAACATCGGAGCTGTTCTGAACCAAGGCTCTAAATCTAGCCTCTGAGTTCCTCAGGTTAAATCCAGCTAGTTTCCGGTCGTTTACATCTGAAAGGCTTACTAGTAGCCCGTCAATATCTTTTTCGTTAGTTAGATCTCTTACTGACATCTCAAACCATCTTGTGTTTTGGTTTGGCAAATTCATTCTTACGTCAGTTACTTGGATACCTTTTAAATGTATTGAGCTAAAGAGGTGTTCTTTAGCTAAAATAATATCTTGTGGGTGTATGTGGGTTAGGACTGTATCTTTTAGCAAAGATTCACTTGTGTGTCCAAGGAGTTTGTCTGCATTTGGGCCGACGAACTCGATTTCAAATGTTTTTGAATTTACGATCAGAATTAAGTCGTTCGAGTCTTGAGTTAAAGCGTTAAATCTGTTTGTGGCCCGTTCTTCTTGGATTTGAGCTGATAGTTCATTACTTCTTATGGCTAGTGCATATTGTGCCGCTGCTGATTTGAAGTGTTCTTCTAAATCGGCTTCAACAATTTTTGGTGTGCTTGCAACAAAATATCTGTCCATTGTGCTCACAGAGTCTTCTACTTTTGGCACTCGAACACAAATTTGAGAACCACCAGGTTGTTCTTTGTCGAACCAGTCATCTGCTTGGGATTTACTTCCTAGTGATAATGGCTTTAGTCTTGTTTTTTTAAATGTTGGGGTGACTGAATTTTCAAGAAGTATATGGTTTCCGCCGTTTATACTTTCTAGAATTGCGACTTTAGTATTTTTGTCGGTTAATGATTCTAAAGTGTTCAATGTGTGAGTATTTAGCTTTTTAGGTTTGTTTGAAGAAATTATTTTTTCGCCGTATCTTTTTAATTTCTGTTCTTGCTTGTAAGACCAGTCTCGTTGGCGGATTAATAATCTAAATCTGAGCATTAAAAAGGCAACACTTAAGATCCCTAAGATTATTAGTGGTGTAATGTTTTCGTCACTAGCAAATAGAGCGCTAGATGAAACTATCAGTAAAGGCAAAATTAATAAAATAGCAAAAGCGAATTGTTGTGTTGTTCCGAACCTTCGTCTAGCAGAAATTGAAGCAGCTTCAAGAATTTTTTCTTTTTGTGGTAACCAAAATGCGAAGAGTAATCCTAGGTATGGTAGGGCCCAAACTGCGTTAAATCTTTCTGGTGGTACATATGATATTAATGATTCAACAGTGGCTACTCCGAACATTGAAACAACTAATGCTAAGTTGAATTTATTTTTGCTTCTTCCTAAGAAAGAAAACGAAATTATCATCGTTCCAGCTAAATTGAATACAGCAAAGGCAATTTCATTCGATGTGTTTGTCGAAATACTTTTGGTAAATAGAATTAACATCACAAATGCACATGCAATTGATCCAACCTCAAACAAAGTAGAAATCTCAACTTTTCTTACTCGGTTACGAACTATTCCTAGGATGGCAACAATTACTACTATGTATCCGATTGAGTCGGCAATATCAGCAACTAGTATTCCTTCACTGACAGATAGTTCCATGTATCTAGTTACATGTGCGGCTGTAAAACATGCTGTTGCGATTCCAAGAGTTCTATGGATGAATTCTTTAAAATTTATTAGACTGGCGTACATTACTAGACCAGCGGCACTTAAATATGCAAATAGATCTCCTACACCCCCGATAATAGAAAATACGCAAATTAAACCTAATGCAGTTATTGGCATCGCGTATTGCTTTTTTAAAGCCATGATGGGTAATCGGCGTTAAGATTTGTTTTTTAAGCACTATTTATAAGGAAGCGACTGTGTGAAATTACCTAAATTTTTGCTTTGCTGCTAATCAGTAAGGTCTATAAGCCCTTCATTAGGTCGAATATCTTGAAGAGTTTTAATAATATAGTCGAGGTCTTCATAGCTGTGATTTAGAGTTATTGAGAACCTAAGCCTTGGCGTTTTCCGAGAAACTGCGGGATACATAGCAGGTACAATAAATACGCCATTGTCCCACATATGTTGCGTAGCTTCTACCGCAGCGTCTTCATTAGGGTATATAACAGGAACAATAGGTGTGTTATCTCCAATTATTTTAAGGCCCAATCCTTCTAAATTTTTTCGAAAGTATGTGTATCTATTTTGAAGCTCTGTGACTAATTCAGGGTTTTCATCTAGTACTCGAATACTTTCTAAAGATGAGGCAGCTGTATATGCGGGTACGGCTCCTGAGAAAATATATCCATTAGCTCTATATCGAAGGAATTCAATTATTTCTTTTTTAGCAACTATGTAACCACCTGACCCGGCTAGAGCTTTGGAGCAAGTGCCCATAAGGAGGTCAATTTCTTTAGGGTCTATTCCGAAGTGTTCTGTGATTCCTCGGCCAGTTTTTCCGAGTACCCCTAGTGAGTGGGCTTCGTCTACCATAAGGTAGGCGTCATTTCTTTTGCAAACCTCGAGTATTTCTGGCAATGGTGCGATAGTTCCATCCATTGAGAAAATCGAATCGATGACTACTAAAGTGGCGCCTTCAGCTTTTTTAAATGCTCGCTCAAGTGTTGATGGTCGTTCTGCGTTAAAAGTTACTGTCTTAGCCCCAGATGTATGTACTCCTATTTGAATACTGTTATGGTTTTTCAGGTCGTTTATTATTGTGTCACCTGGACCAAATAATGCGTTAATTGTAGAAAAGTTTGTTGACCAACCCGTTGGAAATAGAATAGAGTCTTCTCCGCCTATGAATGAGGCTAAACCTGTTTCTAGATCACGGTGTACTTGGGTTGATCCGGTAAGTACTCGTGAGCCTTGACTCGATACGCCGTATTGTTCGATTGTTTTTTTGACGGCTTCTTGTACTCGTAGATTATCGCCCATGCCCAGGTAAGAATACGAGCCTGCCATAATTTTTTGTTTGTTGTCAGAATGAATTTTTCCAGAAACACAGTCTTGGTACAACTTATGGAAGGGGTTGTTATCGTTCTCATTAAAACCTACTACGAGGTTATTTGAGTAGTTGTATCTTGACTCTACAAGATCTGAAAGAGTTATTTGGGTTGTGGTTGTTTTCATTTAGGAACCTACTCATATATTGATGTGCTAAGTAAATATACCCTGATTAAAAGAATATGCGATAGTAGGATAATGCACTTGGGATGTTTTCATGCCAGATCTAGGTTTTGAGTTATTATGTAATTTTATTTCTGCCACTTCTACAGAGTAATTATTAGAAATTTACGATCTGAAAGAGTATTTACATATCGCAGAATAATCACAAATATTCTTCGCAGATCAATTTCGAATATCAGATAGGTATAGTTGTAAACGTGCACTTTGGTGAGCGACACTAGAGCGGGTTATTATTGCGGTGATTAATACAGTTTCTTTTTGATCACATGGGTGAGTTAAATGGCGGAATTAACAGGTGATCTTTCAGATAGTTCAGGTGCTGATAGTGAATCGCAGAAGAAATATAAAAAGTGGTTTGATCGGTGTCTTTTAGTTTTAGCTTCGGGGGCAGTGTTTTTTATTCTGAGCCCATGGGATGCAAACTTGCGAGCTTATTTGGGTATTAAATCTCTGGTTCTTTCTTCTAGTGCTACGCTTACCGGTTTGACGGTTTTTGGGATTAGTTTTATTGTTGAAGCTGGCTCTGCAATAATTGTTTATGTTGGAATGAGAAGAAATCGCGGGTTTGCTAATTGGGTGGAAGATGTTATCAATTTTTTCACCCCAAAGAAGCGAGCAAAGAAAACTATTGATGCAGATGCTTCATCGGACTTGGAATCAGAATTTGTAGAAGTCAAAAAGAAAAATTATAAAAGTACTTTTTCAAAATTCTTTGGCAGCGCCGCAGATTATGGAATGTCAATGGGAATAGGAAGTGGATTTGTACCCATAAAAAATGTTCCTAAAAATTATGAAGATGAAACTCAGTGGCAAGATATAAAATCAAGAATGTTAAAAACAGCGACAGCTGTATCTCTTTCATACGGGCTAGTTGGTTTTCTTGCTGGTGGAGGGATTAACCTTGCTGAATCATTTGACCAAAATGTGCTTTCTCAAGTTAACGTATTTGAGTTTGGCTGGCTTGATAATGGAGCTGTCTGGGTAGCTGAACAGATTGTTACATGGGCGCCTGACTGGAGGGTTTGGACTTATGGGACTTTTGGAATCTGGGGGCTACTTTCGGTCTATGGCCAGATTTTAGACAAGATGGGTCTTGCAGAACCAAAGGCTAAACGAGAAAAGGCTTCAGTTGCAGAGACTTCAGTTGGTCGAGCTGCAGATCAAACAATTGAATTAGCTATCCATCAACCGGTTATTGATTTGGCCCAATCTCCCGACTTGGCAGAAACTTTTCATGTAGCTAATGAGGCTTCTTTATTTGCGGAAGCCTCACCAGAGTTAGACGAGGTTGATCAAGTAGCGGATACAACACTTGGTTTGGGTCTTTCCTAACCAGAGAATCTTAGCCAAGCTGAAGAGCAAGGTAATTCCCCAACTCTTTAGGCTTTAGTTTCTAATCAATAACGCATTAGATGTAACAATTACCGCTAGTTTTTATGATAGATAATAAATTAAAGGTTCTGTGAATTAGTTGTCTGAATTAATAACATATGAAATTCCGAGGCTGAAAGACCCAATTATGTTTATGGGTTTTTCTGGTACTTTTGACATGGCTTTGGTTTCAACATCTACGGTTGGTCATTTACAAAGTGGAACTTTGGCTTCAGATATTGCAATGATTTCACCAGAAAATTTCTATAACTTTGCTCGAGTTCGCCCTATTACTCGTATTGATACCTCTGGTAGCAGAGTTATTGATTGGCCTGGGGTTGAGATAAAGGTGGCAACGTTTTCTGATGTTGACATGATTTTTGTTACTGGTGAAGAGCCGCAGTATATGTGGTCAACAATGTCAGCTCACATATCTGAAATTGCTAAAAAAACTGGTTGCAAGTTGGCTATTTCTTTGGGAGCTGTAAATGGAATAGTTCCTCATACTCGTGATTTGCCCGTTTACGGGTACACAACTAATGCGGATGTTTCTGAAAAAATGAATTTAGAGCGCCCGAAGTATGAAGGGCCTACTGGTTATATGGCCTCTTTAAACGGAGCATTAGAAGATGCAGGGATTCCTTCTATTGCCGTAAGGGTTGAAGTTCCCCACTATTTGCCTTCCCCTCCGAGCCCTAAGGCCGTCCAAGCGTTACTCTCATACCTTGGAGAGCTGCTTGATGTTGACACTTATGCAAAAGCTTTAGATCCACGTGTTAAAGAGTGGGAGCATCTAGTGAATGAAGCTGTTGCCATTGATGAAGAAAACGTCACTTATGTTGAGCAGCTTGAAGAACAGCACGACTCTGAAGAAGAGCTAGCTTCTGCTAGTAAGGATCTTGTTTTAGGGCTGGAATCTTTTTTGGCTGACAACTCTGTTGTGATTGAAGATATTGAAATTGAACTTGACGATCAAATTTCTGAAAGTTTAGAAGAGGTAGAATCAGAGGACGAAAAACCCGAAGATGAAGAAACTGGTTTGTAATTAGTCATGTTAAACAGCGTTTTTTGTTTATAAATACTATAAATTTCATTCAAATAATGTTGTGTGATAGGTAGATGTGTGTATGCGCTTAGATAGTTGGTTATAGTTAGACAACAAATTAGTTTGAATTTGAAACTAAGTTTTTAAGATTTTGTTAGGCGGAACAAATTGATCGAAACTCCAGAAAAAGCACATTCTTTTAGCAATAATGGTGGTCGTCCGATATTAATGCCTGAGGATCTTCCAGATCCACCTAAGAAATATAACAAGAAACCATTTTTGATCAGCCTGTCATTTATTGTTGCTTCGAGTTTAGCGGCTGCGCTTTTTTGGGTTTCATATAATACTAAATCTCCAGCTGTTGTTGCTGCAAATGATATTCAGCCTGGTTCAAAAATTTCTATCAATGATTTAAAAGTTATTGAAACTGATGGCGAGTTAAGTGTTTATTCATCGCCTGATCAAGTAGTTGGTAAGATTGCTGTTTCAAACTATGTTTCCGGTGATTTAATTCAAGCGTCTGGTTTAAGTAACACCCGTGATGTGGAGGCTGGAAAATCTGTTATCGGTATTTATCTAGGTCCTGGTGGTTATCCAATTGATAATATTGCGATTGGTGATTCAGTAGATATTTTTGCTATAGATCCAGTTACATCAACTGGTGAACTAATCGCTAGCTCTGTGACTGTTTATGATGTTGTGCTTCCTGATGAGTTAGCTTCGAATCAAGAAATGCTTTTGTCGTTAACTGTAACTAATGCTGAAGCAATGAAGATTACAGCGGCTTCACAACAGTCAGATGGTTTACGGGTTGCGTTGAAGGGTAGTCGATGACTTTGGCCAGGCCTTTGCACGCAACCGCAGAACCACTGGTTAGCGGTAATTCCAATGACCATCCGTTGCCAGTCGATGTAATTGATTCTTTAGCTCAGAAGGTCAGTAGTGTTGCAGAGGCTTATTTGGCTGAGCGAGATTTGCCTGCTGATAATCAATCTCGACCAATTTATGTAAGTCACGCTGCTCAAATCATTAATGAGTATATTGCAACAAATTTTAAAGAGTATCGTCAAGCTTTAAACCAAGTTCAACAAGAGGCAGTTTTGGCAGATGTTGTTGAATACGCTATGGGTCAAAAAATTGTGAATATGGTTCGCAAGTTAGCAAAAATGGGTGCTAGTGATGTGTTTCTTAAGGGGACTTCAAAAGTTATAGTCCATTATTCGAATGGTAAAAAACAAGTCTTAGCTCCTTGGTTTGATGACATCAAAAAAATGGGTGACATGCTTCGTTTGTTGCGGATATCGTTAGGCCTTAACTCAACCCCATTCGATGTTCACCACCCATTTTTTGATGCAAGGCTGCCTGATGGGATTCGTGTAAATGCCGCTCACTGTGTGAACAATACTTATGAGGTTTCGTTCAGAATTCCAAATAGAGGAATAACTAGTCTTAGTCATTTGATTGATAACAATACAATTGATGTTGCAATGGCAAATTTTTTACATGCTGTGGTTGCTGCAAAACTAAATATCATTATTGCTGGTGGCACTGGGGCTGGTAAAACTGCATTGATGCTTTGTATGTTGGAATCATTAGAGTCCAACGAACGTGTTGTTACTATTGAAGACCGAGTTGAACTTGATCTTTCAACTGTTCATCCACATATCGATGTTGTTGAACTTGAAGCTGTTGGCGCCAATAGCGATGGGGTAGGAGAAGTCAGCACGAGAGATCTTGTTAGGGCGTCTCTGCGAATGCATCCTGATCGAATCATTGTGGGAGAAGCACGTGATGAAACTGCACGAGAACTTTTGCAGGCGATGGTAACGGGCAATGAGGGTTCGATGTCAACTTTGCATGCTCGTTCAAATGACACAATTGTTGACAGGCTTATTGAGTGTGCTCAACTTCCTGGAGAGCGGGTCAGGGAAAGTGTAAGAAACGCTGTCGATATTTTTATACACATTGATCGCTTTAAAAATGCTGAACGTCGTATTACAGAAGTTAAACAGGTATCTCGTGTCAGAGAAGCTGACGGCATAGTAAGACTTCTACCAATATTTGAAGGTGGAGGCAAGTTGTTACCTGATAACTCTATTTCTCATCCTCAATATCGTAACCCGCCTACAGCAGAGGTAATGTCTAAATTGATTTCAGTGGGCTGGAAGCCATGACTTCAGCGCTAATTGTTGCAGGTATTGTCGCACTTTTTGCAACTGGGATTGTTGGGGTGGTGCTTTCTTTATTCGGGCGACTAAACGTGGATGAGTTATTTGTTGGATCTTCATCAAAAACTTCAATTTCTGTTTCGTTGTTTGGGATTTCTATTCTTGGTTTTGTTTTAGCGCTGTTACTTACAAAACTTGTTCCTGTAGCTATTGCATTATCTGTTTTGATTATTTTGGTTCCAAATTTGTATAAGGCCCATCAGTTTCAACAGTTAGAACTTAAAAAAATGGAAGCTACAGCGGCTTTTGCTCAGAGTTTAGCTGACAGTGTTGGCGGTGGGCAAGATTTGCAAGGTGCGTTACAGACTGCATCGACTAACCCTCCGAAGGCGATTGGTCGTGAGCTTCGTCAACTTAGGGCGTCTTTGCTAACTAAAAGTTTTGATGATTCAATATTGCGGTTTGTGGCTGATGTTGATAATCCTGCAGCGGATCTTTTGGGGGCACATTTGCTTCAGTCCAGTAATTTCGCCGGTGGGCGTCTTGCTGCTGCTTTAAGAAGGGTTTCAGAAAAGCTAAATGAATATATTTTGACTCAGAAAAAGGTAACAACTTCTCGTAGAAAACAAGAGTTTGAAATAAGGGGTTTAACTTTGTTGCTGGTTTCATTTATGATTTTAATTCTTCTTATGGCTCCTGAGATGTTAGAAATTTATCGCCGGGATTTTGTGGGTCAAATAAAGTTGAGTATTGTATTCGGTCTGGCTTTGCTTGGTTGGGTGTTTGCGAGCAAATTTGGCGAGATGCTTCGTCAACAACAGTTTCAGTTAAAGAGTGGAATCAAATGAACTCTGTAATTGTTGTCACGTTATTAGCTGTTGTGTTTTCTACGAGTCTGATGGTAGCTGTTTTTACATTCAGGTTGCCTGTAAATGCTGCTACTGGTTCTACTGTCAGCCGTAAAGAGAGATTTGGGTTAAATGCGGCGAAGTTTCTTAATTCTAATACTTCTGAGGAGCTGCAAACAAAGTTAAACGTAGTCGAAAAGACTTATGGCGGGTTTTTCTATGAACGACTTTTGTATTCTTTGATAGGTCTTATTTTTGCTTTTGGTTTTATATATTTTTTGTATTCAAAAATTGTTTTAGCGTTAATAGTGTCGATTCTGGGTGCTCTGGCTGGCTGGCTTTTACCCAAACGCCAGCTTGATGCTGAAGTGGAATCGGAACGTTATTTAATGAGACAAGCTGTTAATGTATATGAAGATTTAGGTTCAGTTGCTATTGCGGGTGGTGCAGAAATAAATTCTGCGTTGCGAAATGCAGTGAATTATGGTGAAGGTCGAAGTTGGATGAGGCTTCGTACTGCTGCTAGGTCTAGTTTAAATTCTGAGTCTACTTTTTCGTTGGAGATAGCAAAATTAGCTGAACTTTATGGGCTCAGTGAACTCGAGAATTTATCTAATTTACTTGTTGTTTCCGAGACTGGTGGTTTGGCTCAGGCTTCTTTAGAGGATATGTCGAACCAGCAGGCAAAGATTAGTGCTCAAGAAGCAATTGATGAGGCAGAAAAAAATACTTCACGGATGATAATTTCTATCGGGTTTTTGTTTATTTCGTTTGTTCTGTTTTTGTTATTTATTGTTCTAGATGGTCTTACTCAAATTGATTTATAAAGGGAGAAAATGAAATTATATAATTATTTAGTTGTGGTTATTTATAACTACTATGCGGATATAAAAATGGCTTATACAAAGCGAGTTGAGTCAGGTGCTATTTCACTTGAGTGGTCTCTTGTCGGTGGTGTTTTGATTGCTATCGCAGTTTATGTTTCTAGCCAAATTTTTAATCTTGGTGAAGATGCTAAAACTAAAATCCCGAGCAGTCTTGATTAAATCAAAACGATTTAAAGAGTCTGGTGCGGTATCGATTGAATACGCTTTGATCTTCCCCAGTCTTTTAATAATTGTGTTGTTGTTAGTTCAATCTATTCTATGGTTATTCGCTGACCGTACAGCTCAGGCTGCGGCTGAACATGGGTCTGATGCTGCAGCGGCTTATCAGGCTCGACTTTCAGATGGTAAAAATGCTGCTGAAGATGCTTTAGATAAATTACCTGGTTTAAAACGGTCAACGATAAATGCTTTTACTGATGGTGACTCTGTGACTGTTGTTGTTGAAGGCGAACCCGTATCTATCTTGCCGCTAGGTTTAAAGATAAAAGCCGAATCTACTTCTGCTATAGAACGGTTTTATGAAGTTGGGGACCGCCAATGAGCGTAGTTGGTTCTGAACGAGGAGCGGCTTCAATGGAAGCTGCGCTAATAATTCCAACTTTTTTAATTGTGGGTTTGATGGTTGTAAGTTTGATTGCTCGTAACCAAACGGCTGTTGCTTTAGCTGAAACGTCTGCTCAGGAAGCGGCTAGGGCTGCGTCTCTGCAAGATACTCAATCGGGTGCTTTTCGTGTGGCGAAATCAATTGTGCTAGATAATAATGCTTCGAGTGAACGAATAGTTTGTGAATTAGATAGGTTTGATGCCGAGCTGGAACCGGGCGGGTTTGTTGTTTTGGACGTTACTTGTTCTGGTTCTTCTTCTCCTTTCCCGGGTTTTCCTGGCCAAAATGTTAGAAAAACTAAAACAGCTTTTGAACCCGTTGATTCATTTAGGAGCCGATCTTGAATTTTTCAAAAGATGAACGGGGTAGTATTTCAATCGCGACGGCAGTTTTTGCTGGGGCCATGTTTGCTCTAGCTTTGGCGGTGATTGCGCATAGTCAATACATCAATTCTTATACTCGCACCAGAGAAGCAGCGTCGAATGCTGCAAGAGTGGGTGCTCAAGAAATCGATGAGACTATTTTATTAAACTCAGGTCAAGTGCAAATTAATGAGGTTGATGCTGAAAGGGCAGTGCGTCAACATTTGTCTCAGTATGAAAATATAAAAATTGATAGTATTTCGTTTTTAGGGGACTCTGTAGTAGTCACAGTTTCTGAGACAGTCAAACCTATTCGTGGTCTTACCAGAAACATTTCTGCGACTGGTACTGCTGCTGCGATAGATGAGAATGGTTAAGTTAAATTTGTGATCGGTAAGTGCGGGGATGAACCTATTAGGAAGAGACAATTATGACTGGCGGTAATATGAAGTTTAAGAATCTAGTGTTATGGTTTTTAGTTTGCTTTTTTCTTGGTTTTTTCGGAACCTGTTTTTGCTCAAGGTGATAAGCCCATCGAGACTAAAAGGGAGTCTGTAGAAATCTTTGCTGAAGATAATATTGTTAAACCTGGAAGTAGACCTGATAAAGATCCCGGAGATTCAAAGTGTAATAACTGGGAATTGGCAACAGAAGATGACTTCATTGATTCTATGGGAGTAAATGGCAGAGAGTTTTCTGAAACGGGTCGTTGGTGGAGGGCGACGTGCGGTAATATTGCTTTTGGGCTTGGCCGCGGTGGCCCAATGATTATGTTATTTCCAGAAGGAAATAGGGTGAATCCAAGAACTCTTATACTTACTGCTGCAGATGAACTAAAGCCTGGAGAACCACCTGTGGTAATGAATCCTCCTAGTGATTCTGTAGTTGTGCAGCTTCCATCATTATTTTCGATACCAAGTGTTTATTGGGTCGCAAATTCTAAAACCGTAACCGCCGGCAGAGTGACCGTTACAGCAACCATTACCCCTGTTACCTCTATTTGGAATCCGGGTGATGGAAGTAGACCTGTTAGATGTACTGGCCCTGGTCAAGAATATTTTGAAGGTATGGACTGGAAAAACGCACCCTGTTCTTACACTTACACAAAAGCCGTTGCTCCGGGCGACTTTTATGAGATGGAAACCACAGCTGTGTTTACTATTTCTGGCACCACAAATATCCCTGGCTATACCCTTGGTGCTTTTGATCCTCTTCAGGTTAGTAGCACAACGCCTGTTGAAGCTGGAGAAATTCAGGCGTTAATAACAAGAAATAGAAATTAGAATAAGGATTAGTTATGAAAAATGTATTATTTGTAGTTGTAGCGATGTTCGGATTAGTTGTCTTGGGTTGTTCTGAATCTGTTGATTCAACTAGTCAGAGTAGCTCGAGTTCTCAAACTACGGTTGAAGAAACTAGTCCCAGTATTGAGGGAATAGAATTGGATAGTGCTTGGACAGCTGACCGTAATGATCCGAAAGAAAGATTTTTAGAATATCAGAGGGTGTATTTTCAAGGCCGTACCAAAACGCCTACGGCTTTAGATCTAGATCTTCTAAAAGAATTAGCTTCTGATGATTTTATAAATAATCGTAATACCTATTTAGATGATCTTGAGAATTATTATGGAGTTGGATATGAAACTCAGTTTCCTACTAATCCTCAAGAAATATCTTTTGGCCCGTGGGGTGACTTTTCTGCAGTCACAGATAAGTATGGGAATAAAGTAACCGCTTTTGATCCTGAGACTAAAGAGCCAACTGAAGGCGCACTTACTATTTTTAAAGTCTGTTTAGTGGATGATTCAATAGTTTCAAGTTTAGACGGCAAAAAAATTAAAAATGTAGTTGATTATTATGATTGGGATATTGAAATGGTGTACACAGATGCCTTTGGTTGGATAGTTATTTCAAACTCAGGTGTTACAGAAGAGAACATTGATATTCCGTGTGATTATAGTGATGAATACGATCAGCCGGAAATAGATTTTTCTTAAAGATCTACTGTTTTCTGTAATAGCCAGTGATCAAAAATAACTAGGGCAGCCATTGCTTCTACCAAAGGCACCGCTCTAGGTAGAACACATGGATCGTGTCGCCCTTTTGCTTCTAACTCAACATTTTCACCTGCTGTATTTACAGTTTGTTGTGTTGCGGCGATTGTTGCTGTTGGTTTAAAAGCTATACGGCATGTTATTGGTTGACCGTTAGAAATACCACCTTGAACTCCACCTGAATTGTTAGTAAGAGTAGTTATTTCACCGTTTTCGTCTGTTGCGAAGGCGTCGTTGTGAAGCGATCCGCGTAGTCTCGTGCCTGCAAACCCGCTGCCAATTTCGAATCCTTTGGTTGCTGGCAGAGAAAGCATTGCTTTAGCTAGATCTGCTTCTAAGCGATCAAAAACCGGGGCGCCTAAACCAGCGGGAACATTATTTACTAGCAGGTTTACAACTCCACCTAAAGAGTCACCGTCTTTTCTGGCTTGCATAATTGCTTGTTCCATCTCCGCTGCCGCTTTGGGATCTGGGCATCTAACATCATTGGATTCTATTGACTCAAAAGTTACTGTTTGTGTGTCGGTTTTAGATTCGATATCGCCAACTTGGCTGACCCACGCCAGAATTTCTATTCCTGCGTATTTCCTTAAGAGTTGGCTGGCGATACTTCCAGCTATAACTCTTGAAGTTGTTTCTCTGGCTGAGGTTCTTCCACCACCTCTATGGTCTCGAAACCCGTATTTTGCTTCGTAGGTGTAATCAGCGTGGCTTGGTCTGTATACGTCTTTTAGGTGGTCGTATGCTTGCGGTTTTTGGTCTTTGTTTTTTACGATGATTGTGAGTGGTGTCCCTGTGGTTTGGCCTTCAAAGTATCCTGACAAGATTTCTATTTGATCTGGTTCTTTGCGTTGTGAAACAAGTTTGCTTTGCCCTGTGCTTCTTCTTAGCAGGTCTCGTTCGATGATTGAAAGGTCTAGTTTTTGTTTGGGGGGGCAGCCATCTATGATTACTCCAACTGCTGGTCCGTGGGATTCGCCGAAGGTTGTTATTTTAAATAATTGTCCAAAAGAATTACTCACATCTCATAGGCTAGTCGATATTGGGTCAGATATTTGGTGTCCATCTGTGACAAAATGTCAAAATTAGAAGGAATCAATGCAAATGTCGGCCAAACTATAGGTGTGACTGATCCAAATTATCCAGATTCTCAAAATTATCAAGAGCCAGATCATCGTGATCCACGAGCACCCCAGCCCGCTCCTAGAACAGCAGACTTAGTTCGGCCGTCTGATTTTCGTGGCGGAGCTAGTGCTGAAGCTGCCGCTTTGCGTCCTGATGCTGAAGAAGGTGCTTTGGCTTGGGGGTATTTGGCAATAGTTGGTTTGCTGTTCTTGGGTCTAGTATTTTTTGCTTGGGCCTGTCAAGATGAAGACGCAGAACTAGTAGGTGGTGTTGCTAATACAACAGATGATTCTATTGTTACTAATGACACTCTTCTCGCTCAGCCTAACGATACGCAACAAACTATTTCTCCTCCTGTTTCATCTGAGACTGAGGAGGCTGGTAGTGCAGAGATTACTGCTGAACAAATAGCAACAGCGCAGTCTTCGGTTGATGGCAAACTCAGTGATACAAAAATTTTATTTGATTCAGATGAATCTACGATTCAATCTGGAGAATCTGTAGTTGCTGAAGTTGCTGCAATTGTTAAAGATTTAGATGTGAATATTAAAGTTGAAGGTTATACAGATTCTGTTGGTGATGAAGATGAGAATAAAGTTCTTTCTGAAGAACGTGCGCAGACAATTAAAGACAAACTGATTGCTGAAGGCATTGATTCTTCTCGAATTTCGATTGAGGGGTTTGGTGAGTCTGAAGCAGTTCAAGATGATCCGTCTGATGAACAAAAGATTGCTGATCGCAGAATTGAAATAAAAGTTCTAGCAGCTGGATAAATATTAGTGGCGCACTAATATTATTTGAAGAACTATTTTGAAATTATATTTTTACTTTTAGTTCATCGTAAGTAAAGAACAGTTGCCCGTCGCTTTCCTTTGGTTCATCATGCAATGTTAGCCCTGGCATTTGGCGTAGAACTTGTTCTATCATCCGTTTTGAGTTCTCTACTGCCAAGTCAGCTCCTATACATACGTGGCTCACTCCAAAACTTAAATGTTTATTGTTATTTGTTCTTGTAATATCAAATTCGTTTGGTCTGGTCTCAAACTTGCCTGCATCAACTGGGCAGCCTCGCACATTTGCGGGCCCAAGTTCAACTAAAACTGTGTCACCTTTTTTGACTGTAAATTCTCTGCCAGGGTTCACTGGGCAGCCTTGGATTTGCATTTCGTTTGGATTTTCAAAATCAAATTGCCGTTCAGCTGTTAATGGAATCACCGAACCGGGTGTTGTCCATCGCAGCATTTCTTCTACACAATTTCCAAGGGCGATTTCTTGTTCTCTGTATTTGTCTATCAGTTCACGCAATTGGTTGTCTCGCCCCATTTTTTCAAGAATGGAATCGTATCTGTTTTGGTCTTCTTCAGAGATTCTGCCTTCTCTTTCTAAATGAGCCCAAGCCATCCATCGAAGGTCATGGGGTTTTAGTTTAAATTTTCTAGCAATGTCATCTGAAAATTTTAGATCAACAAGAGAAGTTGAAAGAGTCTCCATTTGTTCAGGTCTTTGAAGCAGCTCGTAAAACCCCATTGTTAATAAGCCTGTTGTGGTTTCAAACCCTGCGAAGGTAAGGGTGACTAGGTTAGCTAAAAGTTCATGATCGTTTTGTAAATCAGTGTTACAAGTTTTGCCGATAATGCCCGGTATCTCCTGGCCGTTTCTTGCTGCATTGATTTTCTCAATCAAGTATTTGTAATAGGCTTTAGCTGCTAAGTTTCCGCGTTTTAAAGTTTTTAAATCTAGTCCTGCGCCAGCGTCTAACGAACGAACTAAATCAACAGTCCACGTTTGCACTTGTTCAGCGTCTTGTTGTGGGATGCCCAGAAAGTTGCAGATAATTCTTATCGGAAAGTTGTTTGCAAGATCATTTTTGAAGTCAAAGATGTCACCATTTTTTTTGGCTTTTTCTTTTGCCTGAGAAACAAGTTGCGTGGCTGTTTGTTCAATAAATTCACTTCGTGATAATATTTTTCCTTTTTTAAAATATTGATTAAAAGCTTTGCGGTGTCGGCGGTGGTCTTCGCCTGTGGTTGACACTATTGAGTCTGAATACACTTTTACAGGTGAAAGGTAGTGAGCTGCAAGTTTAAGTAATGGTCTGTAACTAGCTAAGGCTCCTGGGGCGATTGAAGCCCCTGCTTGAGATAACACAATTGAATCACTTGATCTTTGAACTTTTGAATCAGCCGTTAAGAGCTGTTTAGCCAGACCGTATTCTCGAACGATCCATTCTTTGCCTGGTGTATGTGTATAAGTTAAATCATCTTCTAAATATAGGGAGACTTTTGTGATGAAGTTTTTGTTATTTGGATCTACTCCTGCATGTCTTATAAGGTCTCTGGCAGCTACGAGCGCTTTCCAGGGTTTTGTCCCTTTTTTCTGGGCTCTTTTGCATATATCTAATGTGATTTGATTTGCGTTTTTGATTGGTAGGTCAGTTTCTTCGTATAGTTTGTATAAAGATATTATTAGTTCGCTTCTGCTTTTATCTAATAGTTTTTCTCCGGCTGCTTTATTTATTCTTTTTATTAGTGGGCTTGGTCGTTTGCGGCCACTGTTTCGAAAATGATGACCAATTACGAAACGAACATGTTTTCTCTCACGAAAAAAGATTCTGGTAGCCCCAATTGAGGTTCCGATAAGGCCTGTATGTATCGGACCGAACTTTTTGCCGCCAAGTAGTTCTGCGAATTTTGTTGAGTTAGCCCAAAGTGCTTTTAAATCTCCAACTTGTGACGGGAGAGCCATATCGACTTTTATCATTGCTTCTATTGCAATATCGGCCAGTACCTCTAAACGAAGTTTCAATTCGCGGCGAGCGTCGAGAAATATAGCCACGGTTTTTTCTTTGGAGTATTTGTTTACAATTTTTTGAATTTGCCAAGTATCTAGTTTGTGTCGAAGTTTTATTCCTTTTGATGTGGCTTTCGCTATTCGATTAAATCTTCTGGATAACATTTTTGAAGGAATCGAGTTTAGGTAGTCAGCGGTTAGATCGTTCCATTTATTTATTTCTGTACAGAGCTTTGTTAGCTTTTCAAGTTCTTCAAAATCTTGTTTTGCTACAGAGTCGATAGGGATTATTGGTTTACTGAACCTTTGTTGCGCTGTCCGCCACTCATTCAATTCATAGATTTTTTGACGATTACTCATAGGACTCTAAGACTCTATTCGGCAATAAGTGTTTGCGCCTAAATGTTCAGACAATAAATTAGCATAGGTTCTAATTTTTTTTCTAAAATTCATACTGATTTCTAATAAATTATCAATGAGGCTAGAAGATATATGCAATTTTTGATGTTAAAGATTTTGTATACTTATTTATGCAGTATGTGGTTATTGGATTAGATGGAACAGACGATGAAGCAAGCAGCAGGCGTGCAGCAGCTAGACCCGCTCACCTTGTATTAGGAGATGAACTTTTAAAATCGGGTAACCTTTGGTTCGCTGCAGCGCTCTTGGATAACGATGGTGTTATGAACGGCTCCGTTTACCATTTAAATTTTGAATCTTACAGTAAATTTCAGAGTTGGTATGAGACTGAGCCGTATATCGTCGGTGATGTTTGGAGAACAGTAAATATTCATAACGCAAACACTCGAGACCCATGGCAGTTCAGTCATGATAAAGAGTGGTTTGAGAAGTATTCAGTTGAGTAGCAATATGCCAAATAATCAAGATGTTAACTACTCTGACCAATTGTTATTGTCTTTAGAAGGACAAATATCTGCATGGGTTACTCGAACCATAGGCCTGCATTTATCAGAGAATGCAGATGCTCTTTCTAAAAGAGTAAAGGTGTTGGCTGAAGAAGCAGAGATGTCAATATTAGATGAATTATCAAATTTGTTGGTGTTGCCTTTTGATAAACAAAAATTGAACCCTATGTCTATTTTGCGTAATGTTTACAAATATCCAACAAAGTTATTGATGGAATTTGGGATTGAAGTAGCAAACAGAGATAAGCAGCAAACCAAAATATATCCTGACGATGTTTATGATCTTGTGCCATCGTCATTTTTAGATTTTGGCCGACAAGTTCATGAAGCAGGTATTGCTTGGGGTGCTGCAAAAGCTTACGCTCATTTATCATTAAGAAAATCGATTGAAGGAAATATCGAATGAATATTTACGCTTATGTGCCTGATCTGATGGATCGATCTAAATTCAGTAAGGAAATAAATTTTTATTCAAAACCTCAGAGTTTAAATTATTCTGAAATTGATTTGATAATTGTTGATCTTGATAAATGTAAAGACTTAAAAGGGCATTTGAACCTAAATGTAAAAACGATAGGTTTTGCCTCGCATGTAAATGAACAAATATTCAAAGAAGCAAATTCTGTAGGGTACGAAAACGTATATCCTAGATCTGTATTTTTTAAGAAGATGTCGGAATTATTGAGCGTCTCAGATAATTGATACGATGCATGATGATTCTGTCTTGCAAGCTTCAAAAAGTGTACTGCCTAATTCGATAGGCCCGAGACGTGAATCAAGTTCAGACAACATTGCGAGCGACAACAATTTTTCTCTAGAGGTCAACAAAACAAAAATGAATACAAACTTTCATAATTTAGAAGATTGTGTTTCTTTGCTGACTGTTCTCGGTTGCTGAATGTAGTCTTGATTGAATGTCATTGGGTAACCGTTTCTATCTAGCCACGCTGTGGTGCCTTTTTGTATAACTTCAGGAGAAGCTACTCTAGGAAGTTCTGCTAACAGCTATTGAGGAAAAACACTAGATTTGATAGCGGTAGGTGTTTCATCTATGAACCGGCGGTTACAGAGATAAACTATAAAATAATTATTTTCCGCTAGCAGCGATTCGTGCTAGAATCATGCTATGGATACTCCTTTGTTTGATGAGCTGACTGATAGCGAAAAGTTAGAAGCGATAAATCGCCACCTTGTAAAAGACTTATCCGTTCTACCTGACTCAGCTCAGAAAAAGATCGCAGAACACAACGAAGAATACGCCGCTGAAGTTTCTGCACATGAAACACTAAAGACCGGCTGAGTGTATCCGTTTGAGACGAAAAGTTCTAATAGCTCCCGGAGTTGACCAAACAATTACAGAAACGCTACCGGAAAACCCATCAGGAGAACATGAGCTCCCATCTCAACAAGAGTTTTACGAACAAGCCATCCCATTAATATTAGAAACCTACGCCGAATATTATGGAGAACTTACATCAATCTTCCCAAACAGGCAAGACCACAAATTCGCTGTATTCACAAACCTAGTAGGCATAGACCTAATAGAAACCACAGCCCACCTCGTCTACGCATTCAATGGAACCGACGACTACATAGTCTTAGCAAAAATAGTAATAACACCAAAACTTGAAACACACGCAACAGAAGAACCAAAACAATAACTTCAAACCCAAATATCTACTCTTATACAAATTTTATGCAATCAAAGCTGGAATAGTGAATTCAAGCCGATTCCAAATCTATATTTTTTGAGTGCTGTAAGTTGATTTGGGTCAAACTGGTTCAAAACGTATATAAATTTGTTAGGCGTTGAAAATTTAAGCGGAGTATTTAATGGTGGAACCAATACGCCATTTCTGTGCAAGTTAACTGTCGGTGGGTTCAAGGGGGTGGTTGCAACACTCTGTCTAGAGTTTATCATTTCTTTTTGTATTGTTCTTCGGAGGTTTTGTAGTCGAGTGTTTTACTTGGCCTTTAGTTGGTTATGTGTTGAAGCAATGAATAATCGGTACTCAGACAAAAACATTTAATCTTGTAACTAGCAAATACTTCCCGTGGATGCCTCATAAAATTTCTTGTTGATTCGATGCATTATGATATCTAGCATTTTTAAAAGTGGAGCTGGCGGGAATCGAACCCGCGACCTCCTGCTTGCAAAGCAGGCGCTCTAGCCAACTGAGCTACAGCCCCAATATCAACAGTCATCTACTCTAACCCTAAATCGGCCATACAGCGACATATTTGAGGAATCCGATGAATTTACATGTCATATATTCGAATATAGTCAACTTGGTAAGTAGCTGGAAGTGCTCTATCATCAATAGCTCCAGGATTTCCCCCTAAAGCTAAGTTTACTTTCAACTGGGTGATTGTTGAATTAAATGGGGCAGGCCATCCCTGTATAGTGTCTGCATTGGTGACTGTTTGTACAATATTGCCGTCTAAATGATATACAAGGGTTCCATCATCGCCATAGTCGAATCGCATTATGTGCCAATCTTCAGAGAAATTTCTAGAGCTGTAAACAGCTTTCTTAGTCGAGCCATGATTTCCACTAGAGTTTGTGTAATGTAGTGAAAACATAACCCTCTTTGGATCTTTAGCTGTCATAACCTCAAATCCATCCCATTCTCCACCAGTTGGCCAACCGCCACCCGCCCAGCTTGATGCCCATAAAGAAGGCCATAGACCAGCTTGGTTATCTTCATCATTAGGCGTTAACTTAATTCTGTATTCTATGCTTTGGCCTGGACTGAAAGTGACACCGCTACTTCGCACCATTCCTGATTCGTATTCTCTATCTCTATTTCCAGGACACGTAACATTATTTTTTTGTGCTTTTAATATTAAGCTGCCGCCACTTACTGAAACAAGTTCAGGAACATAACATTGTGCCTCATTATTTCCATCTCCGTATGTAGAGTTTTCTTTTTGCCAGATCGAGCTATTAAAAGTATTGAACTCTTCAGCAAAAACTAGTTGTCTGCCAGTTTGTTGCGTTGTGGTTGAGTTGGTTCCGTTTGTTGTTGCTGGATTTGTTGTTGTTGGGTTTGTTCCGTTTGTTGTTGCTGGGTTTGTTCCGTTTGTTGTTGCTGGATTTGTTGTGGTTGGGTTAGTTCCAAATATTGTTTGGTTGTTGCTGTTCGTTGTGGTTGCGTTGGTTCCAAATATTGTTTGGTTGTTGCTATTTGTTGTGGTTGGGTTGGTTCCAAATATTGAAGTTTTGTTATCGTTAAACAAAATTGTTGTACTGCTATTTTGTTTAACAGAAACTGTGGTTGTGGTAGTTGCGAGAATTTGTTCTAAAGGTGATAAAGATGTGAAAGAATCTGTATTTGGAACTTCATTAATGGTTGTAGAAGAGCCATCTTTCTCTGAAATATCAGGTGTTTCGTTGACTAGTGATTTATCGTATGCAAGTTTCTCTGGGGTCTGATCAGTTGTTATTTCAGCTGTGTCTGCTCTGTATTTTTGTACAACAATAAATGCTGCAGGAAGAAGAGATAGAATCAAGATGATAAATAGTTTCCGCACCATAGGTCCTTCGACAGTTGTATACATATGCTGAAGGGGGTTCAGTATATTTAACTAACGGGTATTGAAACTATAGTTCAGGTGAATCATTGTCAATCTAAACCGTAAAATAGTCCATTTCTTAAGCCCACAAATATTCGTCCATCCCACACTGCCGGAGTGGATTCAATACAAGCCCCTTTTGCAATTTCATATCTCCAAATTAAATCTGGAGACTGATTATTTGTGTCGAGGTTATAAAGGGTTAGATTTCCACGGCAGTCTGCCTGTAGAAGTTTGTTATTTATTACTACAGGAGAAGACCAAAGGTTGGTATTGAATTCAATCTCCCAAATAGTTTCTCCATTGTCTTGGTCTAGCCCCATTAACTCGCCAGTTTTTGTGGCTACTATCAACTGATTTTCATAGATGGCTGGTGTCGCCCAAATACCAGTATCTTTCCCAGAGTTAGCTTGTCTGCTCCAAACTAATGGTTCTTCGGGTTTGCTGGGGTCGAGTTTCATTATCTGACCGACTTCTTTTGATCTTTCTGTCTCCCTCTCATATTGTGAGGTCACATACAAGTAGCCTTCTTTGTCAATTACTATTGTTGAATCAGTGTCGTCGCCGGTCCAAAATCTGAAAACTCGCTCAGGTTCTTCGCCTTGTTTAAGTTTAGATATATCCCAACCTTGAACAAGGCCACCTGAGTTAGCAAAATATACAGTATTTTCGCTTATAGCTACTGAGTTCTCTATGGAGACTTGAGTATCACCAAGATCCGATAACAGTTGTTTATCCCATCCTTGAGTAGAAAACACCTCTACAGGGTCAACGCTAACTTTGCCATTTGCATCATATTTTCTGTTTAGTTTAATAATGTAGAATCTTGAATTTTCGCCACCAAGGAACAAATAATCGTCGATGACCATAGCTGAGCCATCCCAATCGTTATTCCAAAATGTTGCTTGATCGCTTTCAGCAGAAAGTTGCCAGAGAGTTTCTGGACTGTCTCCATCAAGAGACACAATATGGAAAAAATTATCTCTACTTCCAGTATATAAAATCGGGAATCCGTCTGGGTCTACTGTAACAGTGCCCTTAATTATGTCATTGGTTTCATAATCTGGAAAAACTTGTTCTCCTGTTTCAGGATCCATGAAGTTTACGTTCTTGTTGTAGCCTCCAACTGCAACCCACCATTTGTCGGTTTGTTTTGGCGATGGGAAAACTACAGGTTGACCCGTCCAGCCAGTACCACACCATTCCTTATTTTCTTCGTCTTTAGTAGGTGATATTGAACACGATATTGTTTTTGTCCAGCTTGTTTCTGGATTAGTTGGAAAAGGTCCTAATCCGTGGAATGTTCTAGTTGGGTTTCCTCGGAATGTTAATAAACCTTCAGCGGTTGGATTAATTTCTGACCAAGCTTTTTCAGATGAATCTTGTGGAACCCAAACCTGTTTAACTGGAGCAGCAGGTTCTGGTTGAGGAGTTTGTAGTGGATTAAATCTAGTTTCTGGGATCGTGAGGGGAACGACCTTAGTGATGTCTTCTGCGGCTATTGCTTGGGTAGCTACTCTGGGCACTAAATCTTGTTCAAAGTAATATGCAATTAACCCGAGACCAATAAACGCAGGCAATATAACTAATAGTGGAAAAATTGTGGATGTTTTCTTCACCTTCTCTAGACGGCGCTCTTCCATCTTGTTCTGTATAAAGAGAGCATCCTCCAGTACCTTGGAATCGATTTCTGGTTCCACCACATACTAATTGTGCCCTGATTTAGAGCACTTTGTACGGCATGGTGTTGACAAGTTGCTGTTTTTAACTATTATTTTTAAAAATATTGTTGTCTGCTTCTAAATAATCCGAATTTTGCTGGTTGCTTTACATAATCACAAGCCGATATTTATGTAAAACATCGCCAACTCTTCGAATTCCTTTAGCGGGGCGATATGCCGAGATAATCTAATAGGTTCGAGATTCCTTATTCTTTTAACTCGTTTGCGCCCTCAGAAATAATTTCAACCCATGTTTGCCCGGCAGTAAGTTGAATAACTTCTCCATCACTTTTTGTTAGGGTCGCTACATCCTCGAGCGTTGGTCGAGTCCAAACGCCAGTAATTTTTTTGCCATCTGTAAACACAACGGCTTTGTTTGTGCCAACAAATATGTTTTCATATACTGGTGCACCTAGCTCATCTGTCATTCCAGTTGTTTTTTTGACAGTTTCTACTACAACAACATTTTCAGCGCTTAATTGTACGTCTTCGCTTGAAATATGTTTTTTTCCTTTTTGGCTTCTCAAATATTTTGATCCGTCCCATTCCCATTCAACTTTGTTGTCTTCATAGTTGACGTTAATTGTTTCGGCTTTTGTTCCTTCAGCGGATTCATCTGCGCTTCTGTAAACAAATTGTGCTGCGGGAGTTCCACCTTTTTCTGCAGCCCAATGTCTAGAAAGCTCAGTGAATAATGTTGATGGAGGTCTATGTGTTTTTTCTCGCCAGAATCCAGATGTAGTGTCATAGCTATGATTTAAAACATTTTGTTTTCTTATCAATGAATCGGTGGGAATATTTGCTCCGGAATATACATACATTGGTTTGTTAAATGCATTTATAAAAGAAAGGTCAGTAGTTCTCGCCGATCTTACCGGCCCTACTGTTGAAGTTTGGCTGTGAAATACCGCTGCCAGTCTTGTAGAGCCAACTTCGATTGGTTCCTCAAATACAATATCGGCTCGCTCGATCCCTGTTTGTGGGTCAGAGCCAAAACCGTTATCAATTTTTACAATCGCAGCTGGTCTGTCTGGAGGGTTGCCGCCAAGTCCAGTCAGTGGGTATGTTCCTTCAGTAGCTTTTGGTGGCCGGGCAACAGCGTCTGCAATTTTTTCTGTTCGAGTTATTGTGCCTAAGTAACCTGTGTAGATCGAAGTGTCATTGACGTTAACTTTGACCGTTGTAACAGGTGTTCCTGTAAATTTTTCTTCAGGAGCCAGATTAGCGTCTCTTATTACTTTTGGTTCCTCGATTTCAGCGAATGGAAGTTTTTCGGCTGTTCCATCGGTGCTGGTTTCTTCGGAGTCGCTACCACAAGCTGAAGTAACTATTAATAGTCCAGCGAATAGTATTAGAAGCGATTTAAAATGGCGGAAGTTAAATATATTTTTTTGCATAGTTGTTAGAAAGATAAGATAGTTGATTCCTGATGGCAATTTGAATCATTAACAGAATCTATTTTTTTTACAGAAGTCAAAGTATTGATCAAAGTCTCAATTCTTATAAATTTATTATTGGAGTTAAGGGAGATACTGAATTATTGGAAGTGGCTTTGGGGTTGTTCAGTTAGCTTAATAAAGCTTCTGTAGAAATGTATGGCAATTCTAGATAGATAAACGAATTTAATTTAATCCACCTTCTGCAACCATTCGCTCAAGAGTCAGTCCTGGATTGTCTTGTATAACTCTGTCCATCCAGTATTTACTTTCAAATAATGCCAGGTAGCTTCCGTTGCGTTCCATCACGTCTACGCCTTGCATCGATCTAAGCTTTGTAGATGATTCTTCGTCTGTTTTTCGAGCAATAGTAAAGTTTGTGGCCGTGAGTTCTATTGCGGCACCAAATTCGTTTTCTAATCTATAGGTTGCTACTTCGAACTGCATTGGGCCTACGGCTGCAAGTATTGGTGCTTGTTCACCGTACAGTTCGTCTCGCATAACTTGTATAGCGCCTTCTTCATCAAGCTGCTTAACACCTTTTCGAAACTGTTTAAATTTTGAGGTGTCTTTTACTCTTGCTCTCATAAAGTGCTCGGGGGCAAATTCTGGTAGTTGTGGAAAACTTGCAGGTTTTTTTACGTAAACTGCGTCACCTGTTCGTAGGTCGTTGGCATTTACTAAACCTAAAACATCTCCAGGGTAGGCGAGGTCGGCTGTGGTTCTGTCTTGTCCGAACATAGTTTGTGCAAATTTTGTTGAGAACTGTTTTTTAGATCTTTCTGCAATTGCGGTTAGTCCTCGTTCAAAAACGCCCGAACATACCCTTACAAATGCAATTCTGTCTCGGTGAGCTTTGTCCATACCTGCTTGTACTTTGAAGACCAATCCGCAGAACGGTTCATCGAGTTCTCGTTTTTCTCCATTAGCTAAAAGCATAGGTTGTGGTGCAGGTACAAGGTCGATTACTCCATCTAGAAGAAATCGTACTCCGAAGTTTGTCAGGGCTGATCCAAAAAATACTGGTGTTGATTCTCCTTGTAAGAAAGTTTCTAGATTAACTGTTCTGCCTAGTTCTTTTAAAAGGTCGGATTCATCTTTTGCAGTTGTCCAATCTTCGCCTTCTTCTTCCAAAGCTTGCTCTTCACTAACTTCAGTTTCTGGTGCCATTGTTGAACCGTGAGTTGTTCGTTCAAAGCGCGTGTATTTGCCTGTATCTTGATGAATTACACCTTTGAATTCACCAGCGATACCCACCGGCCAAGTAACGGGAGTTGGCTCCACAACTAATGTTTCTTCTAACTCGTCGAGGAGTTCTAATGCATCTTTTCCAGGACGATCCCATTTATTTATGAAAGTCATAAACGGAATTTCGCGTTCGCGGCACACTTCAAAAAGTTTTAAAGTTTGGGGCTCAATGCCTTTTGCTGCATCTAGTACCATAATGGCTGCATCAGCTGCAACCAGTACACGGTAGGTGTCTTCTGAGAAATCTCTATGCCCTGGTGTGTCTAGAAGATTTACAACACAGTCTCGGTAGTTGAATTGCAGAACCGTTGAAGTGATAGAAATTCCACGTTGTTGTTCTAAATCCATCCAGTCAGATGTGGCAGAACGGTTTCCTTGTTTGGCCTTTACCGAGCCGGCTTCTTTGCCTAATGCGCCTCCATATAGAAGGAATTTTTCTGTCAAAGTTGTTTTGCCAGCATCTGGGTGAGAAATTATGGCAAAAGTTCTTCTTCTTTTTGCTTCTATTACAGGATCATTCACTTCTTAACGCTACGCCGTGAAAATGTGTAATCCACATTTTGTTTTAGTATTGTTCCAAGCCAATTAAGCTAAATGTTAAGGGCTGCTTTACCCAAAGCCTTGTAGTCGGAGTTTTTCCCTGTAAAGATTCCGCTGTGACCCTTGTCTATCCGCCAGAAGAGAAGCTAATTAGTCCTGATGAGATTGATTTTGTTGAACCAGTAATTATCGAACAAGATATTGATGAGCAAACTTTATCAAACGATTTTGTAATCCCTGAGATTGAATATGGTCATGAGCCATTTAAACCGTGGCATCAAAGAAATATTTTTCGTCTAGGTGCGCTTTCAATATTAATTTTGTCCACATATTTTGCTTATCTTATTTTTAATAATGATTTATCCTCGGTATTTGTTTTTGCAGACAAAGAAGTACCAGCCGAACCCCAAAAGCAAATCTCATCTACAGCTGGAGTCCCTGCTTCTGCTATTGAAGTTAATGCAATCACAGAAGATTTACAGCGTGAAAGTGATTCAATAGGATCTAGCATTAAAAAAAGCGAAAACATAGCGTTGGTAGTTGATGAAAAAATAGTTGACGAACCACAAATATCTCCTGTCGTTACTTCTAGCCAGCCTATTAAAAGCAAAGTTATCCCTGAGCTACAGCCTGAATTGCCGAATACTCAACTAGATTCGACTCCAAACGCGCCGAGCCCCGTTCCAAGTGTTGTAGTGCCGGTTGAAACAATAATAGAAGATGATTCAGATCAAATTTCAACTCCTACAACGCAAGAAGTTATTCTTGAAGAAACGACTATCGAAGTTCCTTTAACTGGGTTCGTAGGGTCGGAAATTCCAAACCTATCGGGTGTGGAATCTAATTCGCTGTACGTTATCGCAGGTTCTTTGACAGAGTTTTTTTCAAATCAAACATCTTCAACTATTCCTACTTTAGATGGTCCGATTAACTTAAATGATGTTGTTGATGGTTGACAGCATTTTATCTATGAGTTCGAGGTTCTGAAATCCTTTGATACTGATTTTAAATAGGCCATCAACGCTGAAGGTGGCTGTATAGTATCGATATGACTCGTGTGTTAACAGGTATAAAGCCAACTGGAACAATTCATTTAGGCAACTATGTTGGAGCTATCCGGCCTTCTCTAAACAGGGCTCAAGCTAGCGAAGAGTCGTTCTTTTTTATTGCCGATTATCATGCCCTTAATCAGGTTCAAGATCCGCAGATGTATAAGCAGTGGACTTATTCAGTTGCCGCTAGCTGGCTTTGTTCAGGTTTGGATCCACAAAAGAGTCATTTCTATAGACAATCTGACATCTTGGAAGACTTTGAATTAACAACTATTCTTACGGCATTAACTCCTAAAGGTTGGATGAATAAATCGCATGCTTACAAAGCTTCTGTTGATAAAAATGTTGAGCAAGGTTTAGACTCTGATGTTGAAATAAATATGGGGCTTTACACCTATCCAATTCTAATGGCCGCCGATATCTTAATCTTCGACGCCAATTTAGTTCCAGTTGGCAAAGATCAGATTCAGCATTTAGAAATAACTAGAGATATTGCTTTGCGAGTAAATAATATTTATGGCGAAGATACTTTGGTTATTCCTGAGTACGAAATTGAAGCAGCAACTCAATCTATTCCGGGGACTGATGCTCGCAAAATGAGCAAAAGCTATAACAATATCATTCCTTTGTTTGCATCAAAGAAGGAATGGAAGAAAGCAATATATTCTGTTGTGACTGATTCTTCAGAGCGACATGATCCAAAGGTGACTGAAGGTGCACCGGTATTTGATATCTTTGCCTCCATAGCCTCAGAAGAACAAACTGCTGAGCTTAAGGAAGGTTTAGAGAAAGGCGAGCTTGGTTGGGGAGATGCTAAATCCGAGTTGCTTAATTTAGTAGTTGATACTTTGGGCGAAGCCGCTGAGAGGTATCAAGATTACATGGCCAATCCTTCACAGCTAGATGAGGTTCTGGCTGAAGGGGCAGAGCGGGTTCGTCCATTTGCTAGAACAACGATTAACCGTGTCCGAGCTGCGATTGGCATTGATTAGTGACTACCAGTACTGAAACTCCAAAAGATCCAGAAACAGGAGCCGCTTTACTCGGCCCAATTTCTAAACAAGCATGGTGGCATCGAAAGCTTGAACCCGAAGAGCGACAAAGAATAATGAAAGATCTTGCAATTCGCAAGATTGAACATTGGGGTTTCAGATTTACTGTCATGCTTACACTTTCGATTATTGTTGCTGTGATGGGTCTGCAACTAGACTCAGCGGCTGTAGTAATTGGTGCAATGCTTTTGGCTCCTTTGATGCAGCCAGTTCTTGCAACAGCAGCATGCATTTCTATGGCTTTGTTCAAAAAGTCTGTAGCTGCGTTTATTAAAATTATCCTAGCAACTGCTTGGTGTGTGGGAATTGCTTATACTTTGTCGAAAATTTTACCGGATCAGTTTTTTACCTCAGAGGTCCTTTCAAGAACAAGACCTGACGGCAAAGATTTAATAGTAGCCCTTGCAGCTGGAGCTGCAGGATCATATGCGACAGTTCGAGAAGATGTGTCAGCATCATTACCAGGTGTTGCAGTAGCGGTTGCCCTTGTGCCTCCGTTAGGAACACTTGGCGTGACTCTTGAAGCAGGAGACTATGATAAAGCTTGGGGAGCTTTGCTTCTGTATTCAACCAACTTGGCTGCGATTATTCTAGTTAGTATTTTTGTTTTTGTTCTAACCGGATTTGTGCCACCTCGTCGCCTTGAAACTAACTGGGTGAGGCTTGCAATTGCGACTTTATCTATTTTTATAATTGTTGGTTTTATAGGATTTCCTTTAGTGCAAGCATCTAGAACTTCTGCACAAGTTAGCAGAGATGATGCTGCTAAAGAAATTGTGGATCAGTGGCTTTCAGAGACTGATGTTAGAGAAGAGGTTTATGTTGGATCTGACTATATTTCCGTTGGCTTGCGTGGCTCTGGCCAACCTCCAGACGATCAGAGCCTAAAAGCGCAAATGAGAACTGTATTTGGAGACAAAGAAGTTCGTATTGAGTGGGTGCAGGTTGAGTTGACACCTGCTGATGCCAAAAAAGAAGAAGTTAGAGAAGTTGTTCTAGAGTGGCTTTCCATGGTGGAAGGTAGAGAATTAGAGAATTTGGAGTTAGTTGGAAACGATTTAAGAATAGATGCTACTGGTGCCGGTGAGCCCCCTTCAGGAGACGAACTTGGTGTGCTTTTAGAAGAACGATTTGAAACTGAGTTTGCGACAACGATTAACTGGGTTCCGCGTCAAATAATACGGTCGGTTACAGAAACTGAATCAGAGGCAATGTTGCTGGAAAACGAATTTAGGGCGTTAACAAATGTTTGGGCTTCAGAGAATGACGTAAAAGTAACCAGATTCAATCTTGATCAAAACACTTTTTCTGTTGATGTTTCTGGTTCTCAAACACCAGAAACAGAAGATTTTATAGAAGAATTAAATTTGCTATCAGATGAAGAAATTATTGTAGAAATATTCTTTACGGAACGAATCTTGATTACCGATGGTTAAGAACTTATTTAGCTACCTTGGCTTGATCTGAATATCAAATATTATCGATACCATTGAATTAGATGTCTTACGATTTGATCATTATTGGAGCAGGCCCAGCTGGAGCCGCTGCAGCTATTACAGCTGCTAGAGGTGGTGCGAAAGTAATAGTTTTTGATAAAGCAAAATACGGCCGTGATAAAGTTTGTGGAGATGGTTTAACTCCAAGAGCAGTTGGTGCATTAAACGATTTAAATATTGACATGGCCGGAGCTCATAAAATTCAAGGTCTTCGTATGATCGCTGGCAAACGTGAACGTGAGCTAGATTGGCCAACTACTCAAAAGTTTCCTTCTCATGGTGCTGTCTGGCCTCGCCGTCACTTAGATAAACATTTAATTGATGCTGCCACAGATGCTGGAGCAGAAATTGTTTGGGAAACTTCGGCTTTACCCAGGTTTGAGAATTCAAAAGTCGTTGGAGTTATTGTCAACGGAAAAAATATTGATGCTGATCTGACAATTGCTGCAACTGGAGCTCAAGGTGAAGTAGCAAAAATATTAGGTGCTACAAGGAATGAAGATGAACCCTTTGGGCTTGCTATTAGATCCTACGCCGAGTCGCCCCGACATGACGATAAACATTTAGAGGCTTGTTTAACTTTGAAAGATAAACATGGAACCGCTATCCCAGGTTATGGCTGGATTTTCCCAGCAGGTGATGGCACTGTCAATATTGGTGTAGGTGCTCTATCTACAATGAAAAATTTCAAGAAGCTGAATTTAAATAACTTGTTAGAAAGTTACCGAAACATAGTGCAAGACTCTTGGGATCTTGGGCCTAACTTGGAACGCCCTCGGGCGTGGCGTCTGCCAATGAGTGTTGTGAAACGTCACGGTCCAGGTTGGCTTGCTATTGGTGATGCTGCTGGTTTAATTAATCCTATGAACGGTGAAGGCATCGACTATGGGCTTGAGTCAGGCATGTTGGCCTCTGAACTGTTTTTGGCTAATCCAGAAACAGCCCCAGAAAAATATGACAAAGAAATTGCTGCACTTTTTGATCAGTTTCTTAGAACAGGCCGAAGGTTTTCGTTTCTTATTGGGCACCCATTTATCCTGCGTACAGGGCTTAAATTAGCAGTGGGAACTCAAGCAGTAGCAAATATAACTTTGGGAGTTATGGGTAATCTAATAGATTCAGAAACACCTGGTGCAGCAGGAAAAGTTTTAAAAGTTGCTGATAAAGTTCTAGCTTTTAGCGACCCTCTACTACGCAAACAGCGCGCTAGCTGATAAATTAACATCATAGTTAAAAATATTTATTTACGAGAGCGAATATAAATATGAGTCGTAACATTTACGAACTCTTTCTAAATAGGTTTAGAGGGGCGTTAGATAAGCCGTTTTTAGCCATCCCTGGAGGTCTAACATACACCTATGGGCAACTTGACAGACGCAGTGCGGCTTTAGCTACTGTGCTGGCTCAAACTGGGGCTAGGCCTGGTGACAAAATTGTAGCCCAGGTTGATAAATCACCTGATGCCATTGCGCTATATCTTGCATGTTTACGCGGCGGGTTTGTCTATGTTCCGTTAAGCAGTAATCTGCAAGTTGAAGATATTGGATTCTATCTTGGAGATGCTGAGCCGAGCATCTTTGTTTGTAATGAACATGACGCAACTAGATTAAAACCGGTCGCAGATATTGTTGGAGTGACCACGATTCATACACTCAGCGCAATGAGCACCGGCACTTTGGCTGATGCCGCTAATGATGTTACACCTGATAGTAGCGTTGTTAGTCGAGAACCTTCAGATGTTGCAGCGATTGTGTACACCTCTGGCAACACTGGCCGTTCTAAAGGCACCATGCTTACTCATGGGAATTTGATCAGTAATGGCCGTGCATTGCATGCTGTTTGGCGTTGGCGTCCGGGTGATGTGTTATTGCACACTTTGCCAATTTCTAACTCCTATGGATTGTTTGTTGCTTTGAATAGTGCGATATTGAATGCTTCTGAAGTGATATTTTTAGAGAAATACGACCGTGCTTCTGTGCTTCATAGTTTGCAAAGCTCAACTGTGTTTATGGAAAGTCCTAACAATATTCATGATCTTTTATCTGATCCAGATTTTGGTACTTTAAACTGCAGTACAGTTCGTCTCTTTATTTCTGGAAGTGCCCACCTTCCTCATTCAACGTTTAGGGAGTTTGCAGAAAGAACAGGTCATGGTATCTGTGAGGCTTATATAACTACAGAAGCTGGTGTGTTGTCTTCGAACCCTCCTGAGGGTGAACGAGTTGCTGGAACTGTTGGCTATGGTTTGCCAAATATTGAAATGCGAATAGCTGATTCAGAAAATAATATTTTGAACCCTGGTGAAATAGGTGAGGTGCAGGTGAAGGGGCCAACTACATTTGCTGGGTATTGGCAACTTCCAGAGTCTACGGAAAAAGCATTCACCCAAGACGGGTTCATGCACACGGGCGATTATGGGTTTGTCTCCGATGATGGAAGGCTGACGCTTGCTGGTAGGGCAAATGATTTAGTAATTTCGGGCGGTATGAGTATTTATCCGAGAGAGATTGAAATTATTCTCGATAATGTTCCTGGGGTTCAAGAAAGCGCTGCTATTGGTTTGCCGCACGCAGAACTTGGCGAAGCTATAGCTGTTTTTGTAGTCAGCGATGGCAGAATCACAAAAGAGCGCCTTCGAACTATTCTTTCTCAGAACGTCCAGCCCCATAAGGTTCCTAAAGAGTTTGTCTTTGTTCCGGACTTGCCAAAATCTTCTATGGGTGTAGTGCAACGAAAACAGCTTGCTCGTAAACATGCTGAAACGTTTACACCAAAGTCGTTTAATAACTGAGAATGCCAAGGAACTTTAGCGGATTTCTCTAAAAGAGTTTGATACTAAAACAACCCCCGTCCCTGATTGATCTAAGGCGGGGGCATATTAGGTTCAACTATGAAATTGTTAACATTCAGTAGGTGGCAAGCCTTAATTTAATCTATGATTGCCTTTGTCAGATTGTTTTTTTCATCCATTGAAAACCCATTAGCATTTGCATGCTTGCAGCTTAATGTAGGGTTCATGTATTTACATAATATTTGGCCGAACTCTATAGATTCACCATCTTTAAGAATTGGTAAGTTCTTTTCAGAATTTAGTTCTTGCTTATCCAAAACACATCCATCATGATGAGAGAGGACTCCTCTTGCGAGTAGTGTTTGAATAGATCCCACAGCTTTAGGGAGGTATTCACAGTCAGTGCCTTCAGAGGTTTGATTATTATAATTCAATGTGCACCGCACTCCAGTTTCTCCAGTACAAAAAATATTTCCAGTAGAAGTTACAAATGATCTGTTATTTTCGACTGTATCTAGAGGATAAATATTAGGCCCTGCGGTAAAAGATTCGCCATTTATATGGTTACATTGAATTCCAATTTTTTTACTTGCACAAGTTATTTTGCCGATTTCATAAGTTTCTCCGTAGTCGAGAATTGTAGAACTCTCGACGAAAAACCAGTCGCCACAGCCTATTTGTGCTTCACCATTAAGTATCTCCACGCCTTGTGGGCTCCCCGCTCCGTCACATACTACTTGATCTGAAATTTTAATATCCCAGTCCTGGCCTAAGACAAAACAGTGTACAAATTCAATCTGGTCTGTTAGGCAAGTAACTTTCTTAGAAGGAGAAGTGAACATGTTTTCAGTCTGGGTATAGAGTACTGCGCCTTCTTTAGACACTGCAGTGGTCGAGGGTAGAAAAACAGAATTTGATTTATCAATATCATCTAATTCGATTTCCATCGTGGTAAATGACCGATTAGCAGCAGGCTTCGCTGTTGTTGATGGTACATATTCATACGCATTTGAAGACTCAGCATAATCGTATGATTCAGCCGCAGCGACCGATGTCTCAGAATCTCCCATAGTTATAGCAACATATGAAAGTCCCATGATTGCAATCACTAATGCTGCTGCTGTTGTGAACATATATCTTTTATACTTAGAGGCTTTAGCGAGTGAACTTTTTCCGCCGACATATTGAATATCTTTATCCAATTCCATTATTTCATTCCTTAATTCGTAGTAAGGGACTTTTGAGTTTGGATCTTTTAGGTATTTCACACTTGGGGCGGATTGTGAAATTCTTTTCCGAAGTTCCTTACTCATGTGGACCTTTTCGCACAACCAATTTGGCCGCACAAAAGGTAAAAGTAATCAGAAACAAAAGTGTGACAAATTATTTAAAGATTCCCGTTTATTCACATTTAGATTCTGGAATAGCTAAAACACGCTGCGAACCGGTGTCTGTTTTACCCCATCTAAATTGGACCTTTTCAGCACAACTGCCATCTTTATCATCATAGAAAGCCTCTACAACACCATGGAGTTCTAATTTGTTAGTATCTTCAGCCTTTTTAGTTGAGATGTCATAAATTTCACCTATGGGCATATCAAGAGTGGAACCAATAGCGCTAACTGCCTGGTTACCTGAATTGTAATCGTAGAAATAAAGAACGTCATTGTCTTGAGAACTATCAGTCAAAGGTTCTAGGCGCACAGTGGCTTCTAAGTCATCATCATCATCTTTTAAATCAACTAAAATAACTTCAGCTAATTTCCAGCCACCAGAACCACATTCACCGTTGCCTGTAGCCAGTGCCTCACCGTCAATCAAAGTAATTGTGGTGTCACATTCTTGGGGGTATGAAAAGTTCTCAAAATCGACTTCTGAGATTGGTCCTTCGGTTGGTATTTCTTCGGCGATCTGATTTTGGTTACCGTCGATATTGCTAAGTGCGTAAACCCCAGCCACTGCTAAAACAATTGCTGCTGCTGTGGCAAACATAAACTTTTTAGAATTACCCAACTTTGATACTGGCGTCGCGGTTTGGTCTGAGCTGACTTTTGTATCCGATTGCGAGGGTTCACTTTTTACTTGAATGTCTTGCACCGTAGGATCGAGCTGCATTATTTCGTTTTTTAACTGGTCAAGATTTACATCAAAATCTGGATGATCTATGTGGCCCAGATTAGCTTTGGTTACTCTTTCTTCAAAGTCGTGGCTCATTATGATATCCATTCTTTGTAAGTAGGAGAGAAGTGCAATTCTGGTATTTTGGTTAGAGATTTATCTTTCATGATTCTCCAATACGGTTTGTAGTTGTTTGCAGGCCCTGTTTAAACGCTTTCTTGCCGCCACTGATGAAATCCCCATAATTTCAGCAATTTCTTTCGACTTTAAACCTTCCCAGTATTTTAGCATGATGATTTCTCTGTCATCGTCGGAAAGATTATCCAACTCTTCGCGTACAACTAGTTGATCTGTTGTACTATCAGAAAAATCGTCCTGGCCGTGCAGCTTCAAAAAATTTGTTAACCCTTTACCGAGCTGCTCTGAATTAGTCTTCTTTCGGTAGGTGTTTGAAATGACACCACGTGCTACACGGTATAACCAAAATTTAGCTTCTGGTCCATCAGGCACATCATTTAGACTGCGCCAGCAAATAGTAAAGGTTTCTGCCACAACGTCTGCTGTGGTTTCAGCACTGCTAGATCTGCGAGAAACATATGCGGTTATGTCTTTCGCGAATTGGTCGTATATGTTTTCAAATTTTTGGCGTTGTCGCTGACCGTGCATGATAGTCGATCCACTAATTGGATTCTAGGAACTGTCTTCTAAAGTAAAGTCCTAAAAATCGCTATTTGATTTAGGCTGATCAGCTGATTCGTCATCTCTCTCATTATCGAGGTCGATAATTCCTAATCGAACAGCGCTAAGTACAGCGTGTGTAAGAGATTGTGCATCTAAGTTGCGGTAAACGCCATTTAAATGGTTGTGTACAGTTTTTTGCGTGATTCCTAAATGCCTTGCAGCTTGTTTAGTGCTCATGCCATCTGCAATAGACTGTAGAACCTCCACCTGACGTGGTGAAAGTAAATCGTCGTTGCTTTCTTGTGCTGTTGCTGTTTTAAGCATCGCTCCAGCTAAAGCAGGTGACAGCACAGTGTCGCCTTCGGCAACTCTCAATACAGTATTGCGAACATCGGCGAATGATGTTCCTTTGCTCATGTAAGCACTAGCGCCTGCGGCTATAGCGTCACGAGTTTTATCAATATCGTCGTGCATTGTTAACACAGCAACTTTAACGTGAGGTACTTGTTCCTTAATTTTTTTAGTAGCTTCAATACCATCCATAACTGGCATTGAAAGATCCATCAAAACTACTTGTGGTTGTAGGGTCTTAGCCATAGCTACTGCTTCTTCACCAGTTGAGGCTTCACCTACAACATTGTCTCCAGCTGCTTCGAAAGACTTTCTGAGTCCTTCTCTTAATAGTGCGTGATCATCTGCGATTAATATATTTATCATAATTCCACCTTAATTGGATGATAGTCGTGTCTGTACCATAATGTTTGTTCCATGCCCAGGTTCACTTGTCATTTCTAAATGTGCTCCTATGGCTGCTGCTCTTTCTCTCATTCCTACTAAACCGTATGCGCTTCCTCTGATCCCTTTACTTGGATCAAAACCTCGTCCGTCATCGTTGATAAGTAAAACTCCTATATCATCAGTAATTGACCAGCGAATATATACTTTAGAGGCATCGGCATGTTTTTCAATATTAGTTAATGCTTCTTGAGTTATTCTTAGTAATTCGTTTTCTATTGGAGATGGCAGTCTTCTTCCTTCCTTGGCCAGTTGTAAATCTACCTCAATTTTGCTCCTTTTCTCAAATCTGGTCGATACTTCTTGTAGAACAGTATTTAAAGGACGTTCAGCAGACACAGCGGCTCGCAGCTCCAGTAAGGTATCTCTGAATTCTGAAATCGCTCCTTGCACCTCGCTGTGTAGGTTATTTAGTGCTTCTTGAGCTGGGTCATTTGAGTCCTTTATTCTTTCAATTTCTAAGGCAATGTATGTTAAATATTGTCCAAGTCGATCGTGTAGATCTCTTGCAATTCTGGTTCGTTCTTCATCAGCTGCAAGTGAACGAAGTTTATTAAACGATCTTGCGTTTGCTAAAGTAAGCGCAAGTACGTCTGACATGCCTTTTAACAAGTTGACGTCGGTTTCTGTGAAATGGTAAGGCTCAGGGTGTTCAACGGCTATAAGACCTGTATCTTTGTTGTTTGCGATCAGCCTGACATACATTCCGCTGCCGAATCTTTTTGTGTTCTCAGATAAGTTGTCTACGACCATAACGCCGATAGATTCTGAAGCCTTTTTTAGCATTTCTGGGAGTTCATTAGAAGTTACTTTGGGGGCCATGTTGAACCCTTCTTGAATTAGAGGAGCCCAAGTGTCATCTTCGTATGAAAGAACGGCGAGTCGTTCTGTATTGAATGCTTCTGTTAACTCTTGTTTGGTGGCTAATACCGCATCGGTTAGATCTAACGATGACGGCAGTGTTCGTGCTAATTCATTTAATACTTCCAGTAGCCCATTGGCTTCTGCTAAACGGTCTCGTTGAATTTTTAAAGCTTGTCCTCTGCCTTCTATTTCCAATAATCGTTTTAATGCAACTCCAGGGATAACTGCAATTGCAAAGATGAATCCCGTTATTTGCAGAATATCCATCCACGTTGTGATTGTATTTTCTGATGAATATAGAACGAGTGAAGTAACTGAGATTGATATTGCTGCAGCGAGTGTTCCATATAATAAGCCCCAACCGAATGCAACCACTGCAACAGCAATGAATACTGCGCCTACGAATGGGTTAGAGAAGCCTTCTCTTACTCCAATTGCTACCGCAAGAATTACGACGTCTGCACATCCAAAGAAAAGCGGAATTTTGTTATCTTTTAATCCTAATTGGATTGGATTTATGCTTCTCCAAGATGTTAAAAATATTGTGATCGCAAGTGTGGCAACTACTCGAATCTCACCATTTGCTGCTCTGGATGCTGCAAATCCAAGCCCGACCATTACAGTTGCCCAACGCAGAGCGATTATTCCACGATTTATGTAATTGAATGTTGAACTTGCGTTTATTTTTAGTTCTCTTTGGATGCTGGGTTTAGACGCGTTCGGATTTTCTCTAACTATTTTCAACGAACTAGGTCGACTTATTTTTTTAACTTTGTCTAAACTGCTCATAATCGTCCTGGCGGTATCAAAAGCCTATCGGCTGAGCAGCGTTAATTATCAGTGTTTGATGTTTCTGCTTTTTCTTGGGGTTGCTCAATTTCGTGGATTACTGTGTTTATCTCTGCACTGACTTTTTCTAACCGCTGTTTGCAAAACTTAATTAAGTCGTTACCTCTTGATACTTTTGTTGATAATAGGTCCACGTCTACATCAGATTTTTCTAAATCTTGAAGGATAGTTTCTAACTCTTGGATCGCTGTCTCATAAGTTAGGTCTGTTTCTGCTTTGTGTTCGTCACCTGAGCTCATATGTATTGAATCTACCTTATATATAGCTCGAGTATCTATTTTTCTTCGACAGAAACAGTACTGATTAGTTCACCGTTCTGTGTTGTTGTAGTTATTTCGTCACCCGATGAATATTTACTCGGGTCTCTGACTAGCTCTCCCTTAGAGTCTCTTGTTATAGTCCATCCCCGGTTTAACGCAATTTTTGGATCAAGGGCTTGGAGTCGGGATTTGTTTAACTCTGTTTTGTGCTCGTTATGGTTGATTATTTTTTCTGTACTATTTTTAAGTTGAAGTAGATTCGAATTGAGTTCATTTGAATTTTGATTGACAACGTTATTTGCATTAATGGCAATGGATTTTTTAATATTCTGGATTTTATTAAAAGATTCATTTATTGAGTTTTTAACTAAGCTAGAAAGTCTCTTGGATGATTGAGTTAGGGTGTTCTGTGAAACTTCAAGATAACGGATAGTGGTAGTCTCTAACTTCTGGATTTTTTTATTTAGTTCTGTTTCAACATCGGAAATTATCTGAACCAGAATAGCAGCTGCAGCTGTAGGAGTTTTTGCAGTGGAATGTGCTACTTCATCTGCAACACTTCTATCAATTTCATGACCTATTCCAGTGATCACTGGGTGAGCGCAGTTTGCAACAGCAAAAGCAACTTCTTTATTATCAAAAGCGGCCAGGTCGCTTTTTGCGCCACCACCTCTAATGATCGTTAAAGCGTCAAGACTAGTTTTGTTTGCAGACTCTATTGCGTTTAAAAGGGTTGGGATTGCGTCGGTTCCTTGAACTCTGCAATCAAATAATGTGATATCGAATTTGTAACGGCTTGATTCTAGCTCGTGTGTAAAGTCTGCGTAAGCTGCCGAGTTGTAGCTTGTAATTAAGCCGACTTTGAGGGGTAGCATCGGAATTTTTTTATTACTGTTTTTTCTAAGGAGGTTTTCTTTGCTCAGCAGTTTTAGTAGTTGGTCTCGGTCGGCAGCGATTTGACCTAACGTGTAGTCTGGGTCAATAAGCGACATTATGAGTTGGATTCGGCCTTGAGGTGGGTAGTAATTGACCTCCCCTCGAATACGAATCTTTATTCCATCTTCCATCCGAGTGCCACCACCGGAACGTTTTAAGATCCGATTTACATGTTGTTTGGCAGATGAAAATAATGAAACAGAAATAACAGATTTAGTAGAGTCACCGAGTTCCGCTTCAGAATCAACAAGGTCAAAATATACGTGTCCGTTTGCCGTGCGCCTGATGCCCGATATTACGCCTTCAACCCAGACTTCTTCTGGAAACGCTTTGTTAATAGTCTTCTCAATAGTTTTACAAAGTTCTTTGACAGTCAATGTCTGAGTCATTGAGACATTTTAGTAGTCTGTTTTAGAAAGCAGTGTTTATCGTCGTCAACTATTGTTTATGGGATTTACATATTTATTTTAGGTGGATGGATTTGAAACAAAAATATAAATTTGATCGTCAGCTCTTGACACAAGCTACCTAAGTTGAGATTGCAGAACTAAAGTCAGATATTCGTAAAGAGTTTGGTCTAGAAATTCCTCAGCAGTACCTAGACTTCTTACGAAATACTGGCTTCGGAGCAGTTAGTAATGCGCCGATGGTGTCCAATATTGATAACCTCAGCGACATTTATTCCCCTAATGAATTGTACTCTTCAAATGTTGGTAACTATGGAGTAGTAGCCAACACTAAAGATGTTAGGGGTGTTTGGGAGGTTCCAGATCCTGTTGATCTTAGTAAGTATATTGTTATTGGTTGCAGCGCTAGAGAAACTTCCTGGCTCCTTTCATGTGATGACATAAATTGCGGTGCAGTGTTCTATGTTGATCCGTGCGGTGATGAAGACACAGAATTTCCAAAACAGGTTTCAGGGACTTTTAACGAGTTTATTGATGGGTTATGGATAGACATCGATAGCTCAAATCATTCCGGTACATTTAAAAGACACTTGTTTGTAGACAGACCATCGCTGTCCCCATCAGATTTTAGTGAAAAATCTGAAACCAAGCATCGACAAAAGTTTATGGGATGGTTGCTGTATGTAGTTATGTTTCTTGCGGCAATCGTTGTAATTATTAATCTTATATATGGTGATTTTTAATCTTCGCTCTAAAGTCCCATCTACTTTCAAAGAACCTTGATTGAGTTTTTATCCCTAAAGCGTGGTTGAGTTTAGAATATAGGGTTATTGTTGTCTTCTGCCTCAGGTGAGGCTTGGCGGAAAATCTAAGAAAAGTAAAAATCCGCATATGCTCGTTCAGCCTGAAATATTTCACCCAAAAGTTGCTCTCACAAATGCGATAGTTGAATCTTCAACTGCGCCATTCGACGGAGTTGTTGCATTCAATTTTGATCCTGTCACAAGCCAGTCGAGCTTTAGTTATGTCAGTGAGAATCTGGCAAAGATGCTTAAATACGGCTCTTCTCAAGAATTGAATTTGATCGAAGTAGAAGCAATATTTGACACTGAAGAGAATGAAGAAACATTGACACAGATTTTTAGTCAGTTAATTTCATCAGATCACCCCGATCAAATATCGCTCACCCATAGATTAAGAAGTTCTAAAGGTACTAATATTTTAACAGTGGCCACATTCACTATGTTGCCAATTGATTTAAATAAAAATGACCTGGACAAAATTGTTATTTTAGGAATGTTTAGAGACCTTTCGAAAAACTCTGCAGAGAAGTTGTTGGCTGATTCTGTGAGTGTCACAAATTCGTTATCGATGGGTCATGATCTTGGAAAGTTATGTTATCAGGTCTGCCGTCAGCTTGAAGATAGTTTAGGCGAAGGTTTCAGTTGTATCCTCGGTGTTTCAAGCCCGGCTGGGCCGATAGCTCCTGTGATGTTAGGTGGTCAGCCTTATGAATTAGTAGGCGAAATACTGGAATTCTCACAGAAATTTTGTGACGGTTCAGAAATTAAAAGAGTTGAGGTTGATCAGCTGCCTATAGATTTTGTTGGCCCTTTGCAAAAGCTTGGAGCAAACAGTCTTTGGTTTGTGCCGATTAGTGATATGGGGTTGTCTAAAGGTGAACCTCTTCACAACGGATATTTGTATGATTTTGGCAGAATATTAAAAGATTTCAAAATGGATGGTTTATTAGTTATTGAAGCGCCATCGTCAGCTGAATTAGACGTGGTCAATAAAGAAATCATTGAGTACTCTCAAACTTTGTTATCAACAGCGATTTCTCATGCAACAAAGATGACCTATGATTCTTTTGAAAAGTTTCATGATATTTTAACTCAACTTCCTAACAGGGAGTTTGTTCTCGACCAGCTGCAACAAATATTGGATGGATGTGATCCACAAAGATCCAATGTCTGTGTACTGCTAGTTGATATCGATAAATTTCAGGCAATAAATCAGAGCTTAGGTCGTGATTCTGGTGATCGAATTTTGCAAGAGATCGCTGATCGTCTTTTAGCATCTGTTCGTTTAGGTGATTCAGTAGGCAGAATTTCTAGTGATCAATATTTAATGATTTGTGCTGCAGATAAAGGTGAGCTGAATCCTGATGGTGTAGCTAGTCGAATCCTGAAATCTGTTGACAAACCAATTGTAATGCCTGACAAGTCAGAAATATTTGTAACTGCTTCTATAGGGATGGTTGTTGTTGAAGATATGCAAACACAACCAGTTGAGCTTCTAGGTCAAGCTGAATCTGCACTTAAGGTGGCGTCGACGATTGGCCGAGGCGAGTATGCAATATTTGATGAGACTCACCAACAGTACGCAAACGAACTTCTAGAAATTGAGAGTTCTTTAAGGAAAGCGATCAGCGATGATGAATTTCGTATTCATTATCAGCCGATAATAGATTTAAGTAGCGGAAAAATGGTTGGAGCTGAAGCCTTAGTTCGGTGGGAGCGTCCAGAAGTTGGGCTGGTTTCACCAGGAGATTTTATTCCTGTTGCTGAAGAAAGCGGCCTAATTGTTCCATTAGGGACTTGGATTATCGACAAAGTTTGTGAAGATCTAGGGAATTGGGAAGTAGATGAAACTGGCTTACCTCTTATTAGCGTAAATTTGTCAGCTAAACAGCTTGAAAGTGATTTGTTGATTCCTGGTTTGATAAGTGCGCTCAGAAGAAATGACCTTCATCCAAGCAAGCTCGGGTTCGAGATCACTGAATCAATGGAAATCAACAAGACTGATTCAGCTTTGATTGCGTTATCTAAGCTTTGTGAACTTAATTGCACTATTTCCATCGACGATTTTGGAATTGGTCATGCAACTATGGAATATTTGAGACGTTTTTCTATGGCCAAAGCGCTCAAGATAGATAGGTCTTTTGTTTCTGGTTTAGGTAACTCTATTGAAGATTCTGCTATCGTGTCGGCTTCAATGGCTCTCGCTAAAGCTTTGAGTATGGAAGTAGTGGCTGAAGGTGTTGAAACAGTTGAACAGGCAAAAATTCTTAAAGACCTAGGTTGCTCATATGCGCAAGGTTTTGGTTACTCAAAACCAGTTGATTTAGATTCTGTTAAAAAACTTTGGAAACAAAAAACCCTTGAAATCACTACCTAAATAGGTGTTCTTGCAACAAAGTTCTTGAACGACTAGTATCAGGCCAAAAATGAATGTATCGTGTACATATCTGCTTCATGCAGAAAATGTGTGGGTAATAATATTAACTAGCCTTTAGGCTAACTATTTTAGGAGATCCGGTGGGATATACGCCTCAAGAAATCATAGGCCGTGAGTTCAGTAAAGTATTTAAGGGCTACGACAAAGATGAAGTAAAAAGTTACCTAAAAAAATTGAGTGACGAAGTAGATAAATTAAACGGTTCTGTTGAAACAGCCAAAGCATTGGCTGAAAATGCAAATGCAAGAGCAGCCGAGCTTGAACATCTAACATCTGAACAAGGCCAGTTTGATGCTTTGAGCGATCACGTGAATGAAATGCTTCGCGGTGCTCGGGGTGTAGGCGATGATATTCGTGCGAAAGCTCAAACTGAGGCTCAAGCAATTATCGAACAAGCAGCAGCTAACTCTGAAGAGATTCTTGCTACTGCTAGAAAAGAAAGCGATTATAAATTAAGTACTGCTGAATCAGAAGCGCAAGACAAACTTGCTGCAGCAATTTCTGAAGCTGATCGAATTCGTTTAGAGCTAGACGCTGATCTTGCAAGGATTAAAGCTGATGCTGATGCAGAAAGTCAAAAGTTAATTTCTGATAGCGAGACAAAATTATCAGAAGCAGAAATTGAAGCTGCAAATATTTTAGCTGCTTCAAAAGCTGAAGCAGAAAAAATTATTTTTGATGGTGAAGCAAAAGCTGAATCTTACAGACTTGAAATTGAAAATAGTTTCGTAGATAAGCGTACTGAAGTAGATGAGTATGCTGTATCGAAAATATCCGAAGGCGACTCATATTTAAGTGAAAAACTAAATGAAGCAGACGCATATTTTGAGACTAAACAATCTGAAGCAGATGCATACTTTGAAAGTAAAAGTGCAGAAGCTGATGAATATGTGAAAGTTCAACGCCAAGAGGCTGATGATTATGTAGCACAACGTCAAGGTGAAGTGTACAAAGATGCTGAGACAGCTGAACGAGAACGAGATAAAGCAATTGCTGAAATCGAAGATGCACGTATGCAAGTTACTGAGATGTTAGAGCATGCAAGAGCACAGAACGAATTCTTGCGTCAAGAAGCTGAAGAAGTAATTCGTACTAAAGTTCGAACCTATATCGATCAAACTGAACGTAGAGTCTCTCGTTTGAAGATCACAGAACAGTCTTCGAGAGAACGGATCATGGCCGCTCAGAAAGAGTTGAATGACGTTCTAAATAGTGTTGGTATTGGATCTACAGAGGATCTTGGTGATGGTACTAGTGATGCTGTTATAGCTGAAGCACAAAAACGAATGCTTGAATCAACTCCTTCTCATGGAACTAATGATAATGTTTCTGAAATTCTAGAGACTGAAGTTATCGATTTAAATCCAACTGGTGATACCAGCAACGTGAATTTTGTTGATCTAAACGTTTCTGCAGAAACAGCAGAGAAGTCTTCTCGAGATCAACAAACAGACGATGCTCTCTCTCAGCTTGTGCGTGAAGCAATGCAACAAGCTGTAGATACTGCTGTTACCAGCGATCCAGAATCTAACTAGACAGTTCTGGAAATGCAAAACATAATTTGAATGAATGACCCTCGCTGAGCGGGGGTCTTTCTAGTTTTTAGCTATTAGCAAGTAAAGCCACTAATAGACTCAGTGATGTCATAATAATTGCTGGAGCAAGATCACCAATTTCGTCTTTAAATTTTATATGAAATACAACAGCTAAGAATGCGATAACGGCTAAAAGTGCAGCCCCTAAATTATCGTGTTTACTAAATATTGGTACCCACAAAAGGAACACTCCTACTAGTTCTCCTAAGCCTGTTAGCATCATTAAATATTTGTTTAACCCAAACTTTGTGAAGGTTTCTTTCTGCATTTGGCTTATGTTTGGAACGTTTACTACCTTAGCTACCCCGAACACAGTAAATGCTAAAGACAGAATTACCTTTATGATAGTTAATATAATTGAGCTCATAGAGCCTCCCTTTTAGAATTTTCTTAAGTTTAGTAACCGAATTATTGAATATATATTAAAGTTCAATGTATATATCAATATGATATAACTCTACGATTGTTAGGAGTTCGATAATGCGGGCTAAATCATTTGCTGCGATGTCATCAGACAAACCATTAGAGTTTTATGAATTTGATAGGCGTGAACCAACAGAGTTTGATGTAGAAATTAGAATCCTATTTTCAGGTGTATGTCACAGCGATTTACACACTGCGCGTGGCGACTGGGGAGATACAGAGTATCCGTGTGTTACAGGCCATGAAATTATAGGTGAAGTAACAAGAGTCGGCTCGGGTGCGTCGAAGCATAAGATCGGAGACATTGTTGGTGTAGGTGTAATGGTCAATAGTTGTCGTGAGTGCAAAAGTTGTTTGAAAGGCCTGGAACAATATTGTGAATCAGGAATCACTTTAACCTACAGCTCTCAAGATCCAATAGATGGAACTAATACAAAGGGCGGTTACTCAGACCTTATAGTTGTTCAGGAAAACTTTGTCTTAAAAATCCCTAACGGCTTAGATATTTCAAAAGCGGCTCCGCTTCTATGTGCGGGTATTACGCTTTATTCGCCGCTTCGTCATTGGAACGCTGGTCCACAAAGCACAGTGGGGATAATTGGGCTTGGAGGCTTGGGTCATATGGGTGTAAAATTCTCAAAAGCATTAGGCGCAGAAACCCATGTAATAACTTCTTCTCCGAATAAAGATGAAGCTGCAAGAGCGTACGGAGCAGACGGCGTAATTGTTTCATCTTCAAAGGACTCGATGGATAGTGTAAAAGGTAAATTTGATCTTCTGATAGATACTGTCCCAGTAGAACATGATCTTAGTAAATATCTAGATTTGTTGAGTGTGGATGGAACTATAGTTCTTGTTGGTCCAATTAATCCGATGCCTTCGTATCATGCTGGTCAGTTAATAGGCGGAAGAAAAGCAATCTCTGGATCAGCATTTGGTGGCATTAAAGAGACACAAGAGATGTTGGATTTCTGCGCTGATAATAATATTTTACCTGATGTAGAAATGATAAATATTGAAAAAATAAATGAAGCATGGAATGCCCTTGAAGCAGGATCTGTAGCTAATAGGTTTGTTATAGATATCGAGCAGAGTTTTTGCTAGTAACTATTTTCTATAGTTTTTTTATCAGATGATAATTATTGCTATTATTTAGCGATGTGGCCTCGTAAAAGCATAGATATATCTTTTGTAAGGCTAACCAAGGCCTTAGGTAGCTGTGTTTTTGTTAAAGACGAAAAAAAAGAACGTGCAAATTTAGAATCTTATTGGGGAGATAACGCACTTGCATGTTTGTCGGTAAGAAGCGGCTTTGATTCTTTGCTCACTGCTCTTAATTTTGATCCTGGTTCTGAAATCATTATGTCTGATTTTACAATACCCGACATGCTAAAGATTGTTGATGAGCATGATTTGGTCGCAAGAGGTGCGAGGTTAGAAAATGTATTTCCAACTGTCGAGTCTCTCTCAGAGTTAATAAACGAGAACACCAAAGCTGTTTTAGTTGCGCACTTGTTTGGGGAGCTACATGAATTAAATGAGATTGCAGATTTATGTAAATCTCATGATCTCTTATTAATAGAAGACTGTGCACAAGCATATAGAGGTAATGGTTTTAAAGGTTCTGGTGGCGCAGATGTATCAATGTTTTCATTTGGTCCAATAAAAACGAACACTTCTTTGGCTGGAGCTATGCTCAATTTTGCTCAACCTGAATTGAGTTCAAAGGTCAGATTGGTTCAGGAAAGTTTTCCTATTCAACAAAATCGTGTATATCTAAAACGTGTAATTAAATATCTTTTGTTGAAGTTTTTATCTATCCCATTTGTATATGGTTTATTTGTAAAATTGCTAAAACTTCTGAAATTCGATTACGATAAAATTATTGCAAATTCTGTTAAAGGGTTCCCAGGTCCTAATTTTTTTAAAAAAATCAGGTTTAGACCTTCCTCTGCTCTCCTAAGAACTTTACTTGATGGTTTAGAGTCATTTAGCCAAAAAAACTCAAATAAAAAGATAGAGCTCTCAAAAGCATTTATCCAGAAGTCAAATTTTATTCCAATAAATAGCCATATGTCGTCTAAATACTGGGTTTTTCCTATTGAAGTTTCTGACAGCGAAAGTTTGGCTAGCTATCTGCAATCAATGTCAATAGACGCAACCACAATTAGTGGACTTGTTAGTGTTAGCGGAGTCCCTACTTATAACAGTTATGTTCTTAATAATTTAGTTTTTTTGCCATTCAACGCAAAGATGTCTATTACTGAAATCTGTAAAATAGCAGATTACTGTAATGAATTTGCTTTAGAGAGATCTACTAATGCTTAGCATTATAAGTTTTTAAGTAACATTTCTGTTTTGGTTTGGTCAAATCCAGATGTAGGTTCGCTGCGTTTAGTGAGATCAGAAGAGATTACTAAGTTCTCAGTTCTACCTGTAAAGCCTAACGAAGACCAAAGTGAAGTGCTTTCAACCCACACCATTTCACTTGTAGATACCCCGGTCTCTTCAATAAATCCAGGTGCGGTTTCTAGTTCGGCAGCTGAGCCTATGCCAATTACTATGACGTCCGGATTTTCTGCAGCGAATTGATCAATACCAGGTGCTTCGGCTTTACAGTTCGGGCACCAAGAAGCCCAAGACCAAACTAGGATTGGTTTATCTCCAGTTAAAAAGGTTCTTAGTGGAGCTGATTCTCCAGTAGATATGTCTGTTACTTCAGTATCAAAAATTTGGTCATCTTCAATCTCAGTAAAGCTGGAGTTTATCTCAGATTGTGAACTAGATTCATCAGATTGCGAGCTGGATTCAGTGGTTTGTTCTGATCCACAAGCTGAAGCTAACACGATTACGGAAATTAGAAGTACTGTAATTTTTTTCATATTATAGACAATATGTGAAATAAATTCTATAAACAACTGCAATTTTGGGAATATATATTACCCAAGTAGAGTTAGGTGTTGGTTTCTAGAAGTCCTACTGTTTGATTTGAATTACTACTTTCCCCGAGGTGTGTCCTCTTTCAACATCGCTTATTGCTTGTGGAGTTTCTTCGAGACCACAGGTTTTTGTAACTACTGGCTTAATTTTGCCTTGTTCAATAAGTTCTGTAAGAAATTTAAGATCTTCATTTTTGTGTTTCGCTGTATAGTTTTTAATATTTTGGCTAACAAAAGGAGCGATTATCATGGCTTTTGATATTCGACCGACCGGACCAATGATGTGCCCATTAGAGTCACCGCCAGCAAGAATTAGGGTACCTTTGGGTTTGAGAACTTTCAGATAGTCTTTTACTGAAAGCATGCCTCCTAATTGTAGAGCTACATCATACTGATCAGTATTTTCTGTAAAGTCTTCTTTTGTGTAATCTATAACATGGTCTGCGCCCAGCGATGTGACTAACTCTAGATTTTTTGTACTGCAAACCCCAGTCACTTCTGCTCCGAATTCTTTAAAACCTCTAGAGGATCACCGTATTCTTTATATGTAACAGCTTGCATATATTTATGTTACCCAGATAAAATTTGTTATGAAATATAAATTTTATGTGTGCGATGTATTTGCTGATCAACAATTTGGCGGCAACCAATTAGCTGTTATTCCAAGCGCAACTGGTTTAACTGATGAACAGATGTTTAAAATCGCTTGTGAGTTTAATTATGCTGAAGTTACTTTTGTTTTTCCGCCTTCTTCAGATTCGTACACAAAAAATGTTCGAATATTCACATCGCAAGGTGAGCTTCCATTTGCCGGGCACCCAAATATAGGAACCGCTTTTGTTCTAGCTGAAATGGGTGAGTTTGGAGAAATTGAAGATTCAGTCTCAGTTATTTTTGAAGAAATTGCTGGTCCAGTACCTATTGAAATAATAAGAATTGATGGTTCAATTATTTCAAAGTTGAAAGCGCCAGAATCATTAACACTAGGTTCAGAGTTTGATGTCGAGATGGTGGCAAATCTATTTTCTATTGAGGTCGATGACCTAGAAATCAGCACGCATCATCCTCAAATTGCTTCAGTAGGGCTACCTTTTTTGTTTATAGAAGTAAAAAATAGACAAATCTTAGAGAAGTTGCATATTGATTTTCAAATGTTTAAAGACAAGGTTTCTTCTGAAGTCAAAATGATACATGTTTATACACAAGCCGATGATGGGTTTGATATTCGAGCGAGAATGTTCAATCCATTAGATGCTGTTCCGGAAGATCCAGCTACTGGAAGTGCAAATGTTGCTTTAGCTGGCCTATTAGCCCATTATGATCAAAACGATACTGGAGAGTTTGAATGGAGTGTCGCTCAGGGTGTTGAGATGGGGCGGCCGAGTCGTTTGAATATTTCAGCAAAGAAAACTGATGGAGTGGTTAAGGCGGCTTGGGTGGCAGGTAGTGCAGTTATGTTTAGTGAAGGTGAATTTGAGTTAATCTAGTTTGGTGGAGCCAGGTTTGTAGTGAAACTTCCTCCTATTTAGCTGATGTTGCTGGTAAAGCAGGTTAACTTTTCTTTACCTATCCACCCAAGACCTCCTTCAGGTCTTGGTGCGTTCCATATATTTAAAGTTTTTTCTTCATAGTCGGATGTTTGTATATTTAGTTTGGCTGATCTATAACAAAGCAAATCTGAAAGTATTGATAGTGCGCCATCTTTTTTTGTATCTATTTCTACTTCATCTAGTTTTGAGTTTTGATAATTTGTTTTGATCCAACTAACTGCGATTGCATCGATTAAATGAGCCATAAAATAATGTACGAATGGTGTTGTTCCAAATTTTTTATTCACATTTATTTGCAAGTACGTCCAGCGCACCTCATCAGATACGGCATCACCATCATGAAAATCATATGTTGTTTCTCCTTGCTTGACTAAACCATTAGAGTGTCCAAACTCTATTTGGTATGCATGTTCCATTGATGTAGCAGTTATGTTTGCGTACTCTATAAATCTGCTCTGGGTTTTTCTGTTTCAGGAAAAATCGTTGAAGTTACGTATTCAACAAATTGATTTCTTTTAGTATCAAATAGGCTTACTAGCTTTGGAAGCGTATTTTGGGACGCACTTTTATCTAGTTCTCCTGAAGCACTAAATTTGTTTAGTACTTCAGATATTTGCTCTACCTCCGCCAGAGCTAGCTTGTTGAAATCGTTAAGTAGATCTTTATATATGGAGGCCACCGTTAGATAGTTTGTAGCAAACTCTGAAGAACTGCTTAGAATTTGTCTATAAATCGGTATTTTTGAAAGTTCTGCTATTGCCGAATTCGACATGATTTAAGTTTAATGCAATATGGGTTGGAATAATTTGGAAATACTTTTATGCAACGTTAAATAGTTGAATAAGCCAAGTCGGTGCGATCTTAAATTTGAAGGCTAGTGTTTTAATATGGGTAACGATTTGTTTTCAGCAGCTGTGAACGAGAAGCTAAAAAACAGTGCTCCATTAGCTGAAAGGCTTCGTCCAAGATCTTTGTCTGATGTTGTAGGTCAGAGTCATTTATTAGGAGAAAATGGTTCATTAGAGCGTTTGATTAAAGCAGATAAGCTTTCTTCTGTGATTTTTTGGGGTCCAGCAGGCACTGGAAAAACGACGTTATCAAAGTTGGTTGCTAAGACTTCTAGTAAATATTTTTCTCAACTATCTGCAGTTAACGCTTCAGTAAAAGATGTTAGGCAAATAATTGTTGAAGCTAAACAGAGGTTAGGTGAAAATGGTAGAGGCACAATATTGTTTTTAGACGAAGTTCATCGTTTTAATAAATCACAACAAGATGCTTTATTGCCTGCTGTTGAAAGCGGTATTCTAACGCTTATTGGGGCTACAACTGAGAACCCGTTTTTTGAAGTGAACGCGCCATTACGTAGTCGTTCAACTTTGTTTAGATTAAATCCTCTAGAGTTTGATGAAATAAAAACATTACTGCATCGTGGTCTAGAATTTGAATCAGCAAAAGCAACAGATGAAGCTTTAGATTATTTAGCAGATCGTGCAGTTGGTGATGGACGCCAAGCAATAACTACATTAGAAATAGCTATTGCTCTTGCAGCCACAGACCAAAGTAGAGCGTCACAAAAAGTGACTTTGGTCGATGCAGAATCAGCCACTGATTTGAAATCTCTTCGCTATGGTAGAGATGAGCACTACGACACAATCAGTGCCTTCATAAAAAGCATTCGCGGGTCTGATCCTGATGCTGGATTGTATTGGTTAGCGCGAATGTTAGAAGCTGGCGAAGATGCCAGGTTTGTGGCAAGGCGTTTAGTTATTTTGGCATCTGAAGATGTAGGCATGGCCGACCCTATGAGTTTATTAATTGCTAACGCCGCCGCACATGCTGTTGAATTTGTTGGCCTTCCTGAAGCTCAAATAAATTTAGCCCAAGCTGTAGTTCACTTAGCAACTGCGCCTAAATCAAATGCATCTTACGCTGGTTTAATTGCAGCGAAAACTGACATAAATGAGAGCCCTGTTGGTGTTGTTCCCAAGCACTTAAGAGACTCTCATTATTCTGATGCAAAATCACTTGGTCATGGCGAAGGATACAAGTACCCCCATAGCTATGAAGATGGAGTTGTTGAGCAAAATTATTTGCCTGAGGAGTTAATCGGTAAAAAATATTATCAACCAACTCATAGAGGTTATGAAGGTAATCTTTGAACACCTTTTAGATAATTTATTCTCTTCTTTCTTTAATCTGTTTTAGTTCTAATTTGGCTGTTTGAGCATGACCTGGCATAGCTAGCCCACTTTAAGTATTTTATATTGCTTTAATATCTAACTTCGATGACCGCCATGCCGAAGGAGTCTCTGAGGATAATACAAAGTAAGGCTGTTTTATGTCGTATAAGTTAAAGAAAAGCATAGCGAATCAGTTTCGATCGTTCATTGCGCTAATAATTTTAGCAACGATTCTGGTTCCATTACAGGGTGTTTCGGCAGATCCGAACCCGGCAACGGATCAGATTATTCAAGACTGTGATGTCACACCTGACCACACTCCGCTTGATATTGATCAGTCTGGTGTGCAAGGTGCATTGCCAGGTGAATGGGTGACCTTTACTCAGGTGGTGAATTTTGACGAAGGTAACATCTACCAAGACATCCTTTTGCGACCAGATGGAACCACACAATACTATGCGTCTCGTATGGAATTCACTGGTTTAGATTCAGACTTAATTGTAGACCCCACAAGTGTAGATTTTCTTATAGCGCCAGGTGGAACGACAGATCCTTTTGCTAATGGAGTTTCACAAACTTGGATCGCTGGCAGCACACCTGACCAGAACGATTGGGTAATCGAAACCGATACCACAAATCCTCAAGCTAAATTTACTTTGTTCTTTAAAGGTGATCCGTCAACTATGATTTCGGGTCAACCTGGTAACGGACAATTCTCATATGCGGTTCCTGCTGGTGGCGAAGATTTTATTCTTACGTTCCGTGCTCAAGTACCAACTGACGCTACATGGGCTGAAGTTCACGTTGGCGCTGAATGTTTCGCTGGTGTTTCTACAGATCCTTCAAACCGTGACACCGATAGAATCACCGCAGCTGTTTCTGTTGTTGAACCATTTATAGAAATTGATAAATCAACTCCGCTTTCAAATGTTTACAGCGCAGGCTTTGATGTTGAATATACAATTACTGCAACTGTTCCTGAAGCTAACCCAACCAATCCATCTCTTGTTGTTGCCCCAGCTCGTGATGTAATTGTTGTTGATACTGTTCCCGTTGGTCTTATTCCTCTAGATGCAGCCGGAAACCCAGTAGCCGATGGTGGCACAACCGAAGCTGGCGGCATTTGGGATGCAACAGCACGTGAAGTCACGTATTCACTTGGCGATATTATGCCAGGAACTGCTGTGAGCATTGACTACAAAATGAGGGTAGATGAAGGCCTTAGCCCAACTGATCCTATAATTAATGAAGCTTCAGTAGATTTTTCTTACTTGCCTGCTGGAAGTCCTGACAATACAACTGTTGAAGATTTCGCAACCGATGATGCAGAAATTATTATTGCATCGCTACCGCCAGAAGTTTCCAAAGAAGCTTCAATTGAGAGAACAGGTTATGAGTTGCCTTTCAACTTTACTGTTACCGTTGACATTCCCGCTAACGCTCAATACGAGAACTTTACGATTCTTGATACACTTCCCGATGGGCTAACATTTAATAGTTATGTGTCTGCTACTTGTTTGCCTGCTGGCCCAACTTGCCCTACTCCGATTACTGGTTTGGCTACTACAGTTTTCCCAGCTGGAGGAACTTCAATTGGTTGGTATCCAAATTCTATACCAGCAGATTCTAACCCAAGACAAATTGTTTTAGTTTATGAAGCCCAAATTGCTCCAACTTATAGCAATGGTGACCCTGTTGAATTCTTTGACGAGTTTGTAAATAACTTAACTTTGAATTGGAACGCTATTGACAGGCTTGGTTCGGTTGATCCTGCAACAGCAAGCCCACCTTCATATGACAATGAACTTCAAGACGATGATGTTGTAATTTATGACCGGCCGATTCTTGAAATTGATAAAACAGTAACTACCTCTGATGGTGTGTTCGCTGATGAAGTAAGACAAACTTGGGATTATGAAGTTGGCGATATTGCTACTTATACTTCTGTTATCACAAATGTTGGTTCCAGAGACGCAACCAATATGACAGTTACTGATACCCCTGTTGGGCTAATCATTGATCCTACTACTGTTCTTATTGACGGCGTTGCTTGTGGGGCTGCATGTACTTGGGATGGAACAACTTTAACAATCACTTTCCCAGGTCCTATTGCGGCATTTGGTGGAATAGCAACTTTAGTTTATGATGCTGTGCCTGTATCAAATGGCGAAATCGATAACTTAATTGAAATCCCATCTTATAGCGATGATCTCGGAGCTACTTATACAGAAAATCCAGGTGACGTAGTTCCTCTGGAAATCCCTGATCCTGAATTAGAGATAACAAAAACGTTATTACCTGCATACGCAGGTGGCGTTGCGAACACTATAGGTACAGAGTTTGCGTTTGAAATCAAGGTTGAAAACATTTCTGGTGTAACAGCTTACACTCCAGAAGTTACAGATGTTGTACCTGCTGGTCATTGTATGGTTGCTGGAAGTCTGACAAATATAACTGGTAGCCAAGGTGTGACAGAAGTAACTCCTGACGTTTACACCATTGATGGTTCAATGGCTCCCGGAGATGTTGTAACTTTTGAAGTTACTCTAGAAGTCTGTGGACCCCCTACAGTTGACGTAGGAGAATACGACAATACTGTTGAACTTACTTGGACTGATCTTACCAACGATACAGACGAAGCAGGTAACACATATTTTGATGAAGATGATGCAACATTTGAGTTAGTTGCTCCACAGTTTGAAATTGAAAAAGGGCCAGCGATTGATGCAGGAGCTACTATAAATTACACCTGGGATGCTGACGAAAATGGGACGATTGATCCTTCAGAAATAAATTCTGGCGAGTGGACAATAATTGTAAAGAACACTTCTACTGTTCCAATTGGTGGAATTACACTAAACGACCCTATGCCCGACCCATTTGAGTATCTACCAGGAGACACTGGCTTAAATCTTATTTGGATTGGGCAAGCCCCTTCTACACATGTTGATTTATCTGCCCCTTCTGGCACAGCAGTGTTAGCTGGTCATACTGAATTGTTTGAGTTAGAGCTTGGCCAGTTAGAACCAGGTGCAGAAGTTAGGGTTCTTATTCCATTCCAACATAATGGTGAAGACCCTTCTGATGGAAATTTGACCCGTGTTAACACAATAACTGCAGTTAACGACAACCTAACTTTTGATGCTTCACTTCATGAAGCTCAAGGTGAATATACATTAATTCCAGTTGAGATTGGTCCTGAGCTTTCGAAAACCGTTGATGTTCCAGGAACTTATCCGGGTGTCGAATCTGTACCTGGTGCACCTGGGTTCCAGTTTGATTATTCAATAGATGTTTCATTGCAAGCCCATGCCACGCTTGCAAATTATGATTTGTGGGTTCTTGATGAATTACCAGACGGGCTTTCTTTAGTAAATGAACCGGCTGTGGGAGCGATCCCAGCTGCTGGTGGTTGGACAGTTTCATGTGTCAGTGGGCCTTGTCCTGCTACTGAGGGCGGAGTGTATCTTGGTAGTTCTTCAAACGCTGATGGTAGTCAAGACTTGGCCTGGTTCTTAGGTGACACACCTGCAGATCCAACTGAACAAGTTTCTGTTTATAGAATGACTTTCAGAGTTGAAGTTAATACAAACTTTTCGGGTGGTGATGAAATTATTGATGGTTTCTCTGAGCCTCTTATAAATACTGCTAAGCCTATATTTAACCGTGAACTTGGTAGTGGGAATGCTGTGGCTGGTTCTCCTGCAGGGATCCCTGATCCTAATGATTATGACAGGGTTTATCCGAAAGATCCTGCTGAGATTGATATCGTTACGCCTCGTTTGGATTTTGAGAAGACTGTTTATGACGAAAATAATGATCCTGTAACTGAAATTAATGCTGGTGAGTCATTTTTCTACGAAATTATTGCAACAAATGTTGGTTCTGGACCGGCATTCAATATTGATATTGAAGACGATTTAGGTCATCCAGGCGGTATACCGTTCATGGATGTAGATCAGAGTTCTTTAAATGTTTCACCTGCCGGTGTTGTCTGTAACTTTGTACCCTCAACCTTTGGATCTGGTTCACATCTTGAATGTGAATACGACGATCCTGCTGGTTTAGCTGCTGATCCTGATGGCAGTGGAGCCGGTGTTGGTGGTCAAATTGTTATAACCTATGAAGCTACAACAGTTCCAGCTGACGACTTTCATTCTCAGTTCTCAACGCAGAACTTTGATCCTATGATTGTATTAAATCGTGCGGGAACTTCTGAGTATTGGGAAGCTGATGGTGAAGCTGGAAACGTTTATTCTACTGGTGAAGCCCTTTCTAGGTTATTTGCTTATACTCCGGTCCCAGAAGTAGATGCATATTGTGGTCCTGGGCTTGTGGATGCCCCTGTTGGCTCTGATGTTCAGTTCCGAGTTATAGCAGGTAATGGTGATAGATCCGATGTTGGCGGTAACGGTGATGGTGATAAAACTCTTACGCCATTCCCGACTGTAGATAATGATGGTGACGGCTATCCAGATGCCGCTATGGGCTTCAACCCAGAGCTTAGAATAACGCTTCAAGATAAGTTTACCTATGTTGGTACTCGAGGTACTGGACCGGGTGCTGGTGATCCAACTTATACAACCTACACTCCTTTTGCGGCGCCAGATCAGATTCTAGATGAGGTGCAACCTAACACCTATACTTTGGTTTGGAATACTAGCCTTCAAGATATTCCTCATAGCCCTAATCATGCAACACAGGCAGATTTCTTAGCTCATTATGATCTGTTAATTGATGTAACTAAAACTCAGCCAGGTGGAGGTACTGTTTGGTTTGATATTTCTATGGAAGATGCCGCTGGAAATATAGACCGTGGTTATGGAGCTATCCAAGAGCCTTTTGATTTGGTTGAGAAAGGTCGTCAGGGTTGCCCTGGTGGACCTGCTCCACGTGCCGACAAATACCCTGATGCTGAAAATGCTGTAGTTATTCTTCCAGGTCAAGCCGATGTCTTTGAAATTTATATTCAGCAACCCGACGTTAACCCAATGGGGGGTTACTTAATAGATATTTTGCCTGATGGTTTGATTTATGCTGGTGATTTACCTGTTGGTGATCCGCTTTATGCAGTTGCAACTTTAGAGCAAGAAACAATTGGTGGCGTTCCAGCTAGTTGGACAGATGTTAATACAGACGGCTCCATAAACTTAGAAGACTATTTTACAAGTTCAACCGTCAGCGGTAATGGTGATACGACTTTGCGTTGGGATACCCCTCCTTTGCCACAAGGTTTGGCTAGCGATCCTGCATATGGTGGATCTGACACTCGTTGGAAGCTTGTTGTTCCAGTAGTGGCAGCCGAGAACCCTCCTTACCCAAATGAGTTTGTCGTAAACTCATTTTCATGGGTGACCGAGCCTTTTGGTCCACGTAATGATACTGGCGCAATGCTAACTGAAGGTGCTGGTAAACCTAATATTAAGAAACGTGTTGATAAAGATGCGTCTGCTTATGGCGATGATTTTACATTCACAATAGATGTAACCTTACCTGCCGGCTTTTCAGGAAAAGATGTAATTATTTACGATGAGATAAACCGAGTTTCTAACTGGGATTCACCTCCTTATACGCTTCAAGATCTTGGCACTTCAATGACATCAAACTCTGTTATCTTTCCAGTACCCGGTGGCGGAAGTGCGGTGCCTGTAGTTGCTGGTGAGTTACACTATGCCCATTATGGTTATACTCCTGCTGAAATGCAGTTGTCTAATTATGATTCAGCTTCGTGTGTCACTGGTTGTTCTGGTGCCGCTGACGCTATTAGTCCTGTGCCCATGACTCCTTTAGCGTTTAGCAATGGTGCATCGCTTCCTTTGAATAGTGCCGATCAATATTACAGAAACAATAATGGTGCTCTCGGTTGGTATCTTGGCGATATTGATCCTGACCCTGAAGGTCAAGACCGTACTGTTCGTATAACGTACACTGTTGAAGCTCCTACTATCCTTGAACAGCGTCAACGTGTTGTTGATCTTTATCCTACAGGTATGCCAGGTGGTGTAACTGATCCTAGATTTGATGATATTGACGACTATTGGTTTAAGAGATTAAGCCAAGTTAATCATCCTAACTTAGCTCAAATTCGTTCTTTCGGATCAGATAACGCAACTCTTGGAGCTTGGGATGGTCTTGGTGAAGATGCTTGGGAAGATGCTCCTAGTCAAGCTTGGGGTGATCAGATTCGATTCTCTACTGCTCAAGCTATGGACGATGAATCCGTTACTGTCGCATATCCAATAATTGATATGGATAAATCTTGTGGTGCTATTGGCGACCCGAGTGGAGCGAACCCTGAAGCTACTGCTGCTGGTACAGCTAATATTGAGTGTGAAATTATAGTAACTAACACTTCGCCGGTTGACGCATACGACGTTACTATTGATGATACTCCTATAACTGATTGTTTAATTGGTGCACGTACTTATGATGGTAGATTGCGTTATGCAACTGTGGCCAATAGTTCGAATTGGTTAGACCCTTCTGAAAGTGCAACTGGTACAGGTCGTATTGATCCAAATGATCCAGATGTTATAACTTATCCATGTCCT
>ENA-ORXT01000341-ORXT01000341.1-marine-metagenome-genome-assembly--contig:-NODE-341-length-76806-cov-10.112969_pt1 | contig 76806 bp, 60 predicted proteins | sample MGYA00237868_ERZ511482 | MGnify/ENA metagenome assembly ERZ511482 | reverse complement strand
ATTTACACCTCCGAGAGGTTTTTGTTACTTTTTTACGGCAAAAAAGTAAGTGAGAGAACAGCCTTAAATTTTTAATTGCGAAGAAAATGAATGTGCAAAGAAAATGAATGTGCAATGATCAATAAAAATCAATGTGCAATGAAAATTAATGATCAATTTTTATTGATAATTAATCATTGCTAATTAATCATTGATAATTAATCATTGATAATTAATCATTGATAATTGATCATTGAACTTTAATAATTCACAATTACCTCACCCTCTCCCCTCTTTGACCGTCCAAATACTTTACTACGAATGCCCTTTTAAAGCCATTCGTTTGCGCATTTTCAACCATTGCTCTGGCCTCTGCTTCTGTTCTAAACCCACCGAGTAGTACCCTCGTCCAACCCTTACCAGTGATGTATTCCGTCTCTAGATCTAAGCCTAAATTTTTGATGCCATCATATCTACGGTTTTCAGGATTGTGATATTCTACAGCTATCAATTGTACTTTGTAGCTCGTACCCATAATCAAGTTTGAAGCAGGTGCATCATATATGATAGCCGGTTTAGAAACTTCCGCTGGCACATAAGTTTCTACAGGCGCGCTGTAAGTAATTGTATTGGTTTCACTAGAAGCATTGACTGTACCTTTAGCATTAAAGCTCGTGTTATTATCAACGATATTGCTGGTATTAGTGGTCGTAGCGTAGGTATCTTCCGCCTCCGAAATGACTGTATTGGAGATAAATGTTTCTGGTGAAGATACATAGCTATCGTCTGATTTTTCTGTTGGCGAGTTGGCCTCTACTTCCGCAACCTTCACTTCCTGACTGATTGGTTCGATTTCTGCGTCCAGTGAAGATTCTTCCTTCAATGCATCTGCCTTGGCTGTAGGCTTTTCCATTCCCTCGGTAGCACCGATCACAACACCTTCCTCAATAACATTTCCCAGTACTTTAGCAAGACTAGGTGCGCTCGGCTTTTCTAAAGGCGCTTCGGTAGCACCAATGACTAGGACTTCTTGAGCTTCCAGTTTCATCGGTTGTTCTTTAGTAGCACCAAAAACTACGCTTTCCTTTTGTTCCGTTTTCTGCTCTTCAAAAAATTGATCTATTTTTTCATCCTCGGTAACTATCGCTATTTCATTTTCCTGTATGGCTACATTTTCTAAAGTAGGTTGCTCCAATAAGGTTTCAGACAATCCCTCATCTGAAGATGCAACAGCATCCTCCATATCCGAGGGAAACAATTTTATATTTCTTTCTTGCACGTACATGTTTTCATCATTGGTACTTACGTATTCTAGATTTGGAGAAAACCCGTCAGCTTCTACACTTAGTTGATAATTTCTATTTGGCAAGAGTCTGAAATTATAATATCCTCCATTTGAAGGCTTAGTAGATAAGAGTCTTCGGTCTTGTGTCTTTGCTTTTAGCTCATAAAGGAAAATTTGCGCATCCTTTACCAAGCTCAAATCTTGATTATTATTTATAGCACCTTCCACAAAATAGTGCGGCGGCAATACATTAAAAGTAAAAATGTCTTCATGAGTAGTACTTATCTTTTGACCTTCAAATAATCGATTAGAGACAAAGTACCCTTCCGTATTATTAGCAGCTATTGTGTAGTATTTTTCATCTGCTCCAGAGTTGATTGGCAATCCTATATTTTCTGCTGGAGACCAGTTAAAGCCACTGCCCACAGCCTTCAAAATATCAAAACCACCCATAGTAAGATGCCCATCAGAACTAAAATATAGAACACCGTCCTGCACATCGTAAAAAGGCGTAATTTCATTTTCTGCTGTATTGACATTTGGACCTAGATTAATAGGTTCCCCAAACGCAGCATCCTTCTCCGTAGTCGATCTAGTCGCAAACCATAGATCCATTCCCCCTTGACCATCTGGTCTGTTGGAAGCAAAATAGATATGCTGCTGCCCCCCCATAGAGACAACGAATGGTTGTGTATTGGTGGCACCATCAAAATTTACATTTTCGTTTAGCTTTTTAGGTTGCCCCCATGCTTTTCCTTTGTTGATGCTTACGTATATATCACAGCGGGAGGATAAACCACCCCATACTTGATCTTCATTGCAAATAGTAAAATACATCTCTTCCGCATTTGGAGTAACTACAGCATTACAAAAATGCTTATTCTTTATACTGCCAAATCCTTTGATATCGACACCAGTAGCCCAGTCTCCATCTCTAAAATCACTTACCTTTATTTTAGCATTCCCATCTTCTAAACTAGAATAATACAACTGGGTATCGGAAAAATGAAAAGGCGCAAATTCTGATTTATCACTGTTGATATTTGCGTTAAGTGCATCGATATTAATGTCGTAAGGTTTCACTACAAAGCCCTCTGCCTGCTCTAGCGCAAACTGGCAACCCATGATTTCTTTATTTATTTTTGCCTCTTTGGTTGCGTCTTTACCTGCAATCATATCTAGGTAGGATGCAAAGGCAATCATTGCCAATTCGTATTGATTACTTTGTTTTAGACTGTATGCGTAGTTAAGTTTTGCCTCCTTGTATTTAGGATCATCTGCAATTCCTTCATATACACGAGCAGCATTGACAAAATCTCTTTCCAACATATAGTTTTCGGCAGCTAGATTTAGCAAGTCGCCTCGTTGTGGCTTTAGCGCATAAGATTTTTCATACGCAGCAGCAGCTTTAGCATACTGACGAAACAGGATTAATTCTTCTGCTTGCTTTTTATAATCTTTCCAAGAAACGACATCTTTTTTCTGTCCAAACGCTAGGGTGCAGATAGATAGTCCAAGAATCAATAAAAGTACTCTGTTCATTTGTCTCAATTTTATACATCAATCTTTTCGGAGCAATTGTTCAATAACGCTCGGTAAATGTTGATGCTCTAAAGCCAATACCTTTTCGGCAATTTGCTGCGCGGTATCCGTTTTCTCTACTTTACAGGCAGCTTGAAAAAGAATAGCACCATCATCATACCTTTCATTTACGTAATGTATAGTGATCCCTGTTTCGTTTTCACCTGCTTTATGTACTGCATTGTGCACATTCATGCCATACATACCCTTTCCACCGTACTTGGGGAGCAGAGCAGGATGTATATTCAATATCTTATCAGGATATGACTCTACGAGATAGCTAGGTATCAACCATAGAAATCCTGCCAAGACAATTAAGTCTACGTTATATCTTGCTAGGTCTTTGATGATTTTATCAGAATGATAAAATTCCGTTTTGTTTGTAATCAGTTGTGGAATATGGTGTTTTTGTGCTAGGTCAAGCACCTTGGCATCTTTACGATTTGTCAGTATGACACTGACTTCGACAGAAGAATTTTCTTCAAAGTAATCAATAATCTTTGACGCGTTGCTTCCTCTGCCAGATGCAAATATGGCGATTCGCTGCGTAGCAGCATTTTCTTTCAATTGTTTCACTGGTTTATGTTCCGTCTTATTCTTTAAACTCGCTTATGTAAAGATAATTAAAAAATACTATTTATTATATAATACTTTTTTTAATAACTATCTCTCTGATAATCAAACTACTAATCCAGCGATACGGTGCCTATCCGAAAGTAATTCCTTACTTCTCCGTAAATCAATAGCGCTTTCTTTCCTATTTGAGTCGTTTGTGTAGGCAACACGAGTGACTGAATGGTATCAAATGCACCGAGCATAAAAATATTCAATTCTCCTGTTTTATTTATTTCTGCTAATGCAAGCGCTTGATTCTTTAGCCCTCTAGAATTGAATATCGAATTCGAATCAGACTCAAATACTCTTCGGTCTTCATTAAACAATATATAGATTCTATCTTGTATATTGGCGTTGGCAAAAGAAAAATACTTCAATTCTCCAAGCTGCGTAGAAGATTGATATTTAGGAACAGCATTTGCCCATCGTATTGAACCGTCAGGATTAATATTCACTACTATTACATCATTGTAGTTATATTCAATCACTTCTCTAAACGTATTGTTTTGAAAAGCCGGATTAAAACCATTGTCAAAATTTGAATTAAACCGTGTTTCATAATACTGCTCTGCAATGATAACGGCTCCTCCATCGGATCTTAAAATTACATCCCTAAATGAGTAGGAATACAATTGTGGATCATTAAATTCATTATTATCACTTTGCCTCCGTTCGGCTTTCCTTCTTTGTCGTTCTGAACTATTGAGCGTAATAAAATCCAAATCAAATGCTGTAAATTTTTTCTCTTCTATTACTTGCTTTTCGATATCTATTTTAAAGTACACTATCCCTTCTATTGATTCTGCTTCATCATTAAAAGTATTTAGCCTGCTAGCAACTAATCTATTTGTATAAAACCCTGTACAAATAATCTCACCCTTTTTGCTCACCTCAAAAGTCAAATCGGAAATAAACTTTACCCTATCCTTTAACTGATATCTTTGTTTACTTTCCCCCTTCTCCGAATACACTTCGAGCACGTATTCAAAATTAGGCAGGCCTTTCACTTTGTCTTTCGCTTTCTCAAAATAGCGTTTTCCTAAAAGATATCCATTGCCATTATTATCTACTGAAAACTTGATCAGATCAAACAGTTTTGATTCAACGGGAAAAAATATTTTCTTATCCCACAACAGTTCAAAGTTATCATTATAAACGCTCAATTTCGACTCTTGCTGCTCCGAACGCTTGGTTGGAAGATCGTGATAAACGACCACCTTAGAACTATCTCTACTTTGCTCAAAATGAAAATCACCGATTTTAGATTCGTTGCGAGAGTCGATTTCTCCTATGAGTATCAGCGCTTCTTCTGGTTCGAACTTAACATTTAGCCTCTGCGCAAATAGGAAATTTTTATTCTTTGCAGAATTAAAATAGGAAGTGATAAGGTAAAATTTATCATTGATCTCAAAGATATCGTGAAATACTCTTAGCTTTTTCTGGTATTTGAGGGCAATATCAGAGGCTCTTTTCAGTTTCAACGTTTTTACATCGTACGTTTCTACTATTACACTTGTAAGTCTTTTAGAAACGGCTGCGTAACTTTCCCGCAGGATATACACGTAGTCTTCATCAGCACTTATCACTCGATTGAAAGCAGTATTAGCTGGGATTTTGTACTCTTCACTCATTCGCAGAGATGCGGGTACCTCGTCTTGCCCTAACAAAGTTTGACCTAACATCAAGATGAAGAAAAACCCAAAGAATAATTTATTTGGAGGCATTTTTATCAGGTTTTAGGTTTTAGGTTTTTAGCAAGATGAAAAATCGAAATTATAATTTACAATTCACTAAAAAATTTACTTAAGAATGCTTCTATACCTAATTGCATTGGAGGCATCTAGTTTGGAGCAGATACGAATAACTTCGCTTTTTTCAGCAGAAGTCCCTCCCCTGAAAATATCCACCAGCTCGTTGCTCTTTGCATTAAAGAACATCTGAACGATCATACTGTTCGGATAGCCCTTACCGACTTTTTCGATATTTTGCAAAGATTTAAGAATATTCGCTCTTCCTAAATCAAGACTTTTAGACATTAAATCAAGACCACGCAAGTGGTAGTCATATATAGCGTAGCGCAGATCTTTCACTCTTGGATTTAACAAATTCTCCATTATCCAGTAGCGGTTTCGATTACTATCTCTAGGTCTCCATCCCTTATTCAAGTCTGCTGCATTAGACGGGATAGTATTGATAATATTCTGAGCTTGTTGAAAATATTCTTCTCCACCCAAAGGTTCAAAAGAATCGTAGTCCAATCCTAAAATCAGATAAATATAAAAACCTAGAACAGAGGTGAGGTTATCATTATAGTTATTTTGAGCAAACTCTAAAGGCTGATACTGCTCATAGTTAAACGTAACGCCCTTGTCTACATGGTTCAGCAAAGCGGTCTCCAGACTACTACCGAAAACTGGTCTTACCGACTGGATAGCTAAATCTGCTGCAAAACTAATTGGCCCCAATTCGTCCGTAATAGTTAATTGAATATTGCACTTTATTTTCTCTTCTTGATCAAAGACATCTTCAGTCCATTTTCTGTTATTAAGAAAACTTTCCAGCTGCGCTTCTAAATCTTGAAACACCCGTGGATCGGCAGTCTGTAATTTTGGTGTATTTACAGTCACTTCGAATTGCAACTCTTGCGCGTTAAAAGTCTCCGAGCAAAATAAGAGGAGCAATATCATCACAGTAGAAATAGAAAAAGCTTTTATCATGTTATTTTTGTTTTGGACTTATTGACTGCTCCACAAGGTGAACAATATCAACAGCCACTTCTTTTTTCGATTTTAATTTATAAGAGTGTACATTTCCAAGCTTATCAAAAATAGTCACCTTATTGGTATCATGTGCAAATCCAGCTCCTTTGTCTTTTAAAGAATTGAGCACAATCATATCAAAATTCTTCTTTTTTAATTTTGCTTTTGCGGAGGCGACCTCGTTATTTGTTTCCAATGCAAAACCAACATTAAATTGTTTCTTTGTTTTTATAGTTCCCAACTTAGCGGCAATATCTAAAGTACGCTCCAGTTCTATTTTGAGCCCGCCTCCTTTCTTTTTGATCTTCTGCTTAGCTACCTCTTTTGGCGTATAATCTGCTACCGCTGCAGACATTATCGCTATGTCCGATTTTTTGTAATACTTCACAGCTTCCTTGTACATCTGCGCTGCAGATTGGACTGGAATGACCATTATATTAGGATGATTAATCTTAAGCCTACTTGGTCCGAGCACAAGCTGCACTTTAGCACCTCTGTCGGCAAACGCCAATGCTATTTCTACGCCCATTTTACCCGTAGATCGATTGCCAATAAAACGTACAGGATCTATGGCTTCGTATGTAGGCCCCGCAGTAATCATCACATTTTTGCCTTTAAAAGTTTGCTCGCTGGCAGTATGCTGTAGTACAAATTGCACGATATCCTCTGGTTCCGCCATTCTACCATCTCCTACTAAGCCCGAAGCCAGTTCCCCATGCCCTACAGGAATAAGGTGGTTGCCGTACGATTGTAATTTTGAAATATTCTCCTGGGTAGCAGGGTGCTTCCACATATCGAGATCCATAGCAGGTGCAAAAAATACTGGACATTTTGCAGAGAGATAGGTAGCTACTATAATATTATCGCATAGCCCCATTCGCATCTTAGCCAAAGTAGTAGCTGTAGCGGGTGCTACAATCATAAAATCAGCCCAAAGACCCATATCTACATGATTGTTCCAGCTATCGCCATCGATCACGCTAGTATGCACATTATGCTTGGAAAGGGTGGATAAAGTAAGTGGACTAATAAATTTTGTAGCGGCAAGCGTCATCAAAACCTTTACCTCGGCTTCTTGCTTTATCAATAAACGCACTAAGCTCGCAGCCTTATAAGCTGCGATGCTGCCGCAAATACCCAATAGAATTTTCTTGCCAGCCAGGTTCATGCCCATGGTTTATTTTACAAGATTTGGGTGAAAAGGTTAGTCTTCGTCGGAATATCTTTCCTTTTTTGTGTATCTGAAGTGTACTTCATCATTCAAAAACTCATCCATAGAGATAATCACCGGGTTAGGGATACGCTCATAGAACTTAGAAATCTCTATTTGCTCCTTATTTTCATGAATTTCTTCAATAGCATCAGACGTTTCCGCAAATTCTTCCAACTTTTGGTAGAGTTCCTTCTTTAGATCTACGTTCACCTGTCTAGCGCGTTTGGTGATGACTACCAAAGTTTCGTAGATATTCTTGTGATCTGAGATCAAACTATCCATATTCCTAGGTTGAATACTTGGATTGATGTTCTGAACTTTAGATTTTATATCCTTCATTTCTTAGTTCTTTTATTTTTTTATCAGTAGTCTCGACGATATCCGCCAGCTCTTTTCCAAATCTAGTGGTCGGATACTTCTTATTGAATTTATCCATCCTATCAATAACGCTGGCAAACCGTTCAGGTTGCTTAGTTACTACACTATTATCGGCGTACAGAAATAACGAACGAATCACCATATATCTTACTTTCTCTGCATCCGCAGACTCTGGAAAGTCTTTTAGCAGATTTTCGAAGGACCTCACTGCAGATTCATAGTTGCGCAGATTGAAGTACAACTCCCCTTCTGCATAGGCCTTTTTCTGCATTTTCGCCCTCATCTGATCTATCAGTCGATTACACTCCTCCACCCTTTCACTAGTTGGATACGTATTCACAAACAGTTGAAAGGACTCAATCGCCTTCTGAGAGTACGTTTGATCTAGTCTATAAGTCGGTGATAGTCTATAGTTGGAGAACGCTTGCATAAAGTCCGCCTCCTCTTTCAACTCACTATTTAGAAATTTAGCAGAAAAGTCCTTAAAATAAAAGGCTGCTAAAGAATATCGCTCTAGATAGAATTGCGTGTACGCATAATTATAGTAGGCTTGTTCTGATTCCACTCTCCCCCTTATCGATCCCAACACCGTCTCATATAATCCTTGCGCTTTCAGATATTCACCGTCCTCAAAGTACTGTGCCGCACTTTTTAGCAAAGCTGGTATATCACCAGTTTCTCTCAATTTCTCATATTCTGTTTTACAAGAACTGCTAATAAGCACGATACCAAGTAAGAATAGGAACACACTGTTTTTCATAAGCCTGCAAAATTAACGCTTTTTCAATAGATACCTAGTAAAGAGCCTCTAGTAAACCAAAAAGTTGGCTTTATTCTTCGATTTATTTTCGATTTGAAGGAACTGGGTTACCAGAAGGTGCAATTTTATGGTTAACCATGTGAAATGTACGCGTTTCTGTCGGAGTTGCACACCAATATATTTGGTCTCAATATTAATTTGGAGGCATCCCCACACCGATTTGCCCTCCACTCCTATCCCTCCCACATCGGTGGGTGACCAGGTCATCCGCTATATCCCATTTTTTGCTGTCGCAAAAAATCGGGATGCCGCTTCTACCCTATTGCCCCTAACGCGCTGCCGCTTGTCGCGCTTCGCACCTTCGGTACTACGCGCTTTTAAGACCAAAAAGTCGTAGATCGATCTCCACTCCTTTAGCTATTAATCCAACAATTACGGACTGAAATGATACGCATTATGTGTTGAGCTTAACCGCCGTAGAAATATTGCAAAGTATGAAAATGGTACGCAACTAAACAGCACGAAGACAACAGTAGATTATAAATTTCGATAACTATATATAACCCAGCGGGTTGACACTATTAAAGGAACACCATTCAAATGTAATGCTAAAACCTAGCGGGTTGACACTATTATAAGAATATCCAGACGTAAAGGAGAATAACCGCAGAGCAGCCTTTCCCGATTCTCGGGGGGTAAATATTTCTAGCCGTGACTGTGACCGACTGATGCGTAGCAATCAGGATCCAGTGGATCTTGATAAGAAGGAAACTGTAGCAAACCTGCTCCAGCTAATATAATACCTAATTGTATGCTTTAAGAGGGATTTTTTATTTGAAATTCCAGATAGTCCTCGGATGACAAATTGCCAACGAAAATCACTACTACTACAACGAAATGAAATATTACGGGCGAATAACCACAAGACGCTTGGTCGTAATCACCTTGCCAGTAGTATCTACTAGACTATACAAATAAGTACCCTTGCGGAAGTCACTAAGGTCTACTTTGAGCATTTTGTTGCCACTGATAAAATTGCGCTCACTGTATGCTTCTAAACCGAGTATATTGTAAATCTTGAGGTCGTAGTAATCTGGCTTGAGATTTACGCAATCAAACTTAGCGTAGGTAATCGCAGGATTAGGGTAGGCATATACATTCTCATATCTGCCGCCGACCACTGGTGTAGCAGCAGTCGTAACACTTTCCTCACTTTTATAACTAAAGGAAACTACATTTTCTTCTTCATCGTCAAGTGCCATTACGGCGATAGGCTCTTTTACACCCTCTGCCCAATAACTATAAGTAATGAGCGTATCTATACCTAGAAATCCTCCTCCAGCACCTGCGAACTGGTCAGTTACGTCTACCCACTCAATGATCGGAAATTTTAATTCGAGACGAGACTCAGAAAGCTGTACACGTTTTTGGCGAAGTACCTCATAGGATTTATTGCCAGGTAACTTGACCGTACCCCAGGCATCCACAAGATCGACGCGATCAACATCAATGCGGATACGAATAGAATCTGGTGTGATCGGTAAGCTATCCAATATTTGCGCTGGCAGAAGATCCGCCGAAAATGGAATATCTGATGCAGAAGAATACGTATTGAAATCTAAAAATTCTAATGGTGCTTTGCGCTCAGGCAAAGAGGGTACAAATCGAGAAACCAAACTGATCCCAAAACCCGTCGGATCCATTCCAACAAATCCAAGTACATCAAAACTCGTTTCTGATGATTCATAAAAAGTAGTACTGTTGGCATCACCCCGAACGGTCAAATTTGCAGTCGGAAATGTAGATATAGAGTCTGCATTCGCAGTGCTGGAATATACCGTAGACTGCTCGATGCCGCTTTCGACTTTACTAAAATCCCACAGCTGGTCGTCACCACTATCCGTAATCGGAATCTGACCTGTTTCTGGAAGAATAGTAATCGTAAAAAGAGTATCCCCAACTGCCGGGAAATAGCTATTAGATATAGTAATCTGGGCACTCAAAGGAGCAATAAATAGTGCAAAAACGAAAATAATACTATTGTATAATCTCACCATAAATAATATGTGTAACTTCTAACTTCGAATTTAAGCTTTTCTAGATGAAGAAACCGTATTTAAGAAAGAATTAACAGCCAATTGGCAAAAAATGAAACGATAAACGCGGTATTCGTCCGCATTAATAGATTAAAACAACTGCATCTTGACCAGCTTTTGATAGTCTCCAGCATGCTCCATTAGATATTCATGAGATCCCTGCTCTACTATTTTTCCGTCTTTGAGAACGACAATTTCGTCGGCATGCTGGATCGTGCTCAGACGATGTGCTATGATGATGGCCGTACGATTTTTCATCACCTCCTGAATCGACTGCTGTACCAGTTGCTCAGATTTGGAATCTAATGCAGAAGTCGCCTCATCTAAAATAAGGATCGGTGGATTCCGCAAAATGGCCCGAGCGATGGTAAGCCGCTGACGTTGTCCGCCACTCAACTTTCCTCCCCTATCTCCGATATTGGTTTGATAGCCTGCTGCACTTTCCACAATGAAATCATGCGCATTGGCGATCTTTGCCGCTTTCACAACCTGCTCCTCCGTGACATCTTCAAATCCAAATGTGATATTATTGTAAATGGTGTCGTTAAACAAAATAGGCTCCTGCGTGACGAGTCCAAAAAGCTTACGAAGATCATGCAATTTGAGATGGCGCACATCTTTGCCATCAACCTTGATACTCCCTCCTGTCACATCGTGATAGCGACCGATCAAATCTACTAAGGTAGATTTTCCGCCTCCCGAAGGACCAACAAGCGCTATAATTTTTCCTTTTGGTACAGTTAAATTTATATCATCTAATACTTTTTGCTCATTACTCGGATAAGAAAAATTTACATTTTCAAAAACAATATCTTGCTGGAAAGTTGGCAAAGGAACTGCATTCTCACTATCAACAATGGCATTTTTTTGGTGGATAACTTCATTTACTCTATCAACTGCTGCCATACCCTTACGGATATTATAGTATGCAGTGCTAAACTTTTTGGCGGGTTCTGTTACGTTCCAAAATGCTAAAATGAATGCGATAAATGTGGACTTCTGTAATGCACCCTGCTGGATCAAATCAAAACCATAAAGTATAAGGATAGCAAATATTCCTATCCCTAAAAATTCAGACAAGGGCGACGATAGATCTCTACGCCTCAACATACGGGTTAGGATACCTCGGTATTCATTATTTACTTCTTGAAACTGTGCCTTCTGATAGCCTTCCGCGTTGAAGGCTTTGATCACTTTGAGGCCCGACAATCCTTGCTCTAATATCGACATCAATGTTCCGAGTTTGTCTTGGGCGTCATTGGATTGTTTCTTAAGCACTCGCCCGATACCTCCGATCACCAGCGTAGAAACGAGCAGTAATAAAATTACAAATAGGGTCAACTTCGCACTAATAAATAACATCACAGAAAGCGCACCTATGATCATAAGGGGCTCGCGCACCACAACCTCCATCACGTTGAGGATGCTCCACTCTATCTCATTGACGTCGTTGCTGACTCTCGAAATAATATCCCCTTTCCTACGCTCATTAAAAAAACCAATTGGTAAGGCCAGAGAGTGATCGAACAATCGCTGACGGACATCTCTGACTATTCCGTTCCGCGCGGGGGTAATAAAAAAGAGTGATAAATATCTGAAAAGATTCCTGAAAAAGTAGGATCCGAGTATGGCACCCAACACATAAGCCAAAGCTTTCTTTGGGCCATGTTCTATAATTATCTGAGAAAAATAATAGGACATTGCATTTACATAACTTTCTAGATCGAAAGTTGATATTACCGGCTTTGTCGTTACCAACTCTGCTTCATCGAGCAAAATATTTAAGAATGGAATAAATAAAGTAATAGAGAAAACCGAGAAGATTACCATCAGGATATTGCAAATCACATTAAGTACTACATTGGTTTTGTAGGGCTTAATAAATGTGAGCAATTCCCAAATTGATTTCATATTGTACCGTTAAGCGTTAGGTTAAGGTGCTAGTTTTAGGTTTTAACTGTTAAGTTTAGGGCTCTTAATTTTCAATTCCAGATCTTCTTTCCAACACCTAACCGCTAAGACCTAACAACTCTCTTTTTATCACCAAATTGTTAAAGCCTAATGCCTATTTTTTTTTACTCTTATCCTCTTCCCCAAAATCGAAATCCGTAAGGAAACCTGTATTGAAATCTCCTTTTTTGAAAGCTTCGTCCTTCATTATTTTTTGGTGCAAAGGGACCGTGGTTTTGATCCCTTCAATGATAAACTCATCCAGTGCTCTTGACATTTTCTTTATACACTCTTCCCTAGTTTGTGCTCTACAGATCAACTTTGCGATCATAGAGTCATAATGAGGAGACACCGTGTAACCAGAATATACATGAGTATCTACACGCACACCGTGACCCTTTGGCGAATGAAAAGAAGTAATGGTACCTGGTGAAGGTCTGAAGTCAGCATAGATATCTTCCGCATTGATCCTGCACTCCATAGCGTGCATCTTAGGTTCGTAATTTTTCTTACCGATCTTTTCACCTGCTGCGATCTTTATTTGTTCTTTAATCAGATCATGATCAATGACCTCTTCCGTCACGGTATGCTCCACCTGAATACGGGTGTTCATTTCCATGAAGTAGAAGTCCTTATTTTTATCTACTAGAAATTCTACCGTACCTACGCCCTCATACTTGATGGACTTAGCCGCTTTTATCGCTGCTTCACCCATTTTCTTACGCAGCGCTTTAGTCATAAACGGTGAAGGTGCTTCTTCTATTAGTTTTTGGTGTCTACGCTGAATAGAGCAATCTCTCTCGGAGAGGTGAATTGCATTTCCAAATTGATCGCCCGCAACTTGTATTTCTATATGACGAGGCTCTTCGACAAATTTTTCCATGTAGATCCCGTCATTAGAGAACGAAGCTTTTGCCTCATTGCGCGCCATATCCCAAGCATCTTCAAATTCATCTTTATGTCTTACTATTCGCATCCCTTTACCACCACCACCAGCGGTTGCTTTTAGGATAACAGGGTAACCGATTGACTTAGCAATCTTCATTCCTTGCTTCGCATCTTTAAGCAGGCCTCCTGACCCAGGTACTACTGGTACTCCAGCTTTGATCATGGTATCTTTGGCCGTAATCTTATCTCCCATCCTACGAATCTGATCTGGAGTAGGTCCTATGAATTTGATCCCATACTCGGTACATACCTCCGCAAAATCTGCATTCTCTGATAAAAATCCATAACCAGGATGCACTGCATCGGCGTTAGTGATTTCTACAGCAGCCATTATTTTAGGAATAGAAAGATAGGATAGTGCAGAGGATGCTGGCCCTATACAAACTGCTTCATCTGCAAATCGAACGTGCAGACTTTCTCTATCAACAGTAGAATATACAGCTACCGTCTTGATGCCCATTTCTTTGCAGGTACGCACTATACGCAGGGCTATTTCTCCTCTATTGGCAATTAATATTTTTTTAAACATTGTGGTCTTGGTATTTTGGTCAAGTCAAAGATTAAGCATTAGGGTCTACCAAATATAAAATTTGATCGTACTCTACTGGCGATGCATCTTCGATCATGACCTTCACAATCTTTCCAGATACCTCAGACTCAATTTCATTAAACAACTTCATCGCCTCTACTATACATACTACATCGCCTACACTAATATTATCCCCTACTTTCACGTAGGCAGGCTTATCAGGAGAAGCAGAACGATAAAAAGTACCTACTATTGGAGATTTTACTTCAATAAGATTTGAAGTTGCATCCGCTTTAGCAGCATCTGCTGCTGGTACTTCACCAGCTGGTGCTTCGGCGGGCTTTGCTGCTGGAGGTGGCACTGAAGCGGGTTGCGCAGATATTACATGTTGCACAGGAGCAGCAGTGCTCATCGGTATCATAGAAGGCGACACTTGAGATGTGTTCCCATTTTTACTATAGTTCTCTGTACGAATTGTAATTTCAAAATCCGTATTTCTATATTTAAATTCTGATAGGTTAGTTTTGCTAATTGTTCTTATTAGATCTGTTATTTCTTTGTAGGTCATCCTGAGGAATTTTTATAATTAAAATAGCTTATGATTTCACGCGTTCCACGTAACTAGCAGTAGCCGTTTCTATTTTTATTTTATCACCAATATTGATAAATAGGGGTACTTTTATTTCTGCTCCCGTTTCTACTGTAGCCGGTTTTCCTGCATTCGTAGCGGTATTGCCTTTTTGTCCAGGCTCCGTGTAGGTAACTTCTAACTCAATGTACTGAGCCATTTCAATAGTAAGTGGCATATCTTTTTCTACATCGTACAAAACCTCTACATCAGATCCTTCTTTCATAAGCGAAGGGTTAGGTAGTAGTTTTTCTTGTAGCGTTGTCTGATCAAAGGTTTCATTATTCATAAAGTTGTAACCCATGTCATCCTTGTACAAATACTGAAAAGTACGCCTCTCCACTCTTACAATATCAATTTTATGTCCAGCAGGAAAAGTATTTTCTACTACTTTACCAGAAGTAAGACTTTTCATCTTGGTACGCACAAAGGCAGCCCCTTTACCTGGCTTGACATGCTGAAAACTTACCACCGTCCAAACATCATGACTGTGGTTCATGCAGAGCCCATTTTTTATTTCAGAAGTAGATGCCATAGTGTTTGTGGTATTTTAATTATTTTAAAAAGAAATGCAAAAATAAACAAAATATGGGTATCAGAGGCTTAATTTGAGTCAAATGTAGGCTATTAGTAAGCCCACTTGATATATACAGAACCCCAAGTAAGTCCACCTCCAAAGGCCGTAAGCACTATATTTTGACCTTTCTTGAGCTTTTTTTCATAGTCCCACAGACATAAAGGCAATGTTCCAGCCGTGGTATTACCGTACTTTTCTATGTTTAACATTACTTTTTCCATCGGAAAATCTAGTCCATCCGCCACAGCGTTGATAATACGAATATTTGCCTGATGAGGTACAACCCAATCTACATTCTCTACTGTGAGTTTATTTCGTTTGAGTAACTGTTTCGTAGTGTTAATCATCCCTTTCACCGCTTTTTTAAAAACATGTTTGCCTTCTTGAAAGACAAAGTGTTCACCAGCCGTGACGGTTTCTATAGTGGCTGGTTTCAGAGAACCGCCCGCTTTCATATGCAATATATCTCTACCGCTACCATCACCTTTAAGTATGGCATCTTGAAATCCGTTGCCCTCTTCATTTGGCTCTAGCAGAACCCCTCCTGCTCCATCTCCAAAGATGATGCAAGTGGCACGATCTGTATAATCCATGATGGAGGACATTTTATCTGCTCCGATGACAATGATCTTTTTGTACATTCTGGTGCGGATAAATTGAGCACCAGTTGTCAAGGCAAACAAAAATCCCGAGCAAGCAGCATTGATATCATATCCAAATGCGTTGGTAAGACCCGCTTTATCAGCTATTGTATTTGCAGTATCTGGAAATACCATATCGGCTGTCACTGTCGCACAAATTATCATGTCGATGTCCTCTGGAGCAGTATTGGACTTTTCCAGTATTCCTTTAACGACCTCCACACACATGTCCGATGTTGCTCTACCTTTCTCTTTCTGGATATGGCGCTGTTTGATACCCGTGCGACTTTGGATCCACTCGTCATTGGTATCTACCATCGTTTCCAACTCCTTGTTAGTCAATATATAATCTGGAACGTAACCATGAACTGCGGTGATAGCTGCATCGACTATTTGCATATGCATTAATTTTTAGTTGAATTCAAGATGGTAAGGTAAAAAAAATGTACTTAATGGGAACATCTATTAACTACATTCTTATATGATCCTAAGCGCAAGCTTTAGGTTAGACATCCCCCAAAATGGGGAATTCCCTGTAACTCTGAGCGATTGGTGTAACCTTTTGATGAAATTCACATAAAATCATATAATCCCATGCTTTAAAACCAACCTAGCCTGATTTGATCATCCAAATAGACAACCAAATACGATTTTACACGTAATACATATACCAATATTATATAATATATAATAAGTTGGATATTAGTTATATATTTTGAAATATTATCGATAACGAAGTATAAAGTGGTACGCATTTTGAATATATAAAAATATAATATGTAATAAAAATATGCCAGACAGATTTTACTTTGTTCATCACCCCCAAAACCAATAAAGCTTATGAAAAAGATCACCATTTTATTTTGTGTTTTGATCATGACTGTTGTAGCGAATGCCGCTGGTACGGACTTTATGGTTAACCTTGCTTCGGCAAAGTACAAGGCCGGTATGGAGGGTAAGTTGTACATGGTACACTTTACAGCCAGCTGGTGTACACCTTGTAAGTGGATGAACTCACACACCTTTACGGATGATCGAGTAGCCAATTACCTCACAGATTATTATGTACCTGTAAAAATAAATGTTGACGACTTTGATGGAATCATTGTCAAGCAAAAGCACAATGTCCAGTTTCTCCCAACAGTGCTGCTTTTTAATAGCAAAGGAGAAGAAGTTGGCCGCTTTGAAGAGGCTATCGGACCCAGCAAATTGATGTTGATCTTAGAAGAAAATAATATTCCTACAAACCGAGAAATAATAAATTTACCAGAGCCAGCGGAGGCCGTGAGTCCCACCGCTATTTCAAGACCCTTGTTACCCTCCATTTTTGATGACAGTGATGATCTTCCGACAGCTAGTGATCTTCCGGCAACAGATGCTCCTGTGACAACAGCAGCTCCTACCACTGTTTATACTGCACCAGCTACGCCTCCATTAGAGAAAGAAACTGTTGAAGTTGAAGTTGAAGTTAATATTGAAACAGAAGTCATAGATCCTGCCCCAGAAGTACTCGTATATCCTGAACTGAATAATACGCCTACGCTCGTAGCACCAGAAATATTTGCCAGTAACGTGACCCCTACTACATCCTCTGACGCTGCTGAAGCCTTAGCGTTTCTCACTGGAGAAGGTATTTTTGAACTGGATGTAAAGTACAAACAAAAGCAAGGTTTTAGTGTGCAGATAGGATTGTATGCAAGATATGAAAACGTATTGGCTGAAGTACACAAGTTCAAAAAAATGTACCAGCAAAATATATATGTACACATTGGCAAGAACAATGGCGTCACGGTATACCGTCTTTTGATGGGCAGCTTTGACAACCGAAGTTCTGCAAATGAATTACAATATAAGCTCAAGGGTCTAGGGCTTGATTGCTTTGTCAACGACCTGAGTAAGATTTAACAATAGTATGAAACACTGTTTTTAGATGATGCCTTCTTTCTTTCGGACTGGAGGCATTTTCTTTTGGGGGTGCCCCTTGGCTTGTCCGACCACCCTGCGCAAACAGGGTCGCGTCATCCATCACTCCGCTGCACTACGGCCCTGCGGGCTAGGCCAGAAAATTGGCCTCTGATTACTACCGCTCACCCGCTCCACTACCCCGCCTAAATTTAGGTAAACACAATAAAAAAATCATAAAGACATAGCTATTTCTATGTGAACTATATGCCCTCCTATGTTTCTGTATGTGTTGAAAAGTGAAAGCAGATTTTCCTTAAACCACAAACAAAAAACATAGCTATCACTATGTGAACTATGTGCCCTCCTATGTTTTTGTATGTGTTAAAAAGTGCTAGCGGATTTTCCTAAAACCATAAACAAAAAACATTAGCTATCACTATGTGAACTATGTGCTCTCCTATGTTTTTGTATGTGTTAAAAAGTGCTAGCGGATTTTCCTAAAACCATAAACAAAAGCATTGGCTATCACTATGTGAACTATGTGCCCTCCTATGTTTTTGTATGTGTTAAAAAGTGCTAACGGATTTTCCTTACACCACATACAAATATACCACAGCTGACTTCTTGTACGCAAACTATTTATTGGAAAGTTTGTGCGCAGCTAGTATTACCACTCCTTCCCCGTAATATATACCGTCCCCTTAAACAGGGCAACCAAAGTACCATCCAGCTTACTGACCTCCACCTCGTATACTCCTATCTTATTCGAACGATGTTTCTCAACCGCCTTGGCCTTTATCTGATCACCCGCTTTCAGGGGAGCTACATGTGAAATGGAAGTCTCTACAGAAACCGCTTTAACCCCGTGACTATTAGATGCAAAAGCCAAAGCACTATCCGCAAAGGCGTAAGAAATACCACCATGTGCTATCTCAAAACCATTGCACATTTCCTTTCGGATCAGCATTTGCAAATGACTGCTACCTAAGCCATCCGAGATGCGCACAATACCTAGCCACTGGCTATAGGCATCCCTATTAAACATACAATCTACAATCTCGCTAGGTGATTTTTTCATCGCGAAAGCTTTAATACTTTATCAGTCTTTCTTTTTTTTCTTATCCTCATCATCTTCTTTAATATAAACATCAGCGCCTCTTTCTAGCTTCCTACTGACAGCAGCATAAGGCCCTATCACAATTTCATCATTTTCTGAAAGACCAGATTTGATCTGAATATAATCATCATCTTGTATACCAGTAGTAACTTCAGAAACAGCTACCGTATCGGCATTACTATATACAAAAACCAACTCCTGTATTTCATTTTCTGACTTGGCTTTATCCTTATCTTCACGTATAGTGACAGCTTGTATGGGTACAGATAATACGTCTTTTACTTGTCGGGTAAAGATGTCGACCGATGCAGACATCCCTGGACGGAAAGGAAAATTTCTACCTTCCAACAAATCTTGATATGAAGCCTGATCCATCCGAATAGTTACCACAAAATTAGTAACTTGATCGGAGGTCAAAACGACAGTAGCACCCGAGGCGTTACTCGCTGAATTAGCCACCTTTGTTACTTCCCCTTTAAACGTACGATCTTGATAGGCATCTACTTCTATCTCTACTTCATCTTTTAATTTCACTTTGAGGACATCGCTTTCATTTACTTCTACTTGCACTTCCATTACATTCATGTTGGCAATACGCATCAGCTCTGTTCCAGTCATCTGGATCATCCCCACGACTCGTTCTCCTTGCTCCACGTTGAGCATACTGACCACGCCGTTAGTGGGCGCAAAAAGGCTAGTTCTTTTAAGGTTAGTTTTTAGTTCTTTGAGCGAAGCTCTTTGAGATTTTACGGTAAACTCTGAGGCTTTGATTGATTGTTGTGAAGATTCAAAGTTAGCTTGAGCAGTTACTAGGGAGGCATCCGAGGAACGCACATTTGCGTTAAGTGCATCCAGATTGGACTTGGATAAATCAAAGTCTGCCTGCGATATTACCCCTTGCTCAAATAAGGTTTTATTTCTTTTATGGATAGCAGAAAGATTTTCAAGCTGTGCTAGTATTTGTTCCCGCTGTGCAGTAGATTGAGAGATCTGTGCCTTGGCACTCTGCGCGTTGGCCTTTGAATTAGCAACCTGAGCTAGCGCATTATTAACTGCCGCCTCTCCTCTTTCTACGGCGGACTGATAAGCATCTGGATCGATTCGAGCTAGCAATTGTCCCTGCTGGACAGAGTCGCCTTCCTGAACATTCAAGGCTACTACCTCTCCCGAAACATCGGACGTTATCTTAATCTCCACCTCTGGAAAAATCTTGCCAGTGGCTGCTACCTTTTCTATGATAGTGCGTTTTTCTACTTTACCAAGCTCTACAGCCATCCCCTTCTTTTTACCCTTGTTGCTATACAGTGCAGCGAGGATCCCGATGAGCACTATACCTCCGAGTAGAAAAAATATCCAATTGCTACTTTTCTTTTTATTTGCCATAATATTGCTTGTTTGATATTCTAGGATTAAAATGTAAGTGGTATACCACGGTAAAAGTCAACTACTTTAGTGTTGAAAAGGTATTGATACTTCGCCACGATTAAGTCGATCTGTGCCGCATCCAATCTATTTTTTGCCACACTTAAATCAAGGCTATTAATAGCGCCCAATTGAAATCTCTTTTCAGTATTTTCAAAGGAGGCTTGGGTAACGGCAAGCGACTTTTGTGCAGCCACCAACTGTAGTTTGGAAGCCTTTGCATCCGTCAATGCTTTTTGGATATCGGAGCGCAATTGCTGGTCTAATTGCTCATTGGCATAAGCAGTATTCAACACATTCAACGCTGCTCTATCCTCAGCGATATTGGCTCTATTGTTATTATAGATAGGAACATTTAGAGACAGTCCAATATTTTGACCTAGATTGTCGGACAGCTGATCAAAGTATGGAACAGTACCTAGCCGCTGTCCAGGTAAAAATACTCTTTGCCCCAAAGTAACAGGACTACCATTAATGAAAATTTCATTTTCTATTAGTGTCTCTACTGGGTCTCCGAATAGCGGTACCTGATCTGAAAATCGAGTATCTATACCCCCAAAAATAACTAGCCTAGGTTTCTTATCTGCTCTGGCTATCTTTCCTTGCATTTCTGCACTTTGCATCCTCAACTTTCCAGCTTTGATGAAAGGCTGATTATTGACTGCCTTACTATATACCTCAGCCAGTGTCCACGTATCGACCACATCATCAGGCGTAACCTCCACTTCCGTAGCAGCTATCTCGAAGATTTGATCTGCTGGTATTTGTAAAAGTAGTTTAAGATTGAGTAGCGCAAGACTTGCTGCATTTTCTTGGATGATTATTTCCTGTTGGTTAAGGGCAAGCTGTGCTTCAAGCTCTAAAATATCATTAGCTGGCAGGGCACCCGCCTGAATCAGCTTTTGCGTATTTTCTGATTGTATGTTAGTAAGTATCATGCGCTGTGTCGCATTGACCATGCGTTCTTCTGCAAAAAGTACGTTAATGTAGGCTGTGGCAACAGTAAGCGCAATATCGTTTTTATTTTGCAGCAGGTCTTCTCTTGCAGCAAGAGCGTCGACCTTTCCTTGTTCAATCAAAGTATTTATTCTACCGCCATTATACAAGATAGCAGAACTGTTAAGTCCTATAGTTTGACTCGAAAAAGCATCTAAGGAAAATGAATTTGTAGTAGGATCAATAGTTCTACCGAACTGATAGCCAAAACTGGAGCTCCCATTTAAAGAAGGATATCGTGCACTCTTATTGAGCTGCTCACTGAGCAAGGCTTGCTCTACGTTGAGTTGAGATTGTTTGATACCGAGATTTTCCTCTAGCGCATGGTTGATACATCGCTCTAGGCTCCAAGTATCTTGAGCCATTGTATTTCTAGCTACACAAAGAAAAACAAATAGAAAAATCCAATTGCCGATTCTTTTCATTTTGATAGATTTAATCATGTATTGTTTTGGATAAAATATATCCGAAAGTACAATTTCATGTAAATCTAAAAAAGCAAATGGCTAAATGGCTGTTTTTTATATGAATGACAATAAATATAGGATGAATATTGCCTACTTTAAACGACAAAGACCTAATTCTCTGCTAATCATAAATATAGATTTCTAAAAAGAGGAGAAACTACGATAGCCTACAAGTTGATCATAGCGTTGTCCAAAAGGTCTATAATAAATATACACATTGTAGTCATTGTTCGCCTCAAACCAATTTCCTTCTACTTCCTCAAAAGTAAAATTCTGACTACCTGCATCCGCATCTGGCTGAAATGCATACATATAATTATAATACCCTTGCTTTAGCATGAGCTCTGTTTCATACTGTAGTGTTTGATCATTATACCTCATTTTGTATGGTTCAGATATACTCCAATCACTCAATTCTCCATACACATAGACATCTCCTTTATAGTATGGTTGTGAAGCAGCGAGTGTAAAATACGTGAGTATATACTCCCCTACCAAGTGTTGCTGCCGTGCGCTTCTTTTTTGATCATCCATATTGATTTCTTCGACAAGGCTATTTATTCTATCTCGTTCTCGCAGTTGTTCTTCACTGAAGTCATCTAGGTTAGCAGTCGTCGTATCTACTTGTATCGGGTTTCCTAACCGGCGAAAAGAAACATCATCGAAGTTTTGAATAACAAATTTACCATTCGCATCTGCGGAATTAAAGAAATTTTTATTTGCACGAGGCTGATCAAGTTTTACCAACAAATCAAAACCTTCGTCTAGTTCTTCAATACTTTCTACAAAGTTAAGCCTATTTTCTAAGGATCGCATATCTACAAATCTCCACTCCTTTCCGGCCTCAAAACAAATCTTATTTTGATACCGAAATTCCAATTTTCCTTGCTTGATAAATAATGGCTTAATTCCGTATATCGCACTACCCCATATTCCATTTTGAACGACTGTAGCACTTATTTGCTCAGGAGTACTTTGGATTTGCAGTTTCTGACTGGTGACATCGAAATCTATTTCTTGATGAGATCTGCTTTGATCATTTCTAAAGGCAACGCGGACATCTGGCGTCACAAATACTAAATTCTCAGTGACCATAAACCTACGCGTAAGTACAAGTTTTTTATCATTAGAATCGTCAAATACCTTTAGTACGTAATTACCTGATAGTTTCCATTTGACTCGATCATTTGGCAGCTCTAGCGTAAAATGTACATAGTCAGAATACTCCGTCCTACTGAATTCGTAGTCTTGAAATATTTCGTCTTCAAATCCATCTAAAAAATCAAAGATATTAAGTTCTTCATTTGGTGTCCAGTCCGCGTTGTAGTGCTGTATGCTATATCTGTAATTCTTGACATCTAAGTCTATATCATCAAATATCAACACAAGTTTAGCAGAGGTGCCTAATTTTAGCACTGGTTCAGCTAACGGTCTTCCTTCTGGATGAAACTTTACAGTCTTGATGTTGTCTACAAAAATTTTGTTGCAAAGCATGATTCTAGCTTGTTGATCAAGCTGCTCTTTCTTAGTGACTTTTTTGGTTTGTCCCCAAGTACTAAGAGACAGTAGTATGCAACTTGAAAGTAATATATATCTAAACTTCATTTCTAACGATTGGCTTGTGGTGTATTGAGCATCTATTTCTTCAATCTAAATAACGCATGAAAATACGGTTTTAATACCTAAAATAAGGTTTAACCTGTTTTCAAAATATATAAGACAGCAGATAAGTCATAGCGCCCATAGCTATGCTCGCAAGTGAACAGCCCTATGCCCCTACTTATGAATTTCTATACGACTATGTATTTCCCTTTCTTTCAATACGATAAGGCAGCTTTTTTCTACTTTTGCGTTAAACAATGTTTTAAATCTTGAGTGATACTTTTGGTCTGTACTTCAAAATTGGGTTTACACATATCTATAATCTAGCCGCCTTAGATCATATTTTGTTTCTAGTAGCATTATGTGCCTTATTTACTATTGCCGATTGGAGAAAGCTACTCGTACTGATTACCGCTTTTACTATTGGCCACTGCTTGACACTCGCACTCGTAAGTATGGATGTGATCAGGGTAAATACGCGCTATGTAGAACTGCTCATCCCTGTGACAATAATGCTAACTGCGATTTACAATCTATATGCGCTGCGCCGAAAAGAAGACCGATTGCTATCCCAATCTTCCAACCAATACATTATGGCACTAGTATTTGGATGGATTCACGGGATGGGATTCTCTAATTATCTACGTTCGACTCTCTTTCCTGGGGAAAGCTTAACCACTCAATTATTGGCATTTAACCTAGGTATAGAGCTAGGACAGATACTAATAGTGGGTCAAATATTGCTGATAGGCTATATTTTCATGACAATTCTCAAAATAAAACTAGAACATTGGGCATTTACTTTATCGGGACTGGCATTTGGCTTATCTTTATATTTACTAATAGCGCAATGGTTAATCAAGTAATTATTTTCATTTCTTCCTTTTTCATACTGCAAAGCTTACCGACTGCGCACGAATTTCATGTGAGTAAATGCTTAGTTGAGTATAAAAGTGAGGCAGCTGAAATTCAGGTTTCTTTAAATATCTTTATCGATGATCTCGAGACAGCGCTTCTAGATAAGGGAATTGAAAAACTCTATATCGGTACGGAAAAGGAATCCGCTGCTTCTGATATTCACATTCAGAAATATTTAAACCAAGTTTTCGTCTTGGGAATAAATGATATCGATAATGTTGAAATGAATTTTATAGGCAAAGAGGTTAGCGAAGACTTGACTTCTATCTGGTGCTATATGAGTGTATCCATTAAAGAACCTATCCGCACCCTTTATATAAAAAACAGTGTTCTGCTAGACACCTTTGATGATCAAAAAAATATCACAAGTATAGTAGGCCCTGCTAAAAAGAAAAGTAGTTTTATGAGTAATAGAGGCGATGATGAAAAGAAGATAAGCTACTAATATGCACAAGATTCTTAAAAAAATATTCATTGCCCCGATTCGATTTTATCAGATTTCCTTGTCTCCGCTTTTTGCACCTACTTGTCGCTATCAACCTACTTGCAGTCACTACATGATACAAGCTATCAATGAATGGGGCGTAATCCGTGGAACATGGCTAGGCCTAAAGCGTATCTTTAGATGTCATCCTTGGGCATCTTCAGGGCATGATCCAGTACCTAAACGAAAAAATAAAAATGCATAGACGTCCACGTAGAAATAGACAATCTCAGGCCATCAGAGACATGGTCCAGGAAACTAGATTGAGTGTAAATAACTTGGTCTACCCTCTTTTTATAGAAGACGGCAAAAATATAAAAGTGGAAATCTCCTCGTTGCCAGGAGTGTATCGCTTTTCTATAGACAAATTGCTGCATGAGATAGCGTCTTGCATAAAACTCGGACTTCAGCACTTTGTACTTTTCCCAAAGGTAAAAGGCTCCCTAAAAGATGCTAAAGGGACATACGGATGGGATGAAAAAAACTTCTACCTCAAGGCTGCTCAAAAGATAAAAAAGAAATTCCCACAAATCACTTTGATTAGCGATGTTGCTTTAGATCCATATAGTAGCGATGGTCACGATGGTTTTGTTAAAAATGGAAAGATCGATAACGACTTGACTTTGCCACTACTCCAAAAAATGGCAGTTGCGCAGGCACATGCAGGTTTTGATATTTTAGGCCCCTCTGACATGATGGATGGTAGGATAAATGCCATGCGTACTGCGCTAGATCAAAACGGTTACAAAGATACAGGCATTATGTCCTACACCGCTAAGTATGCGAGTGCTTACTATGGCCCTTTCCGAGATGCGCTAGATTCTGCGCCTGTTGAAAATAAAGATATCCCAAAGGATAAAAAGACCTATCAGATGAACCCTGCCAACAGCAGAGAAGCACTGATAGAGGCAGCTTTAGATACGGAAGAAGGCGCTGATTTTTTAATGGTAAAACCAGCCTTAAATTATCTGGATATCATATCCTTGCTAAAGCAAAATTTCGATTTGCCGATAGCTGCCTATCATGTAAGTGGGGAGTGTGCAATGTTGATAGCTGCTTGTCAAAACGGGTGGCTAGACTATGAAGTCGCCATGCCAGAGACCCTATTGAGTATTCATCGTGCTGGAGCGGATTCAATCCTTACTTACTTTGCGAAGGATTATGCAAAGTGGGTTAAGAAGTAAGTAAAATGAAATAGAAATTATTTCTTTTTCATCATTTTTACTATTTTGACGAAAGATGCGATTTCTTTTAGGCAGTCGCTAGAGCTTAGATTAGCAACATAAGCGTATTTCTCTGTTGTTTTATCTTCGTATTCGCCAGTGATTTCCTCACCTGTATACTTTTCCCAGAATACATCCTTCTTGCGATAAACATTACCTGTATGACCAATCAAGATTTCTCCTTGCTCGTTTTCTAAAAAAACAGCTCCTTGCTCCCTATCATCTGCACTATTCGAAAATGCCATCGTAAGGTCTATTGTCGTTGCCTTACCTGATATTGGTTCTCCAACACCAAATCCATTCCAATGCCTAGTTGAGTTCTGTGGATTCAATATATAACACCCCCAAATGCGCAAACTACTAATGTAATTTACTTCATAAGGTATTTTACTAGCCGGAGATTTCCAAGATAAAAGTGGCTTTGGTTTTTTACTAGCGTTAAAAAAGAATTTACTTTTTAATTTTAACTGACACTTCTCTACTAGACTTAAATCTTCTACTATCCTCATTGTAATTCTATTTTTAACTTTTTGGTAAAACCTTTGATAAAACAAAGAGATCGCGGCTCTAAATAAGCAATTTTAATGCAATTAATATAAAAGCTAAATACTATCCAAACTTTAGGCAAAGGTAGTTAATCTTAAAAACTTAATATTATACCTTTTAAAGCCTATAAATCACACTATTCCATTGTCCGTATTAACCTATACGCTCTAATCACTGCTTTTTAGCCCACACGGAAATTACTTGCTTATTTATACGTGATTAGTGCGAAAAAGATAAAAGCAACGCTTCGATATCACACAAAACAGCAGCGTAAACTAAAAATCATGGATTAACACCAATTACGTTTTACGCTGGCGGTAAAAATATTGAAAAGCGATGCTAAAGATTGAGGCATTAAATGGGCTAATAGCCTTAGTTATTGGCCCAATTTATAAAGAAGACATTGAGTGTCAATATCAAAAGATTACTGTCGTTCTAAAACGATATTGGTATAAAACTCAAAAAAGATTTAAATTAGAAGAAAATAGCACATTAGACCCAATGGAACAACGATTCTAAACTTGTCTTGCCTTTCCTGATTATCGGCGTAGCGAAAGCTAAAGCACGCCAAGGCGGAGCCGCGCCAGGAACCAAGGGGTGCAGCGGCATGTCACTGCTTGAAAAAACTATATGGTGAAATATAAACCAAAAAGAAAGATAGATCAACATCAGGGAAAAAATCATTAGTGGCAGTGATATACAGCGGAAGACCTGACAGCCACCTTTTGGTCGGCTGGGGTCCCAAAAAATTAACGAGAAATTGAATACCCAAGACAATTGGACTTAGTTAAAATTAACGCTGCCCTTCACTCTTTTTTTCAAAACATATCTCTATATTGAGTTGCACGGTTTGGGTGCCTAAATTTAAAACCAGTATGCAAAAAAAAGTAATCTTTATAATGGGTGTATCGGGTGTTGGCAAAAGCACTATCGGAAAGCTATTGAGTGAAGACTTAGATGTTCCTTTTTTTGATGGAGATGATTTTCATCCCGAGGAGAATATTAAAAAGATGTCAGAAGGGCTAGCACTTCATGACGAAGATCGATTGGGGTGGTTGCAAGCGCTAAATAAACTTGCCGTAGAGCAACAGGAAAATAACAGCTGCATAATCGTCTGCTCCGCGCTAAAGAAAAGTTATCGAGATATTCTAAATACCAATATTGAAAATAATGTAAAGTGGGTTTTTCTGGATGGTTCATTCCTGCAGATAAAAGAAAGGATCGATAAACGGGAGGGGCATTTTATGAGCGCGAATTTATTGAGGTCGCAGTTTGACGACTTGGAGGCACCAGACAATGCGCTAAAAATAGATATTAGTTTAAGTCCTCAAAATATAGTAGAAATTATAAAAAAAGAGTTGGTGAAAAAGGCCGTATTTGGAGTGTATGGATTGGGCGTAATGGGAAAGAGTCTGAGTAGAAACTTAGCTGGAAGTGGATTTGATCTATCCTTATTTAATAGACACGTCGACGGTGTAGAAGTGGATGTTGCCAAAGACTTTAAACATAGATTTAAAGAACTGTCTTCTGCTGCCACATTTGATGATATAGAGTCGTTTGTAATTTCTCTACAGCAGCCTAGAAAAATAATGCTGTTGGTAAATGCTGGTAAAACTGTAGACGTGGTTATCGAAGGTTTGTTGCCATTTTTGGAGGAAGGAGATATTCTGATAGACGGTGGAAATTCCAACTACATAAAAACTAAAGAGCGCTTTGATTATCTAAAATCTAAAAAGATTCATTTTGTCGGAGCCGGTGTGTCTGGTGGAGAAGAGGGCGCGCTAAAAGGGCCATCCATTATGCCTGGTGGAGATACAGAAACCTACAAACACATTCAACCATACTTGGAAACCATCGCTGCTAAGGATGCTAATGGATTGCCTTGCTGCACGCATATAGGAACCGAAGGGAGTGGACATTTTGTAAAAATGGTACACAACGGAATTGAGTATGTAGAGATGCAATTATTGGCAGAAGTATATGTCATACTAGGTGCAATGGGTAATAATCCAGATCAAATAGCGGATGTATTGGAAACATGGAAATACACGGCAAATAGTTATTTACTAGAAATCACGATTGATATTTTAAGAAAAAAAGAAGGGGAAGATTGGTTGATCAATCATATCATGGACAAGGCTGGCAATAAGGGCACAGGCAACTGGACGAGTATCACAACTGCGAAAATAGGGGTACCAAGTACCATGATTAATTCCGCATTATTTGCGCGATACATTTCGTTTTACAAAGCAGAGCGAATCGCTGCGAGCAAGCACTTTGATACAATAATTACGCCTCCTTCAAATCTATTATTTGAGGATATTTTAAAAGCTTATCAGTTCGCAAGATTAATAAACCATTACCAAGGATTTAAATTAATTCAGGAAGCATCCAAAAGTTATGAGTGGAAATTGAACTTAAGTGAACTTGCTAGAATCTGGACCAACGGATGTATTATCAGATCAGATCTCATGATAGATTTGGTTGACATTTTTAAATTTACTAACAACATAATGGAAAGTAAACAGATTACTCAAATGTTGAAAACACTAAAACCAAGCGCAAAGAAGGTAGTAGCACAATCTATTCTAAATGACTTACCTATCCCCTGCTTTAGTGAATCCTTAAATTTTTTAAATGGCTTTGCAATTGTGGATTCCTCTGCAAATTTAATTCAGGCACAACGGGATTATTTTGGTGCGCATACTTATCAAAGAAAAAATGATAATTCAATGAAATCTTATCATACGAACTGGAAAAAAAATTAACCAAAGATATCCATCAAGCCGTTAATCATTATAATTATAGAGAATACAAATGCTCCTGTCATAATAAGATTAGTTAACCAACGCTTCTCTGGTAAGCCTGCATTTTTTCGATTCCATAACATAAAAAAACTAATGATTACTAATGGTAATGCGAACACATTGAATACCTGTGTAAAAATTTGACCTTGGATGGGATTAAACCCGAAAACTGGAATACTTAACGCTAAAATGCTTCCTATCCCAGTGATCCATCTAAATCTTGATGATTTTACATCCAATTTTCCTGTATTATAATCTCCAAGCATCAGAGGCACTATAATCAAGCAAGGGAAAATAGAAGAAAGTCCTGCGCTTAAAGTTCCAATAAAGAAAATACTAACTGCAAATTTTCCAACTGAAGGTTCTAATGCTTTGGACATATCCAAAACATGGTTAATTTCTGTACCTGTTCCATAAAGACTTCCACTTGCAACAGCCATAATGGATCCACTAATGGTAAATATCAAAATTGCTGCAATAATGGCATCCTTTTTCTGTGTTTTAAAATCTTTCATAGTCCAACCTTTCCCTTGTATAAAAAGTGGTCTTGACAGAAAAGTCGCCGACGCCATAGTTGTGCCTACAAATGCTGCTACTATAATGCCAGAGCCATCCACATCTGGAATGGTGGGAACAAGTCCCATCACTATATCAATCGGGAGAGGAAATACAAAAAACAGTGTAAAGATGAATGATAAGCCCATCATACTTACAAAAAGCGCCAAAACTTTTTCAAACATTGTATAACTACCTTTTATGAGTAGAGCATAGAATATACTCATTATAAGAATGGCTAGTGCCAAAACTACACCGTACTTATGACCTTCTAACCCAGGGAAATTAATAACTAATATTTCAAAAATTACATTAGAGGTGATTCCTAATATTCCTACTAATGAATTCCATTGACCAATACCCACGGCAACAATAGTCGCTATGGCAATAGCCTTCCCAAACGGAAGGTTCTTTTTAATAGCATATAGTGCAGTCTCTTGCGTACAAAGATAATAGCTTCCGGAGACATATATTAAAACGCCAGTAAAAAGGCAACTCGCTAACAATACCCAGAGTAAATCCATCCCATAATTATTTCCAGCCACAATCATAGCAGTTACACTGCCCGTACCAATAGTGTATCCAATGGCAAATATTCCAGGGCCAAAGGACATCAAGAATTTAAATATTTTCTTCATTGGTTATAATGTTAGTAGTTATAAAAAATAACAAAACGACTTTTAGCCTTTTAATCAATGATGTCACCTTAAATAGATTAAATATTTAAAAGTGGTTTGCAGAGGCCCTTAGTATCTCCTACATATTGTAGACTCCACCATTGATATCAAGTGTAGCGCCTGTAATAAAACCATCGTATTCAGAGGCCAGATACAATACTGCTCTCGCTACATCATCCGCATTACCTGCTCGCTGGATGGGAATACCAGCTGTGGTTTTTGCTGCTGATTCTTTTGTGGTATGTGTGTTATGAAATGAAGTACCTAAAATAAGTCCAGGTGCAACGGCATTGACCCTAGTACCTTGAGCGCCCAATTCTGTAGATAGTGCTCGAGTAAATGTAAGGATAGCCCCTTTACTAGTAGCATAAGCTAAGGAGCCCCCATGCCCTCCTTTTCTTCCCGCAAGGGAAGACAAGTTAACAATACTACTGTTCTTGTTCTTAGCTAAGTAAGGTGCTGCTGCACGTGTCACAAACATCATAGAAGTTAGGTTAATATCCATAACTTTAGTCCAAAATTCCGTCTTGATATCACCTAGCATATTACGCCCTACAAGTGAACCGGCATTGTTGATCAGTATATCCAATCCTCCTAGAACTTCTACTGTTTTCTCCACTAATGCATTTGCGTCGGCTTCCTGCGTTAGATCACCGTGTATGGCAACCGATTTTACTCCTTTGCTACTTGCGTATTCAGTCAATTTATTCGCTGTATCCGAACTAGAAAAATAGTGAATTGCTACATCAGCTCCACTTTCAATAAAGTGTCTAGTGATAGAATCTCCTATTCCTTGTGCACCCGCAGTGATGAGTATTTTTTTTCCTTTTAATTTATTCTCCTTATCCATATTGATATTAAACTTATTAAAGTGATGATTCCTAGGTTTTATGATTGCATAATTATTTTTCAAATATTACTCAAACGGCTCCGTATATGAAACGTAGCGTGTTAAAAAATACTATCTTTTCGAATTATACAAAAGCCGAATTTTTAATTTTTATGTTCACTTTTTATTTTTACAAATATAACCAAATTAAAAATTTGGCGACTTTGAAAGCACAAACAAACCTCTCGGAAAGCCTATATTAGCTATGTTTTATATACATTGTTTACTGCTTTTTTCTTCCGCTAACTATTTTATATTCAGCTAGATTTTTTTCCAAGATGCTCAGTCAACAAAACCCACTTTCCCGATTCGTTGATAATTACAGAAGTTCCCAAACCGTTTCCACCCGTCAATTTTCCATTTACAAGTCCTTTCCAAGAGAATTCGAATAAGTACACAGCGGTCGATTCATTTTTTAGTAACCATTTTACATTACTTATCAAATATTCTTCGTTCTTGATTAATAAAAAATTCTTTGCAAACGCAATTTTGATTTCTGATTTTCCCATGTGTACGTCTCCGTTTGAGAAAGTTATACTTGCATCATTGTGGAGTAAGGGTTCCACGTTTTCCAGTCCTGCGTTTTCAATGCATTTCCATATTGTTCAAGAAAATTCTCAGTTTTCATATTTTTTTTCAAGTTGCAGTTAACACATAGATAAAGATAATCAAAAAATCAAACCCGTCGTTAATCCATAAGCGAAACTTCCATTTATCCTCACAAGTAATAGGCGATGCGTAGCTATAGCACTAGTGGGCTAGGTGTAGTAGCCAGCCGACGTTTTTACGGAGTAGTCAAAAGCAATATTTGCAAAGGCGCAAATATTGCTTTTGACCGAGCGGATATGCGAGTGGCGGACGCGCACCCTCCAAAAAAATCCATCTACCTACTCCTTTCTGTCTTATCAATGAGATATATCCATAAATTATCTGCAACTGGCTACTAGAATATACATGCACCTTGTGCGCAATAATTATCTTTGTATGTCCCACTCCATTTAGGATTGGGTACGTCAGTTCGAAAAACTAAATTGCCCTATCGATTATAAATATTACACTATTATATAAGAATATTTGGAGAGGTAAATAGCGTCCATTCATTGTAGATGGAATCTCCATTGGGAGAAAAATATTAGGTGCTAAAATATTTTCTAGTTCTTTTTCGATAGTTAAAAAGAATGCGGTCTCATATGCTGAGCCAGAATATATTCCAAGGTAATTGTTACCATTTCACGCTGGTCTGCAATGATGTTTCCTTCTATAGGAAATATAAATATAATTTTAAATTAATAAAAAGTTTTCAACTTAAGATTCTCTTCAACCATAAGCTTTCCTGAATTTATAATGGTATTATTTGAGTGCTTATTATTCTTAGCTCCCCAAAGTAAGGCAACACGTTTTACACTATTATTTTTAAAAGTATTGCCAGAGATATCTACGTTGATGATACCGTAGGTGTTAAGTAGCGTTCCGTTTTTCTCTTTTGCACCACAGTTCGTAAAAATATTATTGGTAAGCAATAAGTTTCCACCGACAGTGGACTCATCATATCCGCCACGATAATAATCGAGTACATTGGCAGCGACACCATCAAATGTACAAGCATTGATTTTGATATTTTCTGCATTATAGTCTCCCTTATCTTCGATCTCTTCCGATAACTCTAAGCCATTTGCGCAATTTCTAAAAGTAGATTTTGTCAAATTGATATACTCGGAAAAAGAAAACTTATAAGCTTTGAGAATGTAGTCAAATTTTTCGACCGAGCAATCGTCAACTGTAAGATTATATAAGCTTGACATATTTTTGCTAAGGCTGGCAAAAGCGTATTGCATCTTGTTGCCACTCAAATGTATTCCCCTGAGCGTTAATTTAGCATTCGGATTCATTTCAAATAAAGGCGTTTTTGCAGCACCTGCATATTTGAGATTGACTTTAGCTGGTCCTTGTGCAGACTGGATGGTTAATGTCTTGTTTATTTTCAGCGGTGATGAGATAGTATAATTACCTGCGGCCAAAATGATTATATCTCCATTGGCAGCTTGAGCGATCTTTCTATTGATATCCTCACCAACATTTACCATATGCGTAGTAGGGTTGTTTTTAGCTGCTGTAGAATTGAACCAATCCGTGCCGTACTGTGATCTATCGAGAATAGCAGGTGCACCAGATGGTTGCCCTGTCAGTGCACCAGATGGTTGCCCTGTCAGTGCACCAACTGTATTATTATTTTCTCTTGAAGCTCCAAATAAATCTTTATTAAAAGACTCAAATCCAAATCCAGTGTACACTTTACCTTTGGGAAATCCTTCCGATGGCGCCCATATAAAATCCGCAATTTTTTTAAGATCAAATGATGCTGAGCTAAAACCTGCTATGTTATCAAATTTAACACCTTGATTGTTGATGACATTATTCTTAAATAGAATGCCATCTAATTTATCATGAGCGACGATAGGTGTTTTATCTCCTTCTGTATTATAGATTAAATTATTTGCTACAACCGTACGTTTTGGTCTTGCAGATCTTATCTCAGAAATAGGAAGTACATCTTTTTGACTGACATTAGATCCAACACCAAACTGCAAAGGTTCTACACAGTTAATCCAAGAATTGTATGCGACAATTACATCTGTCACCTGATTATACCTATTCAATGGAGACTTAGGTATACCGTTCATAACCGCAAGTGGGCTTCTAAATTCTTGTCCCCTTAAGTTGTAAAAATAATTATTGGTCACGATATGACCGGTACCAATTAGCCTAACACCTCCTACATTTCTGGTAGTTTCGTCTCCAATAAAATAATTGCCATCTACTATGCAGTAGTTTCCGTGTCTTGTCACTAAAGAACCCTGACTTTTATAAAATACATTATTTCTAAATTCGTTGAAATTTGTTTTGCTTGAAATAATTTCAACCTCTCCATTACATTCTTCGAAAAGGTTATTGGCGACCAATGTATAACTTGGACACATGGAAGTATAACTATCTCCTAATTGAATGGTCTCTGCACTAGGTCCACCTTTTGGTGGTCTTTGACCAAAGTGATTGTTGATAATTTTGTGATAATTGTTTATGTTTTGGTTCCCTGCCAAACTTACTCTTATGGTAGGCCCTCTATTAGATTTACCAGTAAAAAAACAATGATCAATTTGATTGTGTCTCCCTTGTAATAAAATCCATAAATCTTGATGGTCCCGCTGCATCTGGTTGTAATCTTTGATTACACAGTTTGTAAGGACACAATGATTCGCTACGTTTTCCTCTACTCCAAAATCTATTACAGCCCTAGTAGGTGAATAACCATTGATGAAATATAGTCCTTTCACAATGATATAATCGCCTCCCAATTGCAGATTTGACTGTCCTTGAAGTAGAACTTCACCAGATTTTTCAGCAGCTATGGTAATCGGTTTTTCCTTCGTGCCACTAGTGTTTACTTTCAGTTGTACATCATTCCATGTTCCTTTCGCTAGAACAATGTTATCACCAGGATGCGCATCAGCAATCGCTTTGTATAGTTCAGAATTGTTGCTGACAACTTGTGCCACATTTTCTGTTATACCTTGTACTGCAATTTTTGTTGTATCTGATGATGGGATTACGGTTGACCTTACACACCCCATAATGAGCGTAAGAAAAAAAAATACGACTACTGAATATTTCATATCAAAAATTTGATTTAAAATAATTAAGCATTTTTCAACAATTTGTGAATAGTTTTAAAGTCTTTTATTATTGCATCATAAACTCCCCGGTAAAAGGCGTAACACCATTTGCCTAAACCGTTTTTTGAGCACCTTGCTTAGCTAGTTCTGTCTCGTTTACTTTTGTAGCATTATTTTAACAACTAATGAGTACCAAAATACGCTAAGAAGTAAGAATGTTGAAAATGGTGTGAAGATATTTTTATTTATTATTTAGTAGGAGTTTGGCAATAAGTGTCTTTAAAGTTATTATTTAAATACTCTAAAGATACAAAACAATGCCGTTTTCAACGCATCTCCTTTGCCAAGCTATGATAGTAATATCCCACTAATAAAAGCAATAAAGCCAGCGGTAGAAATACTAAATTCGAACACCTGCTATATGCACTAGTTTGATAAAAAAGAAGGCAAGCTGTCGATTTTTATACGCTCAGTTGGCGGTCATACTTTCCAGTTCCTAAACTGTGCAGTAAAGAAAAATGACTCTTTACAGCGCCATAAAATGTCTCGTGTTGGTGATAAGGAACCCCGTACTCTGCGGCTGTTTTCTGAACAATTCCAGAGATCTGTCTGTAATGAACATGACAAATATTGGGAAATAGGTGGTGCTCTACTTGATAATTGAGACCGCCTACCAACCAAGAAAAGATCTTAGACTTATTAGCGAAATTCGATGTGGTACGCATCTGGTGAATTGCCCAATTGTTTTCTACGCTACCATCCGGAGCAGTCTTAAAAAAATCTGTTTCTTCGATAACATGGGCAGGCTGAAAAATTAATGCCAAGATCAATCCGCAGATGAAGTGCATCGCTAAAAATCCAAGCATAACCTTCCACCAAACTAAGGGGATAATCATGATTGGTAGCACAATAGTGAGTACAACATACCAAGTCTTATTAAAAATAATATATGCTAATGCTGTCTTGAGTGTCAAGCCTTGAGCAGCAAGTAGATTTCGCTTTCCGTAACGGTAAGCCTGTTCAAAATCCTTGACAAGTAACCAATATAAGGTCATAATACCATACAAGAACGGTGCATAAAAAGCTTGAAAGTAAAAAGGCTTTTTCCTTACCTGATCAGGCGAAAAACGCATAACGCCTTTATCTATATCTTCATCGTGTTCATAAACGTTTGTATAAGAATGATGCAGCACATTGTGCTGAATACGCCAATTGGTATGAAATCCTCCTACCAAATTGATGACATAACTGACTGCAGTGTTTACTGATTTATTACTAGAGTAGGAACCGTGATTGGCATCATGCATCACTGCAAGACCAATCCCAGACATGCCCAAACCCATCAAAATCCATGTAAACATCATTGGCCAAAAAGTAGTTACCGCACCACTCAATAATACTATTAGTGGAACGAGATAAAGACCAATCATAAAAACGGTCTTTAATTTCATATTCAAGTTCGCGTACTTACTTTTATTATTTTCTTTAAAATGTAAATTGACCCTTCTTGTAAGTTCCTTGAAGAACTCTGGTCTATCTTTACGATTAAATTTTACTACAGGCTTGGACATAAATAACTATTAAGCTCAAAATAATGCGTTGCCGAAAAATTCTAAACACCATTAAAAATCGATTGTTTAGCACATAGACGAAAGAATTTATTATTAATATTAGAATATTCCTGTATTCCAAAACATCTAAATCAATTGGTAAGGGAATGAATCAGAAAACTTCTCGTTTATTGTAACATCGAAATGTAAGGTACAAATAACCTAAGGTACTTTACTATCTAATGTCATTTTTGTTACTAAACCGTCTGAAGCTACTATTTATTGGCTGACGATGATTCAATTGTGGCTTATTTAACGTTGAACAAGCTAAAAAAGATTCAAGTCTATCGGCCACAAATAGCTCACAAAATGCTTATATCCAATGGCTTATAAATTAATTTTGACATTACTTTTATTTTTAATGAGAATATCAATATTAAGAGCAGATTTAATGATCTCTCCAAAGCAAAAGGCTTTTCCTATTAATGCTTAAGGTTACGGATTATCTTTAAAGAGGATTGTGTCAGTGCTTCAATTGTCTTAAAATCGAAAGAACCATCCTCTTTTTTTGCCATGAGTTTTGAGCCCATCCCTACACAAAATGCTCCAGCATCAAACCAGGACTTCAAGTTATCTTCATCTGGTGATACACCGCCTGTCGGCATAATGTTAGTCCAAGGCTGAGGGCCGCGTATATTTTTGATAAAACTAGGACCATAAGTACCCGCTGGAAATAACTTAACAATTTCACAGCCCATTTCCTCAGCAGTACATATCTCTGTCAGGCTCCCACATCCAGGAGACCATAACACTTTTTTACGATTACAAACTATAGCAATATCTCTTCTGAATACTGGGGTTACTACAAAGTTAGCGCCTAGCTGTAAATACAAGGAGGCTGCCCCCGCATCGGTTACAGACCCTACACCCATAATTAGATCTGGTAAGTTTTTGGCAGCAAATTTATTTAAAGCGTTAAAAACTTCATGTGCAAAATCTCCACGATTGGTAAACTCTAAAAGCCTTGCTCCTCCTGCATAAATAGCAGATAAAACTTTCTTACCTATTTCAATGTCTGGATGATAAAACAAAGGTACCATACCAGTGCGACCCATCTCTTGAATCACTTCAATTCTTGAAAAACTTGCCATAAAAATTAGTTATGTGTTTAAGTGTTTAAGTGTGAAGGATAATTTTATGTCAGAAAGAATAGAATATAGTGTTACATCAAACTTAAATAATTATTAGGAGTCCTCCCAGTAAAAAACCAATAAAAAATCTGAGTAGAAAGGACTCCTTCAATAATTGAATTGTATGAAATTAAAGTTAACGGGCAACACGTCCACTAGCATCACCACTCATAAGTTTTTCAACTTCCTCGACTGTTGCTAAATTTGCGTCTCCGTAAATAGTATGCTTTAGACAAGATGCGGCTACTGCAAAATTCAATGCATCTTGGTCATTTTCATAATTGATCAGGCCGTAGATTAATCCACCCATAAAACTATCCCCTCCTCCTACTCTGTCTACGATGTCTGTAATTTGATATGTAGGTGCTGTAAATAATTCTTTTCCATCATATAATACGCCAGACCATGTGTTATGCGAAGCACTTATAGACCCCCTTAAGGTAATAATCGCCTTCTTACATCTTGGAAATTTTTCCATCAATTGCTTACCAACTGAGATATAAGCTCCAGCATCAATAGTATCACCTTTAGTGACGTCCACCCCTTCAGGATGAATATCAAAGTGTTTTTCAGCATCCTCTTCGTTCCCTAAAATCACATCACACCCTGCAACTAACTCCGGCATAACCTCAGCTGGGGTTTTTCCATAGTTCCAAAGTTTTTTTCTGTAATTTAAATCTGTAGAAACGGTAATGCCCATCTTGTTAGCAACTTGTATAGCTTCTACACATGCATCTGCGGCTCCTTGTGAAATTGCAGGCGTTATTCCTGTCCAATGAAACCACTGCGCATCCTTAAATACTTCTTCCCAGTTGACCATGCCTTTTTGTATGGTAGACATAGCGGAGTGCGCGCGATCATATACCACCTTTGCGCCTCTGCTAACTGCACCAATCTCTAGAAAGTATATTCCTAGTCTTTCTCCACCTCTCAAAATATTAGAAGTGTTTACCCCTCTCTTTCGCATTTCCATTAAAGCGCAATCCCCAATGTCATTACTTGGTAGCCTGGTGACGAAATCCACAGGGATGCCATAATTTGCCAATGATACAGCAACATTGCTTTCTCCCCCTCCATATATCACATCAAATGAATTTGCCTGTGAAAAACGACGTAAGTTTAGCGGTGTTAGCCGTAGCATAATTTCCCCGAAGGTTACTACTTTTTTCATTTTTGAAAACTTATATTTTAGATTATATATTTATTATAGAATTAAATTCCTAGTGCTTGACCACCTCCAATCTGGATAGTTTCTGCAGTAATAAATGAAGCGTCTTTACTCGCTAAGAAAGAAACTACGCCTGACACATCTTCGGGCTGACCGAGTCTTCCAAGCATTATATTATTTGCCCAAGAAGCAAATACTTCTGGTTTTGTAGATTTTATTTGCTTATGAAAAGGGGTGTCTATAGTGCCAGGAGAAACTGCGTTTACTCTGATACCGTATTCTGCTAAATCCTTTGCTAATGCTCTGGTAATGGCATGCACACCTGCTTTAGAAGTTCCATAAATACCTGCACCAGGACCTCCTGCATTCCATGCAGCATTTGAAGTATAGTTAATAATGGAAGGATGCTCTCCTTTCTTCAAGAATGGGATAGCTGCTCTTGAAGCAAAGAAAACAGAGTCTAAATTTAAAGCCATTACGTTTCTATAGAATTCCGTAGTCATTACTTCGAATCTAGATCGACCACCTAAGCCACCAGCGTTATTTACTAACGTATCTATCTTTCCATATTTCTCACCGATTTTAACTATGTTTTCTGTAACAGCATCTTCTTTTGTTACATCGAATCCATAGTACGCTGCATCAATTCCATCTGCTACAAGTTCTGCACATCTCTTCGCTCCAGCTTCATCATCGATTCCATTTAAGACAACTGTGTACCCGTCGTTACCTAATCTTTTAGCTACCTCAAAACCGATACCCCCAGTTGCTCCAGTAACTATTGCTATTTTCTTTTCACTCATTATATTATTGTTTATGTTAGTTTATTTAAATTTCAAAAGTAAAAATTATTTCAATTTTAATTTATATATCCAGTGCTAGTATCATATCCTGATGGTTTCAAGGGTTCAATCTTTGGGATTAACAACCATACACTTGCAATAGCAGTAAGTGCTAATCCCGCTCCGATAACAAACGCTGGAGTATAGTTTCCTCCAGCAGTTAACCATGGAACTAAAGAAGTCAATCCAACCGCCCCCAACTTAGCCGCCATTCCAGCGTATCCAGATAGCGTTCCAACAGTTTTCTTTCCAAAAAGATCACTTGGCAGGGTTTGCACATTTCCAATGGCTGTCTGAAATCCAAATAGTATAACAGCCATCAAAAGAACAGCCGTAATTGGGCCGCCAGGATTGGCCATCGCTAACAATGAAGGTAGCATAATTAAACATCCTAGGGTAATAACTAACTTTCTTGTTTTATCGACTGTCCAGCCAGAAGCAATCCTATTTTGAGCTAGAAGACCACCAAACCATGCACCTACCATAGCACCTACATAAGGTACCCATCCATATAGACCGATTGTCTTCACATCCATGCCATAGACTTCATTCAGATAGATCGGAATCCAAAAAACGAATAACCACCAAATAGGATCAATTACAGCGGATGCAATTATTACACCCCAACTTTCTTTATGCCCTAAAAGCTGAGCTGTGGTCGGATTGTAGTCGGATTCGTAATTGTTATCTTCATCCAATATTTGTTGACCAGTCAAGATATAATCTTTCTCCGTTTCAGAGAGCCATGGATGCTCCTGAGGTGGAGCTTTTACTAAATACAACCATGGAACTAACCACAATAGTCCCATGAGTCCAACTATAACAAATATCATTTGCCAACTAAAGTATATAGTAAGTGCAGCAACCAGAGGTATAGCAATGATACCTCCAATAGCAGCTCCTGAATTGAATAGACCCTGAGCAAAAGCTCTTTCTTTGGAAGGAAACCATTCTGCATTTCCTTTTGCTGCGCCAGGCCAATTTCCCGCTTCAGCGACTCCAAGTAAACTTCTAAAAAGACCAAAGCTAAATAGTCCCACAGCAAAAGCATGTAAAGCTGTTGCTATAGACCATACCCCTATAGATAAAGCAAAACCTAATCGAGTACCGATCCAGTCAAAAATTTTACCGAAAATAGCTTGTCCAAAAGCATATGAAAAAACGAATATCACAGATATCTTTGCATAAATTCCTTTGCGTCCATCATCTGTTTCATTGGGAAATAACTCTGGAGCAATATCCGCCCACAGAACACCAAGGGCTTGTCTATCAATGTAATTAATAACCGCTGCGGTGGCAATCAATCCGATTACCCACCATCGTAATCCCTTTATCGTTTTTCCCATTATAAGTCCAGCATTTCATATCCCAAAAAGTCTTCGCGAGCTGGACTAAAAACATCTATTAGTTTTCCAGCTTTTTTGCAAACGCAGCCATGCATAACATGAGGTAGGATGTAAAAAGAATCTCCACCCTTTAAAGTCTTTACATCGTCACCTATAGTCATCTCAAATTCCCCACTCACAACATACGTTACCTGTGAATGATAATGCTTGTGCATAACTCCTATGGCTCCTTCTTGAAAGTCTACATTGACTAACATGATTTTTCCATCATGCCCCATTATTTGTCTTTTAAGGCCTGGACCTACTTCTTCCCATTCCATCTTGTCGCCAAAAAAGAAATCTTTACTTGGATCTATTTTCATTAGTTACTAACATTTTATATTCTATTAATAATCGTCCTGCCAATTGAATTTTAAACGCACTAGCGAATAAAAAACTTTAGCGGTTTCTTCTTAATGCTACTTTGGTGAGGTGCCTGGACCTACAGTCGCTTCTCTAAACCACACTTCCGTAAAACATCCATTTTCATATTGCTTAGCGATATCACCACCATATGTTTCTGCTCCTGCACACCAAACCATATTCGTTTTTGGATCTTTTCCATTGGTTTGATTATATGCGCCTTGCTTGAAATAATTTTTCATCCCTTTATAGGCAGTGGCTTGTTCTGTACCATCTTGTCCTATCGGCACAAATATTTTTTTTACCTGAGCTGGGATAGCTGACTTCTTAACATATTCAGATGAGATCAAATTTTTAGTAAATGTTTTGGTTTCATGACCTTCACTTTTAAAGGTGAGATACATGATCCCTTCATAAACATTTACTTCATAACTAAACTCTTCTCCTAACTCAATACCGTCCTTTGGTTCAACGGGAAAGTCACTTTTACTTGATCCAATAACTGACATATCATAGCCCCATACAGCAGAAGAAAAATCCCATCTTTTTGAATTACTTCCTTCTGTGTTAATTTCATAATTCCAAAAAACAGAGCCTTTACTGTGATCTGGGAATTTTTTATAGAATATTTTTAACGGTTCATTTTCGTGTCCTTCACCACCATGAATCTGTCCAACCACCGTTGAATAAGAAGCTGCAACTCTAGGATCTCCAGAGGTGGAAACTTGCATGATTTTGCACGTACCCGTTAACTTACCTCCTTGCTTAGGAGTCCATTCCCTTTTTTCGTGTAACTCTGTTCTTGTATTACTTGAATTTTTTGAGGTGACTCCAGAATTTGGCGTTTTATATACTACCCATCTTCTTGTGCCATCAATGGCAGTGTAGAAGAAATCTTTATTTTCATATTCTGTTATGTCTTCTACATTTGTTCCATCACCTAATAAAATTTTAAATTTATCCATAAATGGAATTATCTCATTTGGGTAGACAATTTTTTTACTTAAGCCATCATTCGCTGCAAAATATCCAGCATTCGAATAGGCATCATCATTGACATAGATGCTTGCTGATTTAAACCAAACTTCAGCATAGTTGCCATCTGCATATTGTTTTTGAACATCACCTCCGTGGGTTTCTGCTCCTGAGCACCATACCTTGTTTACTGCAGGATCCTTCCCATTAGTTTGATTGTAACAACCGAGTTTAAAAAAGAGTCCTTCGTCAGAATAGGCTTTTTCACGCTCTACGCCGTCTTGGCCAATTGGTACAAATAAGTTTTTGACTTGCTCTGGCATGTCTAATGCTTGTGCGTATTCTGATTTGATAAGGTTTTTGGTAAACACTTTCGTCTCATGTCCATCACTGCTAAACTTGAGATTCATTATACCATCCTTTACTACCACTTCATAACTAAATTCTTCGCCTAAAGCGATACCGTCTTTTGGTTCTGATGGATAGTTATTATCATCATCCGCAATGACGGAAAAATCATAGCCCCAAATGGGATAAGAATAATCCCATCTCCCAGAATTATCATCTCCCGCAGTATTAATTTCATAATTCCAAAACACAGATCCTTTAGTGTGTCCAGGAAATTTCTTGTAAAATATTTTCAGGGGTTCATTCTCATGACCATCTGCACTATGAATCTGGCCAACAACAACAGAGAAAGTGGATGCGACACGAGGATCTCCTGTTGTGGAAACGTTCTCCACTTTTAGTGTTGCGTTCAATTTGTTATCAGACATCGCTGACCATTTTTTCAACTGTGCCAATTCCGTTCTTGTATTATTTGAAGTGCCATGGGTATTCCCTGCATTAGGAGTTTTATATACTACCCAATCTGTTTTTCCATTATTCTTTGGATAAAAAAAATCTTTATTTTCAAAGTTAGTTGCATCACCAACGTTTGATCCATCACCTAAAATCAAACTCCAATTCTCAAGAAATGAAGAGACATCACTTGGATAAATATTCTTTTTCGTTTCTGCTTTGATCGGATTTTTACCAGAATTATTACAACTGCTAAGCACTAAGCTCCCTACCGTTGCTAGTATTATTGATAAAAAGACGATAAAAAATTTATTCATTTTTATTATTTCAAAACGCTCTATAAAAGATAAGGAATAATACAATTTCCTCAGTCAGAATTAATATATACAAAAAGATTTTAAAAAGGCGCAAGAAACCACCCGTTCACAATAGGACAGTTTCTTGCAACTCTTTGATGAGTAGTTATTAGCATACTCTTTATCCTGTATAAACAAAAATTCGCTTCGCTATCAAGAGTCTATTAGTTATAGCCAGGATTTTGTACAATTACTCCATCACTTGCTAGTACTTCTGAGTCTGGAATAGGAAACACATAAAAATTTGTATTTACCATTACGCCCATTTCCGCATCGACAGTACCTGTTCTTACTAAATCAAACCATCTATGACCTTCAAAGGCTAACTCAAGTCTTCTTTCATCTTGAATAGCTTGTCCGACTAAAGCTGGCGTATTAAGAACAGCAGGATTCAATGGATTTAATCCAGCTCTGGTACGAATGGGATCCAATAGACCGAGAACATCCATAGCGCTAGATCCATTTTCATTCAATGCTTCAGCATATAATAATATAACATCTGCTAGTCTCAATTCTATCCAGTCATGTTCCAGATTATTCCATTTCACTCCGATACTTTTTGATTCATCAATGGTCTGTGCTCTTCTTAAATCACCTCCAACAAGTGTATCATTGGCAACTGCATCAAAAGCAGCAGTTAAGTCCGGATCTAATGGTGCAAGAGATTTTGTATCGCCTCCACTATACCATCCTGAAAATCCAGTAAAATCATATCCATCGTCTATAGAAGTTGATAATTGAGTAGCAAATATGATTTCTGCATTGAGGTCATTTTCATCTCCTTTATCATCTCGAAAAATTTCAGAAAATTTCTCTTGCAAAGAAATATTTGCCCCACCAGCACCGCCAATAACATCCGCCAATAAAGGTTCAGCACTAGGAAAGTTACCCAAGTGCATATAGACCTTACCCAGCATTCCTTGCGCTGCAATTTGAGACGCTCTACCATCATTTATATTAGAATTATCTAAAGCTGCGATTGCTGCCTGAAAATCAGGAATGATTATGTTGTTGTAAACATCTGCAGCTGGAACTCTCCCTAATGTAGATTTATCCAATACGTCTGGAGAAGGAGATAAATTTACAGTTGCGTCACCAAAGGCCATTACAAGCTTGAAGTAAGACAAGGCTCTCAAAAATTGAGCTTCTCCTACCTCTGTAGCGTCTAAAGAATTATCAATTACGATATTTGTACTTAATATGGCTTTGTATAACTCACTGTAGAAAGGGCGAAAAAATTGTCCTACCAAATCGCCACCTGCTAAGTCCGAATCGAATCTATCAAATGCAGGATATGGCTCTTCATCCATCAACATATTGTCTGCTCTGAAGTCACCCATAATTGCCATTGGCGTAGTTGCAGCTTGTTGATAGTAATATGCTGCATTTAGAACTTCAACATAATTCGTCAAAGAACTTTCTTCAGCATCTAAAGGTGGGAACTGATCTAAATCATTGTCGCATGCTGTTATGAACATAAACAGCAAAGAACCTATAATTATATATAATACTTTCATTATTTATTATTTGAATTATTTATTTAGAAATTAAGATTTACACCTAGTGTAAAACTTCTTACAATAGGACTTGCTCCTTCTTGATACCCGTAAGTGGTTGGTCCTAAATAATTGTTATTTGTGATCTCAACACCCTCTGGATTAAATGAAGTATAACTATCCGACATTAAATACAATAGATTAGTTGCTGCAACATAGATTCTTGCAGAACCTAGACCAACCCTATTTATCACTTCAGGATTAAGTGTATAGCCTATTGTCATATTTCTAAGTGCCGTATAAGAAGCATCCTGGACTAATGCACCATGTGCATTTCTAGTTTGCTCATAAAATCGGCCACTTACATCGGCAATACCATCACCTTCTGCATCAAAACTAGATCTTAATCTACCGCCAAATTGTGATTCCCAGTATATTGGATCGATGTTATAAACTTCTGCACCTTGAGATCCTTGAAATTGAAGCGATATATCAAAATCACTAAAGTTAACTGAAGTACTCAAACCCCAGTAAAAATCAGGTGTAGCCGATCCTAATTTTACATAGTCACCTTCTTCTGTAATTTCACCGTCTCCATTTTGATCTACAACATAATATTCCGAACTACTGTATCCAATATTTCTCGTTGGATCTTTGATATGTATCGTTTCAACCTGACCAGTCGTTTCATATCCCCACATTTCACCCACTTCTCCTCCTACATAATTTCTCCACTGTGGCCCTCTTCCACTTGGACCCCCATAAACTACATTTGGCAATGCAGTTAAGTCTCCTAAATCTGTTATTTCAGTATTAACAGTAGACAGATTTGCACTTACATTCCAACGAAAATTACTATTATTAACAATAGCCGCACCAATCTCAAACTCTAATCCAGAACTCGTAACATCACCACGATTAAGTACTATTGAAGGTGTACCAAATACTTCTGAAACACTTTGATTAATTAGCATATCTACGATATCAGACGTGTAATAATCTATACCCAACGTGAAACGATTCTCTAAGAAACCTAAATTTATACCGAAGTTTGTTTCGGTATTTGTTTGCCAAGTTAAATCATCGTTTGCTACATTAGAAGGAATAAGAAATCCATTTCCGAAAACGGTTGATTGAGGTTGTAAAATTCTCAAAGCATCGTAAGACCCCAAAAAAGAAGTAGTTCCTAAAGTTCCTCTACTAACTCTTACTTTTAAGTCAGTCAAAAATTCTGAATTATAAAAATTTTCATTATGAACATTCCATCCTAAAGAGAAAGCTGGGAATACCTCATATCTGTTATTGACTCCAAATCGAGAATCTCCGTCTCTTCTAATTGATACAGATGCTAAATAACGATTGTCATAAGCATAATTAATTCTTCCGAAAACACTTCTTCTTGAAACAGTCTCATCTCGCAAACTTGTAGTTATATCATCAGGATTTAAAAAAGAAAAATTTAGAGGCTGTCCAAATGGTATATTTGTAGCTCTAATAGTTGTTCCCTTTATGTAGAAATTTTGAAATTCTACACCCACTACTGCAGATATATCATGACGACCATCAAGGACTTTATTATAACCCAAAGTCGTTTCACTTAATACAGAAGATCTTTTAAGGTCTACTTGATCAAGGTCAGATTGATTAGAACGTTCTCGAGAATCTGCCGTTACGCCTTGATAATAATATGCTTGGGAATCGTTTAGATCACCACCAAGAACAGTTCTTAAATTTAAGCCTTCCGCTATGCTATATTCTAAATAGGAGTTTACATTAGCAAAATAGGTCTTTTGGAATCTTCGTGCATTATTTAATTTTGCAGCTGGTCCTGCATCTCCAGTACCTCCAATACCATTTTGTTCTCTACCATAATGCCAATCATGTACAATATCACCAGGTACCAGATCATCAATACTTGAAGTAATGAGTCCTCCTCCTCTATAACCATTGTCAAAATCTCTATCAATATTTGATATATCTAGCCCACCATCAGCTAAGGCTTGCCTTTTGTCATCCAATTTTTGAACGAAATCAATAGAAGCCGCCGTATGGTTTATAGGACTGATACTATAAGATCTTAAGAGATCTCTCATATCATGAGGGACTATTTCTTGATTACTTAAGTTTCCATTTACACTTAGTCCAGCCTTGAACTTGTTACCAAGTTTCGCATCAACATTTAATCGTGCGTTATATCTTTCAAAACCTTGCTTTTGTACGACACCTTCTGTGTCCATGTAACCAAATGATGCAAAAGCTTTAACGTCTTCGCCTCCTCCACTAACACTGAAGTTATGGCTTTGTGTATTGCCTTGTTGAAAAAGCCAATCTTCCATGCTCAATACATCAGGTGCATCTCTGTAAGCATTTATTCTATAATCTCTTAAGCCTGGATCAACCTCAGAAAGATCATATGCATCAGTTTGTAATTCAGAAGCCCATTCTCCGGCTGTCTTAAGCATTTCAATATCCTTGACATATTTGTTCGAAACACTTGCAAAACCATTATAACTAAATTTAGCTTTACCTGATGTTCCTTGCTTAGTAGTAATTAAAATAACACCGTTTGCTCCTCTAGAACCATAAATAGCCGCTGATGCAGCATCTTTCAATACCTCTAAACTTTTAATGTCGTTTGGATTAACGGTAGCCAAACTTCCTGATATTGGATAACCATCCACAACGATTAGTGGACTGGAATTACCTGAAAGCGACGAAGCTGCTCTTACTTGAATTTTCGGATCTGCTCCAGGTTCACCGCTTTGATTTTGAATTAATACCCCTGACAACTTTCCTGCTAAGGCATCATCTACACGAACAGCTTGAATCGCTGCAATATCAGCACCCCCTACTTGGGCAATTGCGCCAGTATTGTGAGATTTTTTTCTTGTTCCATATCCAACAACAACTACCTCACCTAGCAACTCCGAATCGTTGCCTAAAGTCACATTTATTACGGTCTGATCTCCAACAGTAACTTCTTCGGATTTCATACCAGTGTAGCTATATACTAATACATCGGCAGCCTCTGCATTTATACTGTAGGAGCCATCAATATCCGTGATCGTACCTATTGTACTGCCTTTGACAAGCACCGAAGCACCTATCAGTGGTAACCCATCTTCTGTCGACGTTACCACTCCCGTAATTGTTGCTACAGCATCTTCGCTGTCATGAACTATGGGGTTCGCATACACTATGGTTTGCGAAATAAAAATTAAAATCCCCAGCAAGCATATAAGCCTACTATAGATTTTATTGCCTTGTAAAACTTCGTTTTGCATAATTAAAAATTTAAGTATAGAATTTTCAAAATGATTTCTAAAATGACATAAGAAAGTCTAGTAGCTATCTAGCAATGATCTAGAATACTTTCGTATGCTTAACAATAATTTTAAAACTTTTTAGTACGGGATTACAATCTGAGGTCTTAAGTGACCTGTTTATTTTTCAATTTTAGTACTGAACTCAACAACATCTTTCAGATGATTTCGCATGGCCAAACTAGCCGCCGCACTATCCTGATCTATGATGTGTTGAAATATTTCTTTATGTTCAAGACTCGCACGAATGAAACGCTCATTTGTACAAATATCTAGCTCTACAAATTTACTAATGATGTCTGGCACTATTACAAGCATCAGAGAATTGAGTACACTGTTCTTACTTGCTTCAGCAATTTTTAAATGAAAAAGTAAATCTTCCTCAACAGCTGGATTACCCGCCTTTACCTGCTTTTCATAGTCATTCAATGCATTTTGTATGGCTATGATATCATCTGCATCTCTGCGTTCAGCAGCTAAGTGCGCAGTATTTGTTTCTAAGATAAATCTCGTTTCAACCAATGATGTAAAATCTCTTTCTTGAATTTTCAGAACGTCTGTGATCAAACCTTCTAGTGCAGTTATGCCCATTCCCGCAACTACAGTCCCGCTTTGTGGCATGGTTCTTAGAATTCCGTAAAATTCAAGTTTTCTAATCGCATCTCTGACTTGGGATCGACTTACTCCAAGTCTTTCTGCCAGTTTTCGCTCTGGTGGGAGCTTATCTCCTGGCGATAACTGGCCTGAAGTTATTAAGCCCCTAATTTGCCTGATTATCTTATCTACAGGCGTTTCTACACTGATTTCTCTAAAATTTTCTAACATAATCAATTGGTTGACCAATAAATTGGTTGACCAAAAGTACTCTAAATTTCTAGTTATCCAAATATCAACCATAATAAATTTTGAAATTTAGTTTTAGAGTCGTCTTTAGTACTGCGAAAAGTAAAAAAGACGAATATAATAGTGTTCAAAGAACACTAAGTTGATTATACCGTTTTACCTTTTCGTTTCATCCTCTGCTTAAGTCTTGTCCAACTTCAGAACATTAAATGACCGCAATAGTCTGCTTTATGATAACTGTCCCTTTGTATAGTTTATCATACCACGCCGTCGTCACCGATGAAAATGGTAGCCTCTCTATAGACGTTATTAATGTAAGTATCAGCTCTTTTACTAATCCTGTTTATTTACGCCTTGCTTTTTCTCCTAATGGCGATGGCATCAATGATTACTTTTTTGTTCAGTCCCATATTTCAGTTGCACAGGTTATTTCTTTCCAAATTTTTGACCGCTGGGGAACGCTGCTTTTTAGTGAAGCAAATTTTTCCCCCAATGATGCAAGCTATGATTGGAATGGTATTTACAATGGTGTAGCGCGCAATCCTGATGGCTATGTTTTTCAAGTGGAGTATGAGCTACTGGATGGAGTAAGAGAAAAGATCGAAGGGGATTTTGTGTTGATGCGTTAGCAAAGGGATGAAAATATTAAATTCATTTACAATTATCTTCTGGGGTCATCCCGTCGGCTTTTAGCCCTTCGCACAGACGCATAAAATGCGTCTCTACCCAACGCTTCAAAAAGCCTGGGGTCGGGTCGTCCGTTCTTACCGCGCTGAAAAAGCGCGATACCACTTCCACCCCTTGTCCTGTACTGCTCTGCCTTTTCGGCTCGCCTGACTGGTTAACAATAAAATTGCAAGATACATTTGCAGTTAAACCCTTAATATTTTGCGACTCGTTTTATAAGAGCTTCTAACATTAATTCCTTAGCATTTTTATACCCTTTTATCCCTATTGGCATTTCATTCATCTTATGCTGAATTAAATCATGATCTGGTCTATTTATGCCATCTCCTTCAAACCTCCATTCTAGATGATACTTAATATCCTTAACGGAAGCAAGTATACTTCTACTATTTGTTTTTACAAATCTAAATTTTGGATCTTTAGGTATTATTGCTTTTTGAAATTTCTCGGAAGTACCTATATCACGAATGATTATTTCACGTAGTTTTTCTTGAAAGACGAGCTCTAAATTTAATAGTGTATCCTTAGTATCAAGGTATATAAAAAAGCTAAACAAAGATTCCGAATGCGTAAACAGAAAGTACTTCTTTCTTTGTAGCGTAATTGCATCGACATACCAATTATAAAATCCATCTTCCAATTTAACATTTTCGACTTCTTTGATTGTCTTTATCCTATCACGTACTTTCTTGGTACAGCTTAAAACCATTTCTAATTTTTATTTACTTATAGTATTTTCACAAGTCCTGTTTTCAATAAATAATCTTAGCTATAATGCTAAAAGTAAAACTAACTATTATTCCCACTAACTTGAACTTGAGCTTATAGATACCTCACTTATTCTAAAATAATCATTTAGACTAGGGTCGATAGAAATAACTTCCCCTGTTTCCATATTTTTCACTGTATTGAAGTCATGGTCACGAAAAAATTCGCCAACAAAATACGGATGAATAGATTTTCCAAGAAAAGTAAGTAGTCCGACTTGATGCACGGCTGTATATTTCTCTTCTAAGTAATTCTTTTCTATCAGATGATTAGCAATAGAATTAAACATTGCTGAGTATCCTACACAGTTTGCTACATTTGTATCAATTATCACATTTGGATCATTGGAGGTTTCTCTAAAAGTAAAGCTTAATTCTTCCCGTGTAATAGTTGATGCAATTTCTATTATCTTATCTAAATCCATATCCTTTGCAAAAGCTCTAAATTCTATGCTATTCAATAGATTCAGATTTGTTATGGGAATGCAGTCCCTTGTTTGAATTACAGTATACTTTACCGCCTCTTTGTACACTGGTCTTCTAAATATAATTATGAGTAAAAATAAGAGTCCAATAATTTTTAGAATCTTCTTCATTTAGTAGAATATTTCATAGCTGGTTAGTTATTTTTGAATAGGAATATGGCCTTCACTTAAAAGCGATTCTCTGATATAAAAGTGCAAAAAATTTGGCTTACTAAACTACTTTAACTTAAAGTCACTCTATATATTTTGCTCCTATAAATGTAACTAATATTTAGCTAATTTAATAGTAATCAAAGGTTTCGCATAAAGTCATACAGGCATTTTATCACAATAAAAACCAGTAAAAATAGTACCTTACATTCTCGATACTTCCTAATACTTAAACACAAAATATGTTCTCAAAGCTTTTTTGCTTATTATCGTTTTTAGGACTGCTTGTGTGTACCGAGGCCCTTCAAGCGCAAAGCTGTGCCAACATCACCCTCGGTGGAATAACTAATCCAGGCCCAAATGCTTTTGCAACAATGGACCAAAATAGTGGTATACGCAATGGTCCAGATTACGGGGACGCAACAATTTACTATCCAACTAATGGCACTACGCCTTTTGCTAGTGTTGCCATTGTTCCTGGTTTTTTTTCTTTTCAGTCTTCAGTTGAAGATTGGGGGCCTTTCCTCGCTTCTCACGGAATTGTAACTATTATTTTTGACACTAACAGCATATTTGACCAACCACCTGCTAGGGCGGATGCATTGATCGATGCCTTAGAAACGCTAAGACAAGAAAATACACGCAGCGCTTCTCCTTTACTAGGCCTAATCGATGTAAACCGATTCGCCGTAATGGGTTGGTCTATGGGCGGCGGTGGAGCACAATTAGCAGCTTCCATTGACCCTAGCATAAAAGCAGTAGTTGCCTTATGTCCTTGGTTAGCCTCCCCAACTAGTAATGATCTTGATCATACCGTTCCAGTGTTGATTCTGAGCGCTGAAAATGATACTACAGCACCTCCAAATATACATGCAGATGTGCATTATGCTCTGACGCCAAGTGCCACTGACAAGTTACTTTTTGAAGTAGATAATGCTGGTCATAGCATTGCCAATGATCCAGCTAATGTACAAGGTGAAATTGGTAAGTATGGACTCGCTTGGTTACGCAACTATCTTTTAGACGATCCATGCTATTGTCCATTGGCCTTAACGCCAAGTAGCTTCACCTCTAAAAACATAACCAACGTGATATGCCCTAGTATTCCAAGCTGTCCTCCACAAGTAACGCAGCTTAATAATATTATACCAGATGGGATATATCATGCTGCCCAGACTGTGCACTCCGCGGGTATTATTCCTACCTCCGGAAATGTTACACTTAAAGCAGGTCAAAACATTCTTCTTGATTTTGATTTCATGGTAGAAACAGGTGCCATTTTTGAGGCCACGATTGAGGTTTGTCCTTAAATTTTATTTATTTTTCAAGCCTGCTCAGCACATAAAATTTAAAAACGTGTACGGCATTTCAAGAATTTTATAACCATGAAATGATTTATTACTTTTGTAAAATGCTCAACGTAAGCAGCTCGTACATTTAATGAAGCCAAATTTTCAAGACTATCTTTTAAAAATTACCAAAGCATCAAACTCTAAAGAAATCGAAGTCATTCAATCTTTATGGAGTGGCTATGGTAAAATTGCTCGCTATCAACTGGACAACCCTACTGATGATACTGTAGTCGTAAAACATATTTCCTTAAACCAAACCAGCTCACATCCCAGAGGATGGAATACAGATCGCTCTCATCACCGAAAAGTAAAATCCTACGAAGTAGAAACCTACTGGTACGAAAAATGGAATCAGCAGTGTGCTTCAAATTGTAGCACTCCAAAATTCATTGGCTCCTACCTGGAGGGGACTGACCAATGGATAATCCTAGAAGATCTAGATGTAGATTTTCCTTTACGTAAATACGAACTTAATTTATCAGAAGTAAAAGTATGCTTAACGTGGCTAGCAAATTTCCATGCCATATTCCTACATCAAGAGCCAATTGGCTTATGGGAAGTCGGCACCTACTGGCATTTAGCAACCCGCGCCGATGAATTCGAAAAAATTATTAACCAAGATCTAAAGTCAAAGGCTCATCTGTTAGATGACTTACTTAATAAATGTAAATATAAAACGATAGTGCATGGAGATGCCAAGCTTGCCAATTTTTGCTTTTCCAGAGATGGTGAAAAAGTAGCGGCCGTAGACTTTCAATATGTCGGTGGGGGATGTGGAATGAAGGATGTCGCCTATTTTCTAGGAAGTTGCCTTTCAAGTGCAGAATGCGAAATGTATGAAAAACAGTTATTGGATTACTATTTTACTGTATTCGAAAAATCTCTTGCCTTAAACTCTACTAATCTTAATTTCACGGAATTGGAACAGGAATGGAGAATCATGTACCCAATTGCCTGCACTGATTTTACGCGGTTTTTACTGGGTTGGATGCCTGACCATCAGAAGGTTAATGCCTATAATCTGAAGATAATGGAGGAGGTATTAACGGGCTTGTAGATAATATCTACAAACTTTTCCTAATCCCACTTTAGGGTAAATCTATTAACTTTCCTAAATTTAATTTAGCGACTATCCGCATACTAGGTACTAGATTTCTAACAAGTTGATTGTCAAAAAAATACAATTTCACATGAGTATTTAATTATTAAAAAATAAGAGTACCCAACAAGCGGATAGTCATATTTAATTATTGCCATTTTAAGTACTTTAATATACGTATCCTAACATCAGAACCACGAAAGCTCCGCTATTGAACAAGCTATTGGATCAGAATCCTCTCTACCACCCTTCTCAACAAATAAGTCTCCCGATCAATCGACATCCCTTTACTTTTACTAGTAGCCATAGTCTGTTCATTGTGCTTAATCGCCTCATAGATATTCACCCACCTTGCTTCCATTCCATTCTTGATTTCATAAGACTCTAGACTGGAAGCGCCCAACTCCTTATCAACCTCACAGGTGTAACAATAAGAAATCATATGCTGAATATCAAAGTCTGGCTTATACCAAGGTCTGTATTCTACGTAAGCACCAAAGGGTTTTATATTTAAAATATTCTTTGCGCCCGTTTCTTCAATAAGTTCACGCTTCATACCAGTGATTCTATCTTCAGCTTCGTCCAATCCTCCACCTGGCAGACTGTAATCCTCATATCGTTCTGTATAGAGTAAAAGAATATTCTCGTCTTGAATAGCAATCGCCCTAGTCGCGAGTCTAGTAAAAATAGATTTGCAATCTAAGGTTTCGATTGATGGATGATAGTGGGTCTTTAAAATTTGCATAAAATTGAAGAGCTGGATATGGTTACAAATATAAGGTAAGTAGGCAAACAAGTGTGTAATTGAATCAGAATAGGCTCTATTTTCATGGTGCAAAAAGTAATTAAAAATGGCTAAATGATGCAACGCACCATTATTACGAGCGTCCATTTTCGATAAAACATCAAATATGCTTATCGCCTTTAAAAACTCCAGTAATTTATAGTAGCTCCCTCCTAGCTGATAGAAAGCGTATACATTATTCGAAATTTTACTCCCTATTTCTTTATAGTATTTTATTTATTTTTCGCAGTTTATAATGGAGACCCCGCGAGATGGATAGCAGTGGCACGCCTCCTCCAGCGTAGCTAGCAAAGTAAGAAGTAGCGATGGCTCGTAGAGACAAGCTGCGACTATACGTTTGCAGCTTTTGCTGGAGGTGAAGTACAACGGATAGCCAGCTCTACATTTTTTTTGTGGCAGTAAAGTGGCGCGGGGCAAAAAAATGTAGACTCGCCCAAAACTTAAAAAACAAACCACTAGCATAAAACCAAAAACAGGTGTACTACCTATCGGCAACACACCTGTGAGGGTTCTAATAAGAAATTGATGTGGGCATCAATTCCAAATTAGAAAACTGTTTCTCTATATTCTTACTGTAGTGTTACATGTTTCTCTTCCATCATGCGACGGATGTTGATGAGGGCATAACGCATGCGGCCTAGGGCAGTATTGATGCTTACTCTGGTCAATTGAGAAATCTCTTTGAAACTCATATCTGCATAATGTCTCAAAATAACAACTTCTCTCTGCTCGGCTGGCAACTCATCGACCAACTTACGAATGCGCTCATGTGTCTGCGACTTCATAATCGTATCTTCTGCGTTGTCGTCCTGATTTTCGAGAACGTCGAAGATATCAAAAGTCTCTGTAGGAGATACGGTTGGCCTACGCTTGGAACGTCTAAAATTGTCGACGCACATGTTATATGATATACGCAGTGCCCATTGCAAAAATTTACCTTCGTGGTTGTATTTTCCTTTTCGTAAAGTATCTACGATCTTGATGAATACGTCTTGAAAGATGTCTTCAGCTTGCGCAGTATCTTTAACAAATAAATAAATAGAGGTATATATTCGTTGCTTGTGTCTAGAGAGTAACTCCTCAAAAGCTTTTTCATTTCCATCTAAGTAGCTCAGAATAAGCTCTTTATCATTAAGTTGTGTAACTTGCATAACTATCCAGTTTAAATTGCGCAAAGCGCGTGTAAATTTTGAATTAGTGTAGAAGTTACAATCTTATAGATAGAAATTTTATGAATTGATGTATGGGCATATTCCCAATACAGATACAATCTAAGGGAAAGTAAACTAGTAATCCAGTTTTTCGTGGATTATTAACAAAAAATTAACGGATTTCATAAAATACATCTAAAAAGGATTCAAACAATCGAACAAATACTCAGGTGCTGCTTTTAAGAAATAACGGTATCTCAGATGAATACCACTTTTTCAGAAACAAACCAAAAAGTAATTGATATGATGACGGAAACCTTGCCTGTAGAACCTATTCAAAAAGCAGTAAATAGAAAAGATGTAAATGAAGAGAAATCTTTAAGCATCATAAAAAAATACACTTTAATATCTGGTGGAGCCGCACTCGTGCCATACGACTTTGTGGATGTCATCAGTTCTTCCATTGCCCAAACGATGATGATCAAAGAATTATGTACGCTATATAATGTAGAATTTTCGGACAAATGGATTAATGTTGCAGGATGGTCTGCTGCAGGTAGCGCAATAATCAAGGCTGTCTCTGGTGTTGTGGAATCTGTTCTTAGTTCTACTGGCGGCAAATCCATGGGCGGTAAATTTGATATTACAGGTGCTGCTATCGCCGCCATTTATACTGCCACTGCTGGTGAGTATTACAAATTACATTTAAGGGATGGGGGTACTTTGGAAGATGTAAAGATTTCAGATTTCATCGATTATTTCTTTGACGAGATTAAACGAGGGGACTTGAACATGTCAACTTTTACTAACCCTAGGACTCTGGTTAGACATTTGAATCTAGTGTAAAGGACGCGAAGTGAGCCGAATGCTCTTAGTGTTTGGAACTCTTTCATACCGAAAAATATTTCAAATTTAATGAGCAACGCACATGGAAGATTTCCGTAGCATTGCTCATTCTTTCTTCCTTTATAAGATAGTTTGACTTGTGAAAGTAATTTTCGTTATATGCAATGAATTGATTAATGATAATCCGTTGCCATAAGTTGAACGCCTTAATGTCGGTACGAGTAGGTCTAATAATATGAAATTTACCGTCTGTTAGAGATTAACTGACGACACCTCTCCCTCCTTGGTTTTCGCAAATGAAGCAAAAGCTCTAGAAGTTGTAAAATTCCTAATCTTTAATAAAGTTTCAAAAATGGCTTTTGACACTACGGTACCTAAGGACTAAATTTATTCCCATATTGCTGCGTAGGAAATTTGCAGGGCCCACCTGAATGCTAATAAAAAATTAAGCCAATACTTATATTATTATTGACTTGTTAGACTAGTTCCAAAATACTCTTCCTTTATTTCAACAATCCCTTTTATAATCGGGTTTCTATTGGCATATTTACTACTTAATAAACTCAATAGATAGAATGCCTCCATCGCTAACGAAAAAGAAGAAGTCCGCAAAGAGCAAGAGCCTACTCAAAAAGCAAATAGAGATCAAGGGTGCCAATGGCAACAATCTCAAAAATGTGGACCTTATCATTCCGAAGAATAAGCTTGTTGTATTTACGGGTGTCTCTGGATCGGGTAAGTCTACGATCACGATGGACACCTTATATGCAGAGGGGCAGCGTCGCTACGTAGAAAGTCTCTCTTCCTATGCGAGGCAGTTTTTGATGCGGATGAAAAAACCCGAGGTAGATTATATAAAAGGGATCTGCCCAGCGATTGCTATCGAGCAGCGCGTGGGTACGCGCAATGCGCGGTCGACAGTGGGTACGCTTACGGAGATTTATGATTTTCTACGCCTGTTGTATGCGCGTATCGGCAAGACCTACTCGCCAGTGTCGGGCAAAGAAGTAAAGCGGCATCAGGTCAGCGACGTGGTGGATTATATAGAGTCATTTACAGATGGCACAAAAGTGCAATTGTTCATTCCACTTTCTCAAAAATATCCAGAACGGACCTTGCAAACGGAATTCAACTTGCTGTTGCAAAAAGGATATTCACGGATACGCTATAAAAAGAAGTTGACGCAGATAGAAGATATTGTTGAGCAGAATATTCTCGATCTCGACAAAGGCGTCGCCTCTTTTGCAAAGAAAAATATCCGTATCCTGATTGATCGTTTTGTAGTCAAAAGTGACGATGAAGAAAATATGAAACGGATCGCCGATTCTATACAAACTGCTTTTCAAGAAAGCGACGGACAGTGTTATGTAGACATTATAGACAAGGAAGAAAAATACTTTAACAATAGATTCGAACTCGACGGCATCACCTTCATGGAACCGACACCACAGCTATTCAATTTTAATAATTCATACGGGGCTTGTCCACAGTGCGAAGGCTACGGTCGAGTGATGGGGATCGACGAGCAGAAGGTCGTACCTATGCCGAGCAAGTCAGTATACGATGGTGCCATAGCTTGTTGGAAAGGAGAAAAATATGGCGAGTGGCTCAATAACTTTTTGCTGCAAGCACACAAATTTGACTTCCCTGTACACACTCCTTATGAGGAACTCAAGCGTGCCGATCGACGTCTATTATGGACGGGTAATGAGCACTTTTGGGGAATCGATACTTTCTTCAAAGAGCTACAGGAAAAAATATATAAGATACAAAATCGGGTCATGCTTGCGCGCTATCGCGGTCGCACCCGCTGCAATGTCTGCGACGGTGGGCGCCTACGAGAAGAGGCAAGCTACATCACCATCGATGGTAAGGACATCACGCAATTGGTCAACTTACCGATCTTAGATTTACATAAACACTTCGCCAAAATAAAATTAAAAAAGAACGATAAACATATTTCGAAAAGACTTTTATTGGAGGTCAATACGCGCTTGGAATTCATGATCAATGTGGGACTCAATTACCTCACACTTGATCGTCTTTCCTCCACACTCAGTGGTGGCGAAACACAGCGTATAAATCTTACGCGTACGCTCGGTAGCAATCTCACCAGCTCCATGTACATACTAGATGAGCCGAGTGTCGGTTTGCATCCGCGAGATTCTGCGCGCCTTGTGACGGTGCTCGAAAAGTTACGTGATCTTGGCAACACGGTTATTGTCGTCGAGCATGAAGAAGACATTATCAAGGCCGCCGACTATCTTATCGATATCGGTCCGGCGGCAGGTATCCACGGGGGTGAGGTTGTATTCGCAGGCCCATACAAAGATATCTATAAGGACGCAAAACAGAGCTTGACCACGCAGTATATGAATGGCAAGATGAGTATTCCTGTTCCCAATGGTCGCAGAAAATTTTCCAATTCTATCCAAGTGCTCGGTGCTAAAGAAAACAATCTAAAAGATATTGATGTCACTTTTCCGCTCAATGCTTTTACCGTTGTGACAGGCGTGTCGGGAAGCGGCAAGACGACTTTGATCAAGCAAATCTTTTATCCAGCTATGCAAAAAGCATTGGGTGCACCGTACGCGATTTCGCCTGGTGCGCACACGGGTATCGAGGGGGATATTAAACGCATCGACGTCGTGGAGATGATTAATCAGAGTGCGATCGGAAAGTCCTCGCGCTCCAATCCTGCGACTTATGTTAAGGCATATGATAGCATCCGTTCACTGTTCACCGCACAACAACTCGCCAAGATCAGAGGCTACAAACCGAAGCATTTTTCTTTCAATGTAGATGGTGGTCGCTGCGAAACTTGCAGTGGGGATGGCGAGCAAGTCATTGAGATGCAGTTCCTCGCGGACATCAAACTGGAGTGCGAGGAGTGTAAAGGCAAGCGTTTTAAACGCGAAATTTTAGAAGTAAAATATAAAGATAAAAATATCGACGATGTCCTCAATATGAGTGTCGACGAGGCGCTAGAATTTTTCACCGACCACAAAGATATTACGTCCAAGATCAAAGCGCTCAGCGATGTCGGTCTAGGTTACGTCAAGCTCGGTCAGGCTTCTTCTACCCTTAGTGGTGGTGAAGCACAGCGCATCAAGTTGGCTTCCTTCCTTGGTAAGGAACGCAGTCGCGAAAAGATATTTTTCATTTTTGATGAGCCTACTACAGGTCTCCATTTTCATGATATCCGCAAGCTATTGGAGGCGCTCAATGCACTCGTTGAGAAGGGTCATACGGTACTGGTCGTAGAGCACAATATGGAAGTTATTAAGTGCGCGGATTGGATTATCGACCTCGGCCCGGAAGGTGGCATCTTGGGTGGCGATCTTCTTTTTCAAGGTACTCCCGAAGAGCTCGTCAAGATCAAAAAATCCTATACTGGACAGTTTTTGAAGGAGAAATTGTAGAAAGACTTTAATGTTTTGGGGCCATCCCTCGGCATTTTTAGATGCCCTTAAAAAAATTTAGGGGCATCTAAAAATGCTCGGGACCGGGCTATGCAGCACTCCGTGTTCACTTCGGTCACCCTCCGCTGAAAAAGCGGAGGGAGACGCCGACGAAAAGGTCGGCTGCTTTCTATCCCTTGTCCGTTTATTAAAATTGGTTACCAGGTTGGGATAAATTTGCAAATTGAGTTCTCTGCATACTGAAATCCTCACATGTATTTTTACCAACTATTATTTTCAGCACGAAAGGGTTCGGTTACCTCGTTCTCACAATTACGGGGAACATAATAAGTAACATTTTCACTATATTGTTAACCAATTCAGAAAAACAAACATGGAAAATTTTTTTGCCCTCTTACTTATATGTTCTGTATTCGCTTGTAACAATGCTACGCAGGAAAATTCTGCCAAGACGGAAACCGCTATCTCCGAAACATTAAAGAACAATTCCAGTAATGCGCTTGCAGCAAAGTACACCACTTTCAAGTTAGAAGCAGATCTATCTAAACTTTCTGCCAAACAAAAAGAAATGGTCAACCTATTGATCACTGCAGCCGATAAGATGAATGAACTATTTTGGTATGAAGCATACGGGGATGGCACTGAATTTTTAGATGGGATTAGCGATCCAGATTTGAAGCAATTCGCTAAAATAAACTACGGCCCGTGGGACAGATTGGATGGTAACAAACCCTTTATCGAAGGCACTGGTGAAAAACCAAAAGGAGCTAACTACTATCCTACCGATATGACCAAGGACGAATTTGAAAAATCCAAATTGAAAGATAAAGACGGTTTGTATAATTTCATTCGTAGAGATGACAATGGAAACTTATATACTGTTCCATACCATAAACAATTTGCCACTCAAGTGAAAGAAGTTTCCGCACTACTTAAAGAGGCAAGTGAATTGGCAGAAGACCCAGGACTGAAAAAATATCTAACTCTACGGTCCAAAGCTTTACTAGATGATAAATACCAGAAAAGTGATTTTGCTTGGCTAGATATGAAGTCCAATCAATTTGATGTAGTCATCGGCCCTATCGAAACTTATGAAGATCAGCTCTTCGGATACAAGGCTGCACATGAAGGATATGTCTTAATCAAGGATATGGAATGGAGTGGCCGACTTGCGAAGTATGCAAAGTTTTTACCTGAGCTACAAAAAGGCATTCCTGTTTCTGCGAAGTATAAAAAAGAAAAGCCCGGATCGGATACAGAGTTGAATGCATATGATGTCGTCTATTATGCGGGAGACTGTAATGCGGGTAGCAAGACCATCGCCATCAACCTTCCCAACGATGAAGAAGTACAGCTCCAAAAAGGAACGCGTCGCCTGCAACTAAAAAACGCAATGCGTGCCAAGTTTGATAAAATATTATTGCCGATTGCCGAAGAATTGATTCATCCAGATCAGAGAGGTGATATTACGTTTGATGCTTTTTTTAGCAACACGATGTTTCACGAGGTTGCGCATGGATTGGGGATTAAAAATACCCTTGATGGTAAAAGCTCAGTTCGGAAAGCCTTGAAGGAGCATGCTTCAGCTATCGAAGAAGGCAAGGCTGATATTCTCGGTTTGTACATGATCAATCAATTACATGCGCAGGGAGAGATAAAAGGCGAACTCAAAAATTACTACACTACTTTTATGGCCTCTATTTTTCGGTCGGTTCGTTTCGGTGCCAGTAGCGCGCACGGAAAAGCCAATATGATTCGTTTCAATTATTTTAAAGAGATGGGTGCGTTCATCAAAGATCCAGGAACCAATACCTATAAAATTAACATCGAAAAGTTTGGCGAGGCAACGCAAAAGGTAGCCGAGATCATTTTGACTATGCAAGGTGATGGGGATTATGATCGTGCTAGCAAAGTCGTTTCTGAGCGTGGAATTATTGACCGTGAGCTTCAGGCGGATTTAGATCGTTTGACGAAGAAGGGTATTCCTGTGGATGTGGTATTTGAGCAGGGGGTCGATGTTTTAGGGATATAGGTAGGGAATTTTGAATTGTAAATTATGAGTGGTAGATGGTACTCAAAAACGGATAATCATTTAAATTTTAATTCTTTTAGAAATTTAAATTAGATCTCAAATCTTGTGCTACTCCACTATCAATTCATTCTTGGATTGCCGAGAGTGAAAATTTGGCTATGTAATTTCTAGATTCATTATGAGATCCCTATTACTCCTTCACATACTTCGACACCCCAAAAATATCTTCGTTGACGAACTCGCTCCAGCGGCGATTGCTCTTGAGGAAGGTCATTTTGGAGCCAAATTTTCCACCAGTTTTGAGGCTTATACTACCCGTGTTAAAAATGATGCCTTTTTTAATCTTGATGTAATCCACATTGTGCCATGGGTAGCGGTAAGTCTTTATATAATTGGTAGCGTAAATAAACTCTCCATCAATATCAATTCTGCGGAATCGCATAAAAGTGAAGTACCATAGTAGCATACCACCAAACAAAATGGTTGGTAAGAGAATTTTTAAAAATGTAGCGGATACAAAACCATAATACGCTCTGCTCGAAAAGAATACCGCTAAGGTAAATATTCCGAAAAAAGCGCCCCACATAGTAGGTACTGCCACCGTCCAAAATAATGTCAAAGAAGAGGATAGTTGTTTAGTCATTATTTGGCTTGGTTTTGAAGTTCGCGGGCTGCATTTTTCTTTTGCACGCGCCTTGCGATCACAATACTAATTTCATAGAGAACATATAAAGGTACGCCAATCAAAAACTGGGTGACCACATCTGGTGGGGTAATTATAGATGCCCCAATCAAAATAGCCACTACAGCATGCTTTCTATATTTTTTCATGCTCTCTGGACTGACTAAACCTACTTTGGCGAGGAAATAAACCACCACAGGAAGCTCGAACGTAAGACCTGCTGGTGCCGTAAACATGAGCAAGTAACTGATGTAAGATTCTAAGGAAGGCTTGTTGACTACGCCTGGCAAGCTAAATCCAGATAAGAACTTAACCGCAAAGGGAGCGATGACAAAATACCCAAAAAGTACGCCTGTCAAAAACAAAGTAGAACAAACGAAGACGAAGCCTCTGGCTGCATTTTGCTCTTCAACATATAATCCGGGTTTGATAAATTTCCATACTTCATACAAAATATAAGGTACAGCTATAATGAACCCACCGATAATGGATACTTTCACTGCTGTGATGAAGGTCTCGCCAAATCCTACAGCGATGACTTCAAACGCTGGAGGGCTAATGCAAAAACTGTCCCCCATACCTAGATAATCACTCAAGCGGCAAAGCATACGATAAGAAAAAAAACTATCCTTGGTAGGTGCCATGATTACGGTCTTGAAAAACCATTTATGGACTATAAACAAACCTGTTGCACCAATCATAATAGCGACTACAGAACGCACAATATGCCAGCGCAATTCTTCTAGATGCTCCAAAAAGGACATCTCCTTCTCTTCCCCCAATTTGTCTACATCTACTTGATCTAGTGGCATTTTTTGAAATTATAGGACAAAAATAGGTTTCCTTTTGATAATTACCGTCATTAAGAAGGAGATGTATGAAAATGTGACTAAATCCTTACCGTTCGCTCTTTACGCGATAAGGATCGCAGTGATACGAGCTGCACTAGCGGGGGTGTGCGGTAATACTAGTGGGTAGCTCGACGAGGTACGAGGAGAGATGCACAATAGTATATACCAAACCCCTCGCTAATGTAGCTCGTACAAACGTAGAGCCTGACCTAGCTACGACACCTCTTCGGTGGAGTAGATAGGGATCGCCCTGATTATTATCTTATCAAAATATTAGATTCATGTTATATATAAACCTATTTTTGGGTCTAAATAAATTTTCGGTTTGTGGAGATACTTATTCAATTAGGGATATTTGTAGTTAGTTTAGCAGCTTTGCTAAAGGGCTCGGACTGGTTCATTGATTCCGCTGAAAATGTCGGGCTGTCGCTGGGAATATCTCCATTCATAATAGGACTGACAATAGTGGCATTTGGTACTTCACTGCCAGAGTTGGCTACTTCTATATCCTCTGTTATCCAGGGTGAATCGTCAATAGTAGTAGGTAATGTAGTGGGGTCGAATATCACTAATATTGCGCTGGTACTGGGTCTGGTGGCACTGAGTATCCGACAAATAAATCTGGAATATAATATCTGGCATATAGATATGCCCTATTTGTGGGGCTCTGCTTTCCTGCTGTGGTTCACCTTACGCGATGGGTCATTTTCTATTGGGGAAGCTATGCTATTTGTAGTCGCCTTAGCAATCTTTCTGATGTATTCATTTAATAATGGGAGAGATGAGGACGATGAGGAACGTCAGAAAATAGCTGCTAAAACGTATGCATTAATGATACTAGGTGGTGTAATGGTATGGCTGGGTGCTGACTTTACGATAAAAGCGATCTCGAAACTTTCATTGATGGCGGGTATTAGTCCTGAAACAATCGCTTTGACGGTAGTTGCATTCGGTACTTCTTTACCTGAAATAATTGTGAGTATTGGCGCTGCTAAAAAAGGTAAAACTTCTATCGCCGTAGGAAACGTGCTAGGATCTAATATTTTCAACACTTATTGTGTAATGTCCCTTTCTCGGTTCTTTGGTGATCTAATTATTCCAGAGGGCGTTTTGAGCTTTGGGTTGCCAATGATGTTGGCTATGACTATCCTCTTCGGTATAGTCTCTAACAACAAGAAAATCACGATGTGGGAAGGACTTATGTTGATCTTGTTCTACGTCTTTTACCTGATGGAATTGCTCAAAGGGATTGTGTAACACAACCATTTGTCTATATCATAGCAGAAGGTTTTGGCATTGCGCAATATTTTTCCTAACTTAATATTCTAAATATAAGTTATGAACAATCTCTTTATCCTATTCAGCGTATTGGGTATGTTTCTCTTTACGGGTACTGAAACCAGCACCGTCTCTATACCAGATAATGGTCTGGTGGCTTATTACTCTTTTAATGATTGCGATGCCTTTGATGATGGCAAGCAACGGTCTACCGGCAAAATATTTGGGAGTGGTACTTGTCGTTGTGGCGTGGAAGGAAATGGAATCCAACTCAATGGGAAGACCGACTACATTGAATTTAGCGGTCCAGTCAATAAGTACTTTACGACCAGTGACTTTACCATCAGTTTATATTTCAAACCTACTGGAAACAGTATTTTTAGGCAAAGCCTAATCAGCAAACGGACGGCATGTACGGAAGAGAACCTATTGGATATAACGCTGGATCAACATAGCCATACCGTTCATACTGAGTTTCGCCAAGAAGAATTTATCGGGTTTGGAGACTTGAGTGCGAATCTTAAATCGGGCGATTGGCATCACTTCGCACTGGTCAGAAAAGGCTCTCGTGCTTACACTTATATCAATGGCAAACTTATGAATGAAGCACGCAGATGCAGTGGTGTTGACATCGCTAATGAGACACCGCTCAGTATCGGCAATAGTCCTTGTGTTGGTAAAGGGATGCATAGATTTCAAGGGGTGATCGATGAGCTAAGTGTATATGATAATGGTCTTTCGCATCAGCAAATAATGGATTTATATTCTCGAACAAAAGTGGAGGATGCCGAAAAAGGATGTGTATCTTAGCGTCTATTCAATGAGTTTCAATTAAAAAAAAATAGAATTATGTTTGGAGATATGATGGGCAATTTTGAGGAGAAGCAGCAGAAAATGCAAGAATCGCTAAAGTCAATTATTGTGGATACTGAAGCTGGTGAAGGGGCAGTAAAAGTACAAGCAAATGCTGCAAGAGAAATCCTAAATATTTCTATAGATAAGTCAAAAGTGGACTTAGAAGACCTAGAACAATTGGAGGATTTGTTATTGGTAGCTGTAAACAGGGCTGTTGAAGCGGCTAGTCTCCGAGAGGCGGAAGAAAGTAAGAAGGTAATATCCGATATGCTCCCTCCTGGAATGGATGATTTAGCGGGTATGTTTTAATCCTCAACTAGAGTACCTTTTGTCAAAATAATCATACTTTTACAGGCTAATTTGCGTTTTATAACTCAGGTTACCTTAATGACTCATACGTATGATTAAACATCTCTTTCTTTCTATATTTTTTTCTACTTTGTTTGTAAACCTACAAGCTCAATCTACTGTAGGTCTGTTTAGATATTTTTCTTTTGATGACTGTGATGGATTTGACGATGCAGGAAGTGGTGTCAATGCATTGCTGCTCAATAGTCCACAATGTGGTTGCGGTGTAAGCGGCATGGCCCTGGAATTTGATGGCATTGATGATGCAGTGATCATACCGGGGACAGAGTCTATTATGAATACTGTAGATTTTACTATGAGCTTTTATTTCAAATCTAGCTCTGGGGCATCACAAGATATTGTTTCTAGAAAGGAATTTTGTGACAAAAATAATGCGTTTTCTATACGAGTTGCACCTGCCTCTAATACCCTGATCACCCAAATGCAAGAAAATGCTGGAAAAGGGTCTGTGTTCAACGATCAGTTGGAACCCAATAATTGCTGGCAGCATGTCGTATTTGTCCGCAAGGCCAATATTCAAACCTTGTATCTCAACGGTAAACTCGCATCCGATAAAGATGTAGTTTCTAGGGTTGATCTATCCAACGAAAATATACAGTTGGAGCTGTCAGGAGGTCCTTGTCTTGGTATTCAGGATCTACCTTTTAAAGGCTTGATTGATGAATTTAGGTTATATAGCAGAGCTTTGAATGAAGATCAAATTAGGGAGTTGGCAGTGCCTGTAGATCAAATCCTTACCCAAGATACATTGATCTTTTTAGGATCTACTGTGGATATAAATACTTCCTCCTCTTGTGCAAGCTCAAATGACTGGTTTCCTATGACTGGTGTAGAAGATAGCACGGAACCTAATACTTCAATTACTCCGGAGGCAACTACGGTATATTCTCTAGCCTTCAATCAAAACATGTGTAATGCTCAAGATAGCATTAGAATTTCAGTGATAGATCCAGCACAGCTAGACTGCGAACAACTGTTCATGGCGAACGCATTCACGCCTAACGGAGATGGCAACAATGATAGCTACGGTATCAGTAATCCATTTGCGCTAGAAAATTTTGTATCCTTAGAAATAATAGACAGATGGGGAGATAGAGTATACTTCTCCGATGATAAATTCGCGAAATGGGATGGCACATATAATGGTATAGAGCTCAATGCAGGAGTATATCTGTATCGTGTCCTCTACAATTGTGCTGATGCAGAGCAGTTTAGAACTGGAAGTGTTACTTTGATTCGCTAACGAATTGACTGGTTTCTCCTCGGATGGGCTAATAATTAAGTATTAGAATAAGGGTGTCGATATATAGCCCTAATCACTTGAGGAATCACTATCTTTGTATCGATGAACAAATGAGGTATCCTCAACTGACCAAGCAGCAAATTGACTCGAATTGATGAGTTAAGTTTCCCTTTTGGGCTTTTGTCATTACCTGTAGGTCAATGATAGCTGAAGTTAAGCTGCATTTTTAAGGATAACTCTTCAAACCGATTTACCCTATTCTTAAGGGAAACAATGCGATTTAGGTGGACAATTCCATGTTTTGCATGAAAATTTATATTTTTATACAAGACTTTTCAACCTCTTGTGCGTCCTAAGAGTAGTCAATACACTTTATAATTATGAAAATTCGATTCTTTTTTGCCTTCCTTATATTTTCTTTGGCATCTTGCCAAAATGATTCCACGGTACAGCCTCCTAATCAGAAGACAGGAGCTGATGCTAAGCCTGTAGATCAAATTGCTCAAAAAGCAGCGACTGATATAAAGGAGATTAAGCAAGACAATACAGAAACTGAACCTGAGCTTATTGAATTCTATGTGGAGGAAGATAAGAAGAAGGCCGAGCCTAAGGGGCAGGTAAAAGAAACAAAAACTGAACCTGAAACAAAGCAAGAGGTTGCTGTAAAGAAAGAAGTAAAAAAAGCAAAACCTAAAAAGTCTCCTAAAATAAAATTTGATGACAATACCTTTGCTTTTGGTACGATCAAGCCGGGTGATGTGATAGAACATAAATTTGAATTTACCAATACTGGTAATGCCGATCTGGTAATCTCGGATGCCCAAGCTTCGTGTGGATGTACACAACCTAGTTTCCCCTTTATACCTATCGCTCCTGGAGAGAAAGGATTTATTGGTGTCAAATATGATAGCACCGGGAAGTTAGGATCACAAAAGCCTACGGTGACACTTACAACCAATGCGTATCCCAAAACCCAAAAAGTTTATTTAGAAGGTTTAGTTATAGGTAAAATGGCAGATAACTAAATACAAAATTATGCTCCCTTGATTTACCAAGTATATCCTACAACAGATCAAACATATGACATCAGTGGTTTAAAGCAAGCTGAAAGTCTATTCCGTATACGAAAGCTTAATGAAGCCATAGCACTTCTAGAAAAGTCTATTCCAAAATACGAAGATGAAACAAAGATCACTACCCTATCTAAAGCCTACCTCTTACTTTCGAGTATATTAATTAAGAAGTACCAATATTTTGGAGATAAAACTTGCCTTCCAAAGGCTAAAAAATATATCCGTCATACTATAGAACTTTGTAAGTCTAAAGGAGAGGCAGAACTGCTAGCCGAAGCCTATTTGATACAAAGTAAAATTCGCCAACACCTAAAAAAGGACGAAAAAGAAAGTCTCAAGAAGGCAAAGAAAATCGTCGATCAGCTAGATAATAAATACCTGCAAGTCAAGTGGATGTTATTTTCTGTAGAGTTAGATATAAACGACAACAATCTAACTAAGGCACATGAAACAGCGCATGATGCAATCGTACAAATAGAGCAGGTATCTGATGAATTGCGCGCTGATTTAGAAGCTAACTTATACGCTTCTTTAGTAAGTATATTTATCAAACAGCAAGACTATATAAAGTCTGTAGAATATAATCAGCTGGTTCTCCAATACGCAAACGCCTTTGGCGATGTAGAAAAAGAACTCATGGCTCTAAATAATATGGCTATCATTCATAGTTTGAAAGGGGAATATGGTGAAGCCATGGAGTACCTATTTGAAGCATTGGACAGGAGTAAAGAGATTAACTTTAGAGCGCAAGTGGCTAAAAGTTTGATCAATCTAGGCAGTATTTATGCCCAGCTTTTTAACTCACAAGAAGCTATTAAAAAATACAATACGGTTCTAGAAGAATTTACGGATGTATTAGAACCAACAACCGAAGTTATTCTTTACAATAATCTCGGGAATATTCATTTTGAGTCAGAGGACTTAAATATAGCCAAGCAATACTATACCCAAAGTCTTCAAGCTGCTCAAGCTAGTAACTACTCAGAAATGTTTGCACATCTAAATGCGCAATTAGCAAAGTGTGCTATCAAACAAGAGAAGTTAGAAGAGGGTGTATCCTATTGTAAAATAGCTTCAAAGTTATTTAATGAGAATCCTAACTTGAGTGGATATCAAATACACTTGATCAATCTAGGTCAGATCGATTTTCATCAAGGAAAAATCGATTCCGCAAAATGGTTCTTGAGTAAAGGATTAGATCAAGCTACAAAAAGAGATGATCGCAATATGGAGATTATCTGTTTTGAGGCACTTTCAAATGTGTACAAGAAAGAGGGCAATTTCCGCAAAGCAGTAGCATACCAAGATCAATATTTAGAATACAGTAGAGCGCTACAACTCAAAAAACAGAATCTACAAATTCTCGATCTAGAAATAAGTCAAGTCATAAAGGATAAGCAAAGACGTATCGAGCAACTCATAAAAGACAATGAATACAAGGCACTCTTGCTTAAACAAAGCGAGCGCATAGCAACCCAAAATCAAGCGCTCAAGGAGATAAATGAAGAATTGCGCCAGTATGCCTACGTAACTTCTCATGACCTCAGAGAACCTCTTCGTATGATCAGTAATTTTTCTAATTTACTAGAAAAAAAATACAAAAATCAGCTAGGAGAAGAGTCTGAAGAATACTTCCAATATATTGACGAAGGTGTCAATCGAATCAATACCCTACTGGAAGATTTACTAAAGTACACCACTATCGGTAATGCGCATGTAGAATTGAGCCAAGTACACCTCCGGGATGTGATAGATATAGCGAAGCTACATCTGAAAATAAAAATCGAAGAAAGTGCAGCTACTTTTAATATCGGCGCTATGCCTATCGTGTATAGCAACCAGTCCTTACTGATACAACTCGTGCAAAACCTAATCAGTAATGCGATCAAATTTAAAAAAGCGAATACTACTCCAACCATAAAAATCAGCAGTGAAGAAGATGAAATATCGTATATCATATCTATTACTGATAATGGTATAGGTATTCCAAAAGATCAGCTAAAGAGAATATTCATCATCTTTCAGCGCTTACATCCAAGAGAGACTCACGAGGGAACTGGCATTGGATTAGCAATATGCAAGAAAATTGTAAAAAAGATAGGTGGAGAAATCTGGGTAAAATCTACCGTTAATGTAGGTACCACCATGTCATTCTCTATACCTAAAGTGGGTATGGAGTTTTAATCGTGAATAAGTGTGACGTCTCCTCGATAAACTAACTTTACTCCATCTATAAACTCTACTTCAGCTAGGTAAAAGTAAACCCCTTGGTTTGCTCTTTTTCCTCTAAAGTTTCCATCCCATCCAAGTGCTTCTGTACTGCCTGGCAAGAAACCTTCACGTAAAAACACAAGTTCTCCCCAACGATCAAAAATAGATAAGCTGGTCACTTCCATTACCCCTATTCCTGTAAATGGAGAAAAGAAATCGTTGATACCATCCCCGTTCGGACTGAATACATTTGGAATATAAACATTTCTATCGCTGTCTACATTGATAAACAATTCATCTGAGTTGGTACAACCATTTTCATCTATTGCAGTCAAAGTATAAAAAGAATCATCCAGTGGATTAGCAGTAGGGTTCGTACAGTCATAGCAAGAAAGCGTACTATCCCCAGGACTTTCCGTCCAAAATATACTATCTATATTGATAGAAGACTGAATAGAGCTAAAAATAAAAGTACTGCCGCCTAGATTTATTTCTTGATCTGCACCAACATTTACGATCAACTCTGGCGGTTCATTAGCAGTGATGAATAAGGTTTCTCTACAACCTTGTCCGTCAAATACCGTGATCGTATACTCTCCTGCAAATACAGGAATAGCATTATTGATCGGTACACTTGGACCCGCATTCACTGTATACGTATAGGGACCACCATTACCTCCTGACACTTGAGATATACTGATTTCAGTTTGTTCTCCAAAACAAGGTGCGAGCGCTGGAACATCGGCTACCGCATTTATAGCTATCGGTTCTACTATAGTAGCCATAGCAGTATCTATACATCCATTGCTGTCTTCGACAGTAACAATATAGTCTCCTGCTAAAAGCGATGTATTTGTGGAGAAGGTATCTACACTGCTACTACTCCATACATAAGATACACTACCTGTCCCTCCCGTGAAGGCAGAAGCCAATAAACCATCTGCGTCCCCATTGCAACTTATATTTTGGACGTTGCTAATAAAGGCATCTAAGGAGTCCGGCTCAAAAATATCGTAGCTTTTTGCAACCATACAATTATTTTCATCTGTGACTACCAGCGTGTATTGATCAGCAGTAAGATCTGTGATCATGGCACTATTACCGTTTGCCCCCCAATCAAAGGTAAGTATCCCAGTTCCACCATTCGCACTAACGGCTATACTACCATCATTGCCCCCGAAGCAAGAAATAGAATTTAAAGTTTCCATTACCTCAATTTCAGCTGGCTGCTCCACTACCAAAAATGTATCTACATTGCAATTGCCAGATACAACTTGTAAAAATTGTGTGTCAGCGGCAAGATTTGTATAGGTATTTGGCGAGTCACCTGAAAATTCAACGGTATCTACACCTATATCAGACCAAATATAAAAATAAGGTCCAGAACCATTGAGCACGGTTGTCGTTACTTCACCATCTGAAGGTGGGCCTCCAAAACAGCTCGTAGCTTGTTCATTCGAAAAGTCTACTGTAATTTCTGGTGGGCTAGGGATTACGATTTGTCCAACTGCAGGTTCGCAACCACTGGCATCCGAAACGGTAAGATTATAAACTCCAGCTACAAGCTGAGGAATATTGTATCCATTGTTTTCATTTTCAAAAACCACTCCGTTTAGGTCATAGTCATAAGGTCCTGCACCCCCATTGACAAAAATGGTCACTTCTCCAAAACTCGGATTATTTGAGTTGGCTTGATTACATTCCGGACTAAATATCATAGTATTCACAAAGTCTATCTCAAATGGCTCTGCAGCACTCAAAGTTACTGTCATAGTGCTACTGCAATTGTCAGATGCTGTCACCACTACGGTATATTCTCCAGGCCCAATATTCGTAATTCTATTTCCGATAAGAACGCCTCCTCCAGGGATTGTCCATTGCACATTGCCCACTGCTGCGCTTCCTTCGGTAAATAACACCTCTAACTCCCCGTCCATTTGCCCAGCACAAGATATTTGCATAGAGTCAAACCCTATAATCTGTGGTGGCATAGGTGCAGTGATCATTTCTGTATCCGTAGCAGGACAATTATTGGCATCTCTCACAACTACTGTGTAAGTACCTTGCCCCAGATTCATAATTAAGCTGTCTGTAGAAGAATTCATATCATCCCACATAAACGTAAATGGGCCTACCCCACCAGTGGTTACCGCCGCCGCCGTACCATCCATTCCCGCGTTATCACAGGTCTCATTGGTTGCCGCTATATCTACCAATAAGGCTGCGGGCTCTGTTAAAAATATCGTTTGAGATATGGAACAGCCAGAGTTTACGTCTGTAATTTCTACTTCATAAGTGCCTGCACCTACATTGCTCAAAACAGGGCCGACCACCGAACCTTGTCCCCCTGTGCTCGTCCATACAAAATTGAAATCATTATTAGGATTTGGTTGCTCTATGGCATCAAGTATTGCAAACACTTCTATTTCGCCATTATTTTGTCCATTACATAAAGGCTCTTCCAAATCAAATCTTGCGCCTATACTTGGACCATCATTCCCTACAGTCAACATAAACATCGTATCTAGTGATGGTGTGCTGCTATCCGTAATCTCCACACAGTATACCCCTGGATTCAGTGAGCTGCTTACCGCTATAGAACTACCTGTATTTTGCGGACCAAAAACCACATCTCCTGAATCGCAGTCTGCTACAAAGATGCTGTAAGGTGCAGCGCCTCCTCCTATTTCTATGGAGATAGTGCCGTCTTCAGAACTTTGGCAGCTTGCATTAGTAGCAGTACCGATCGCATCTAATGATGGCGGCGGATCCATGATGGTGACTTGGGTACCTACTATACAGAGGTCGTCTGGCAAAAAGTATGTATCCGTAAAAGTATTTAATTGCGAAGCATTACCATTTGGTAGGTCAGGAGTTATCACTAAATTCATAAAATCCCCCTCCATACCTATACTTTCAAAACAAAGCGAAAATACGACGGCACCATCTGGTAAAGTATAAGGGGAGAGTCCTGCAATGCCTACAGTTATAGCTGGTTCTCCATTGGGAGCTTGTGATGCGATTGCCTCTCCTGCCGCTATATTATCGGATTGAATATTCACAAATTCAAAAAAAGCAGTGTCGAATGTCATTCCGAATTGCAACGCAAAAACATCTTCGAAACCTTCTACTATAACGTCCACGCAGCCAATCTCCCCTTCAGGGATGAAAGTTTCCACAAAAGTGAACTTGAATGGCGGGCCCACTGCAGATTCATTTGCAGTCAGAATACCCATATTTAATAGCAATAGACTGCATAAAATCACAGCAAAACGGATACAACTATTTTTCATATAAAATGATTGTCTGGTATTTTAACTAGGTAAATAAGGTCAAATGCTATTAAAAAAAGATATATTAATATATAGTAACGGGCGTATTTGCCTCAATATTGCGGCAAATCAAGTTGAATTTCTGCTTAAACCCGTCCCAAATTTAAGGATTAAATACGAATTTATTTTGCTATTTAACATGGATATTGGGCGCAGCCTTATTCTACCAAAGAGCTGAGTGGTCAAAAAGGTCTTATTTGAATCCACTCTAAAATCCTACAATACCAAAAAATGCTACTTTCGGCGATATCTTTACTTTTTTTTCGATTAACTGATGCTCAGGCCATCACTAAAAATCTCGCATGTTGATGCTAGCTAGCTATAGTTCCCTTACTATATTCATTCCGCAGTACCGCGGAATCAATATAGCTATACATCGGACGATCACATCCGAAATAACTATTTTATAAAAATCGTCAGTTTGTGTAGAGGACACCAATTTAACATCTTGGATTCTTTTCACTAGATAAACAGAATTCTAGGTTTCTAAAATTTTGGTTTGAGAATATTGACGAATTTGGATAAGAAAGTTATTGTTTTGACGCTGCGGTTAATCTTTTTCTCCAATTTGGGGAGCAGACTGGCCAGGTCTTTGGCATATGACTTAGTAGCCAACTTTGCGATGGCAAAGAGCTGATCTACCTCCCCCATTTCACTTTGCCACGTTTCTACACTGCTCATGATGGCGTCAATTTCGGTTTTATTTACTTTTGCAAATTGATCGAAATGTTTTACTGAATTTTTCGGATTGACATAACTAAGCGACTCTTCGATCACTTGTACAAATGATGCACCGAGTACGTCCATTTTTTGTTCAGGACTCATAGTCGTGCTATTGGCAGCTTCACTTAGGACACTATTGTGCGCCTTCATCAGCCTTTTTATTTTCATGCTCCCGCAGGACTGAAAGCTTAATGCTGCTGCAAGTAAGATTATGGTAGGTAGATATCTCATGATATTTTTATTTAGTCAAAGCTAGTAAAATTATTATATTTTTGAAGACCTCTGTTTGTTTATTTGGGTATTCCCTCCCCTGTCGCTACCGAAAAAAGTCGGTAGCGTCAGGGGAGGTCGCGCTATGCAGGACTCCACGTGCGTTGCGGTCCCAGCCTGCTATACCTAGCTGCCGTCCAATCCGCAGGCTGTGACTACCACGGCCATTTCCTTCGTCATGGTCGGGTCTCCTTCCTATCCCTAATACATCCGCTCCATCGTATACAATACAATCCATCCAAAAAAAAGCAAGCACCATCAAATTGAATTGATAATGCCTGCAATATTAATTAGCACATTAATTTGGGGTTGATCTATCTTGTTCTCTTAAGTTCATTGATTTGATTTTGTAAATCTAAGATCAACGCCTGTTGTTCTTGAATTGCCTTGATGGCATATACACCTAAATCTTGGTACTTCACAGCTAGCATATCGGATTCGCTAGAATCATCTTCAATAACGGTGTCGGGAAAAATTTCTCTTACATCTTGGGCTATAAATCCCACAGACTTTGCTTTCTTATTCTTATCATGTTTAAAGTAATAACTCATACCTTTCAACTGCATGATTTTACCTAGAATATCATTATTAAACTCTGAAATATTCTCTTTCAATCTTCTATCAGATGAGGAGGTATAGACACCATCTGAGTCGTTAAATCTCCCTACCTGTGCCCCATTAAAAAAAACAAATAGGTCATTTGCTCCGATTTCGAAACCCCAACTATCTGTATCACTATCATTTTCTATACGCAAGCCCTCTATTCCTGCGCCAACCTGCTTAATATGCATAGATGCATTCGGCGAGTCGTTATTGATACCTGTGCGTTGACCATCTCCGTCAATACTTAAGTTGGTTTTATTTACGCCATTGTCACGATAAACTATATTGTACTTAGGGTTTGTCAACGATCTTGCATCAATATCCCAATACTCATTGAGTGAGTTCGAAGTCATTCTTATAGTAGCAGATTGACCACCCGGCTGACTTAAGTATAGAACTGGGCGATCAGATAGAACCAGATTTCTTACATCCAATTTAGCAACTGGATTTGTAAGCCCGATACTCAAATCTCCATTGCTACTCATAAACATTCTAGTAGCGCCGCCAGATCTAAAAAATATATCATCGCCTGCATCTAAAACCACGTCATCAGCAGGGCTCAAAATAACATCACTAGCCGTTTCTGTTGCTTCTATATCAATAGAAGTACCGTCGTAATTGATGCCTGCTTTAACAGTGGTGCCCTCATAAAATTTAATTTGTCCATTACCATCTCTAAGTCCTATATCTCCGCTCACATCTAGTCTTTCTAATGGGGTAGAAAGGCCTATACCCATTTTTCCGTCATCTGTAATAGTTACTCTTCTTACATTATCTGTCCAAAAACTTAAATCACTTTTAGATAGCATTCTGATAAAACCATCGTTGGACTGATTGAACCCGAGTGTCATATTTCTGTGTGTGGGGGCTGCAGGAGCGTCATTGGTAATCATCTCAATTATGACATCGCCTTTATCATTAATATCTTCCAGTTCCAATTCTCTCAATTGAGCATAACTTAGAACGGTAGTAAATATAACTACTGCTAAGGTTAAGTAAAATTTATATGT
>ENA-ORXT01000340-ORXT01000340.1-marine-metagenome-genome-assembly--contig:-NODE-340-length-77036-cov-5.679933_pt1 | contig 77036 bp, 57 predicted proteins | sample MGYA00237868_ERZ511482 | MGnify/ENA metagenome assembly ERZ511482 | reverse complement strand
CTTAATATGCGCATCAATGTTGGCCAGAGTAATAGACTGTGAATGCGCAATCTCCTGTAACTGATCCCAGTGAATCGGCGTAGAAATAGGTGCTCCTGGTTTGGCCCTCATGCTATACGCGGCGACCGTTGTCTGGGCCATATGATTTCGGTAAATGTCTATTAACGTTTTACCGGCCCGACTGCCTTTCTGTAATTGAAGGGTAGAGGTCGTCTTATTTTGTTGTACAAATTGCTTAGCCAATCCTTTGACCGTCTCAACCATTTCCTCATGTGTATATTCCGTGAGTATAGGAACCAGGATATGTACTCCCTTACCTCCCGAGGTTTTTACAAAGGGCGTATAGTTGTAACTTTCAAGAAATTCCTTTAACTGAAAAGCAATCGCCTTCACTCCTTCAAAATCCTGACCTTCCGGTGGATCCAAATCAAAAATAAAATGATCTGGATGTTCCATTCGATCAACAGTCATCTGAGTTGGATGCAATTCTAGGGCAGCTAAATTGGCCAGCCAGACCACTCCAGGAGTGGTGTTTATAACGGCATAATCTACCGTCTCTTCACTGTGAACAATTGGTTGACGCTGAATCCATTCGGGCGCCCAATCGGGGCAGGTTTTGGAATAGAACTTAGTGCCTTCAATGCCATCTGGATATCTGATCAGGGTGAGCGGACGTCTACCAATGTATTTAAGGAGGAGTGGGGCAATCCGCATGTAATATTGGATAATTTCTGCTTTGACAAACTTACTCCCTGGGAATAGCGTCTTATCAAGATTGCTCAGCTTTAGCTGTCGTCCTTCTACTTCGGTATGTACGTATTTACTCAAGGATTCTTAGTCTACTACAAAGTGACATAATTTTAATGAAAATCCAGCCACTGGCCATTGATTGGGTCATATTTTCATTGAATTCCCATAAAACAATCATTGATTTAGAGGCTTCTCATGAAAAACATAATAATTTCGTCGTCTGAAACGATATATACTTTGATGAAGAAGCGAATGAATATTAAGCAGTTTTTACCTCTGTGTTATGCGGTCTTATCTATAACGATAGCCCTGACATTCACTCAATGCACCTCCGACCCTGAAATTGTTGTACCGGATGTTTCCAATATTGAAGCATCGCCTCAGTTATTTCGTCTGGATTCTATATTTGCCTTGAGCGATCTCGAAAAAGCACTTAATGAAGTTGAAAAATTTCAAGAAAAACATCCAGAATTTTCAAAGCTATATTTCAATCAGGTACTAAGAATAAACGTGACCCCTGAAAATCCACAGAGGGAACAACTCAAAGGTTTTTTCTCCTCAGAACAAGGAAAAAAAGTGATTTCAAAGGTATCGGATAAATATGCCGACCTAGACTTTCTGAGAAAGGAACTTTCAGAAGCATTGAAATATTATCAGCATTACTTCCCCGATCAAGACCTTCCCAACTTCTATACCTTCCTCTCAGAATATACACTTCAAGTCTTTTTATTTGAGGACGAAAATAAAACAGGGGTGGGCATCGGGCTTGATCTATTTTTGGCGCCTGAGATGGACTATAAAAACTTAGATCCACGGAATCCAGCTTTCTCAAATTACTTGACTCGAACCTATAAGAAAGAATATATAACAAAAAAGGTAATGGAGGCTTTGATTGGTGATTTACTTACTCCTGAACGCGGTTCGTCCTTATTGGAGCAGATCATTCAAGAAGGTAAAAAGAGCTATATTTTGAAAAAAATTCTGCCTTATGCCCCTGATAGTATTGTTTTTGAGCAGACGCAAAAGCAAATGGAATGGCTAGAAAATAATGAATTGGAGATGTGGTCTTTCTTTTTGGAAGAAGATTTGCTATATGAAACCTCAGTGAGGGAAACGATGAAGTATACCAAACCTAGACCTGATTCCCCAGGTATGCCGGAAGAAGCACCAGGAAGGACCGGGAATTATCTAGGCCACAAAATCGTTACTGATTATATGAAAAAGAACCCAACATTGAAACTTCAAGATCTGTTAAAGACGATTGATGCACAAGAAATGTTGGACTCTTACAGGCCTCGGCGGAAGTAGATGGCCGAGGTTTAAAATAATATATTTTTAAAGTCAAAAAAAAATGAAACTATGAGCGATCGTGCAATTCCAGTCGTAGATTTATCAAAATTCGTTTACGGTTCGGCCGAGGACCGCACCGCATTTGTAAGCGAACTTGGTAGAGCTTTTCATGAAGTTGGTTTTGTAGGCGTTGTAAATCATGGCGTAGAGAAAGAATTAGTAGATGATTTTTATCGCGCCTCTAAGGATTTCTTTTCCTTGCCAGTAAGTCAAAAAAGAACCTACAAAATCGATGGTTTAGCAGGGCAGAGAGGATATACTTCCTTTGGAACAGAGCATGCGAAGCAATCTAAAGTAGCCGATCTAAAGGAATTTTTCCAGATAGGTCAATATGTAGCACAAGATCATCCCTTGAAAGATCAATATCCTGACAACGTGGATGTCCCTGTGATCGATGGTTTTAATGAGTTGAGTAAGCAATTATATAAGGCCTTTGAACAATCTGGAGGACATCTATTGAGGGCAATAGCTCTGCACTTAGATCTTGAGGAAGACTTTTTTGATAACCAGATCAAGGATGGGAATTCAATACTAAGAACCATCCATTATCCACCCATTACTGAAGAGCCAAGGTCTGCCATCAGAGCAGAACAGCATGAAGATATAAACCTGATTACCCTACTAGTAGGCGCTTCCGCCGGTGGCTTGCAATTATTAAATGCACAGAATGAATGGCAGGATATAACGCCTGAGGAGAATGAAATAGTCATAAATGTAGGAGATATGCTCCAGAGATTCACCAATAATTACTTGAAGAGCACGACCCATAGAGTAGTTAATCCACCGAGGGAACAATGGCATGTACCTAGGCTTTCTATCCCATTTTTCTTGCATCCAGTAAGTAAAATGGACCTTTCTTGCCTGGCCAAATGTGTCACGGATGAACGTCCATTGGCCTATGAGCCCATTACTGCAGGTGAATATCTCGACGAAAGACTGCGAGAAATCGGATTAAAGAAGTAGATGGATAAAAGCTTTTAGTATATATTTGTACAAAATCAAGAGACATGATAAATCTTATTTTTGGTATGGGACCTCAAGAAATCTTTGTAATCGCCATGCTCATTTTGGTTCTTTTTGGTGGTAAAAAAATTCCTGAATTGATGAAAGGCCTTGGAAAAGGTATAAAGGAGTTCAATAATGCCAAGTCAAGCATAGAAACTGAGGTGAATGAGAGCATCAAAGAGCTAGAGAAGTAACAAACGATAAAATTAACATAAAAAGACTGCCTCTTTGGGCAGTCTTTTTTTTTAAACCCTATACATGGTTTCATATAACAACGGCGAATACTTCTACACAGACTCTATCACAGTTCCCATTACGAATCTAGGATACGATCGTTCCTTCGGAGTTTTTGATTTTATGCGCATGGAAAATGGTCGAATTTTATTTATTGAAGACTACCTTCAGCGGTTTATGAATTCCAGTAAATTTTTATTCGGAAAGTCGCCATATTCTAAAAATGAAATAACCGATATTCTTAAAACCCTGATCGACCTAAATAAGGTAAATAATAGCACCTTTAAATTAAACCTCACCGGTGAAATTATTAATGGGGAAATGAAGCCACACTTGGTTATTTTAAATAGGCCCTATGAAGCCTATCCAAAAGAAAAATTTGAGAAAGGATCGAGATTAATCGCAGAAGAATATGTACGTGAAAACTCACAATATAAAACCCTAAATTATCTAGTTTCTTTTAAAAATTACAATCGTTTACAGAAAGCGGATGCGATCGATGTTTTATTCCATACCGAAGATAAAATTTCGGAAGCGTCTCGCTCAAACGTCTTCATGATAAAAGATAAAAAGATCTACACCACAGACAATGATCTGCTCCATGGCATTACTAGAAAAGTCGTCCTTAGAACTTTTAAGAATAACTTGAAAGTAGAAATTAAACCGATCAAGTATTCTGAAATTTTAAAGGCAGATGAGGTTTTTATAACCAGCACTTTGAAGAAAGTTTTACCGATCGTGAGGATTGAACATAAAGTAATCGGAAATGGCAGGGTAGGAGAGGTCACTAAATTGGCCATGGCGAGATTTAAGGAGATTTGTGACAACTATTAATTCGCTTTCGCAAATAATTACAGTTTGACTTTCCTCTTTAAGTTTTCATAATTCATCCAATCTTCTTTCTCAAGGACTGAAGCAGACTGAATGATTTCTTCAGTTTCCTAATTCAATCTTCAATTTTCTAATCTATTAATCCATAAGATTCGGTTACATGCATCTTTTATGATTCTTTCCCAGTTTATTTTCTAATATTTAAGCTACTGCTTCAGAATTTTAGAACCATAATTTTAGATCATGAATAAGTTATTTTCACTTTTAGTTTTATTAAGTCTATTTATTACCGCTTGTTCTAGCTCAAAAAAAATGGTCGATAAGGTTTCAATTCCTGAGGCTCAAGCCAATAATGAAAAGCCACCAACCATAAAGGAGGATGCAGAGTTCCATGTTTTGAAGGATGTTGTTATCCTCGAGAAAGTTCCTGATCACGCACCGGCTTGGTTAAATCAATTGAAGCCAGACACAACAATAATTAAAGGAGTCTTACCGAATGGTATGACCTACTATCTTCACCATACAGACATTACAGAGCGGGTGGCCAGTTTTTATCTTATTCAGAACGTAGGCTCTATTCTTGAAAACGATGATCAACAAGGACTCGCCCATTTTTTAGAGCACATGGCATTCAATGGATCAAAAAGTTTTCCTGGTAAAACTTTTCTAAATAAGATGGAAGAAAATGGTTTAGTCTTTGGGCGAGACATCAATGCCTACACCAATTTTGATGAGACGACCTATCTAATAAATAACATACCGATAACCACTGAGCTGGTTGAGGATGGTTTACAGATCTTATACGACTGGTCTAATGGCCTTCTTCTCACCGATGAAGAAATAGATGCAGAACGGGCCGTGATAAAAGAAGAATGGCGAACAAAACAAAGCGGCTTAACTCGGGTGATAGATCAATCTAAAAATGTAGTCTTTGGGAATTCTAAATATGCCGAGCGTTTCCCTATGGGGCAAATGGATATCGTAGAAAATTTTGAATACCAAACACTTCGCGATTTTTATAATCAATGGTACCGACCAGATTTGCAAGCAATTGCGATTATCGGAGATATAGATGTAGTTGTCATGGAACAAGCTATTAGAGCTAAGTTCTCAAAAATACCTGCTCGCGAAAATCCACTCGAACGATTTACTGTCGCCATTGAAGACCAGGAGAAAACACAATATACAATGGCCATGGACAGCGAAGTTGAGGTCCAAGAAGTTAGCTTGATGATAAGACATGACAATCCACCAGCGGAAGGAACAACCATGGAACTTCAGAAAAATATTCATGATGAAATGATGATCATGATTTTAAATGAAAGGTTCTCCGAAATTTCTCAGAAGTCTGATGCACCTTTTCTTTTTGCACAGGTAGGTTTTAATGTTTTTACTCGATTGCATAAATCTTTTTCATTGCGGACGGTATTAAAAGAAGACAATCAACAAGAAGCCTTTGCTTTCTGTATGAATGAATTACAAAGAGCCTTAAACCTAGGTTTTACAGAAGCCGAAATCGAAAGAGTGAAAGTCAAACTTAATCAACGATATGAAAATAGGTTGACTAGAAATAAAAATAGAGCACATCAAGCCGTCATTCATTTAATCAGCAATAATTATCTGTATGATTATCCTATCACTGATCTTTCTGTTGAGTTTGAAATTGTAAAGCGGGTATTGGAAAAAGTGAAGGCCTCAGATCTTGTAGAAAGTCTTAAATCCTTGTACACAAAGAATAATAGAACGATCATAGTCAATGGAGTGGAAGGCAAAAACAATTTAACGGAGCTTCAGGCTATAGATCTTATGGAAGCCGCTGAAAACGCAACTGAATTTCAAGCCTACAAAAAAGAAAAAGTAGTGGGTAGTCTGATGGAAGGGGTCGACCTTACTCCAGGTACAATCGAGGACAAAAAAATCCATGAGGATGCAGGGTATACAACTTTCACTCTGAGTAATGGCATCAAAATTCATTACCAATTTGTCGATAAAGAAAAGAATAAAGTATTCATTGAAGCCATAAGTAAAGGCGGATACTCAATGGTTGGAGATGATGATTATTTAAATGCAATGATGTTGGCCACTTATACAAAGATGTCTGGATTGGGGAATTTCTCTGCTACGGACCTTCGAAAAAGTTTGGCAGGAAAGAGCGTGCAAACTAAAATATCTCTTGGATTAAATCACGAGTCAATTTACGGGCAGTCTAACGCAACTGACATGGATTATATGTTTCAATTATTAAACCTATACTTCACTAATCCTCGGTTTGATAACGAAAGTCTAGAAGTTTTGAAGCAGAATATAGAAGCTGGCATGAATATGCAAAAGAATAATCCCCAGGCTATAATACAAGATACCATAGGTAAGATTGTGTACGGGATTAATAACCCAAGGAGGCCCGGCCTTGAAACAGATTATAGTGAAGTAATTGATCTCGCGGTCATGCAAAAAGTGTACACTGAAAGATTTTCCAACCCTGGAGACTTTACTTTTTTTGTAGTCGGTGATGTAACGAAAGAAGCCTTAGAGCCTTTGATTGAGTCTTACATTGCCAGCTTGCCAACCAATGAAAAAATGGAAAGTTGGGAAAATAAAAAACTATCATGGCTCTCAGATAAAATTTACGAAGAGGTGCAGTTACCGATGAAGGAAGATAAGGGATCTGTTTTTATTAAAATGGAAAAGGACCAAACTTACAACATAAAAGATTCCTATGTTATGGCAGCCATCGGTAAAATACTAACTCTTCGTTTTACAGAAGTATTAAGAGAAGAGCAAGGAGGGACCTACGGAGTAAGAGCAACCAGTAGTCTCAAAAATAAACCAAATTCCTTAGCCTCCTTGAGTATTAATTTTGATTGTAATCCTACAATGATGACTGATATGCTAAACATCGTTTATCTGGAATTTGATGCGCTAAAAAATGGAAATATTAATGATTTGGATCTCGAAAAAGTTGTATCTAGTATGAAGAAAAATAGATTGGAAAATCAAGATAGTAATCCATACCATATGGGTGTTATGAAGAACCACGTATTTCATAACATGCTGACGGATGAAAAAGAATACAGATCCATTCTTAACTCGATTACAGTAAAAGATGTACAGGCATTGGCTCAGGACTTTTTTAATGATAATCGTTCCTATAAAATCTTGTTTAGTCCCAAGTAATCGATTTTAAAAGGGGAGGGATGATCCAGTTTTGAAACCGTGTTTAAAATATTTAATCCTTATCATTGTGCTTTCGCAAATGAAGTTCACCAAAGCATTGTTTGATCAATAGATAGGATAAATGACCCACATTTCCAGCAGCTTCAAAACGATAAACCCGCTGTTTAATAACCCGCACCTCAGTACGATCTATGCCAGTCTGCTTAGGAGAATACCGCGCGTAAAATTCCAAAGAGAGAGAATCGACACGCCAGATGGAGATTTTCTAGATCTGGACTGGTCAAAAAGACAAAGCAAAAAACTGGTATTAATTCTCGCCGGACTGGAAGGGAAGTCTTGGAGCCTTTATTCTCGAGCGGCCATTAGACATTTCAACAATAATAACTGGGATGCAGTATGCATGAACTATCGCGGCTGTAGTGGAGAAAATAACCGCCTGCTGAATGGCTACCACATGGGTGCAAGCGACGATGTGCGCACCAGCTTGAACCATATTTTGGCCAACAATGACTATCAGGAAATCTGGATTCTTGGGTATAGCCTCGGCGGTAATCTTGCATTAAAATATCTAGGGGAAGAAGGGGAGAAGCTACCTGCGGAAATCAAAGGCACGGTTTCTTTTTCTGTCCCGCTCAATCTCAAGAAAAGCAATGCCCGACTAGACAAATGGTATAACTGGCATTATCTGAAATGGTTTATGCTCACCCTCAACTTAAAAGCCAACCGGAAAAAGAAGCAATTCCCAGGAAAGATTGATGACTATCGAGGCTTCTTCATGAGTGGTAGCTTTACCTATTTTGATAAATATTTTACCGCTCCTGCAAATGGATTTGCCAACGTTGAAGAATATTGGGCACAGAGTACAAGCAAACCCTACTTGAAAAACATCAAAGTACCTTGTCTCATCATCGCTTCTGAAGATGATACCTTCATCTCCGAAGATTGTATCCCCACAAAAGAGGTAGAAAGTAACAATGCGCTATTTCTTGAAATCACCAAAAATGGCGGCCACTGCGGCTTCATTCGCAAATTCTTTGAGAAGGTCTGGTGGATGGAGGAAAGAGCATTGGAGTTTATTGAATCTATAGACTAAACCTTTTCAATTTCATATTCCTTGATCAATACCTCTGCTGGAATATTTAAGGCTTTATTCAGCTTTCTGATCATTGACAAACTTAATTTTCTTTTTCCTTTTAGTATTTCACTAGACCTGCTTCGTGTTCCAAGTATTTTGAAAGTTCTGATCGTTTTAAATTCATTTGATCTAATCTAAATGTTCCTAATATGGTATCATTTTAAAGTTTTGGGTTGAAAACCAACATGTTTGAAGAAAAGCTATGTAAAACCTCCTTCATCTAATCTCAATTAATGTCCTAGAATGAATAGATGTAACCCATTGCTTGGCACCCATTACACTTTTAATTATATGTCTATTAGCCTGCATTATGCCTTAATTGGCACATCATTTGCCCTTGATAAGGTGAGATTGAGTTTTTGCCTTATTTATTTATTTATTGGTTCTTTTAAAAGCTTAGTGGACCGTCTCATCCCATGAGACGGTCATTTTTTTGCCTTACATTCTCGTTTATTTACGACTATTTTCACTTCTAATTTTAAAGAGCGTTCACTTTTCACTCATTTCCGAAATTGAGGAAAAGCACCACTGATAAGCATCACTTGTTGTGAAACTGACTTTAGAGAGTCAATTTTCAATAAAATCAAAGATTTGCTTCAACGAATCAAGAAATTTCCTAATTTAAAAATTACCTTTGTGCCGCTTTTTGAACTACTAACAGAATACTAAAATGGCTTTAATATCTAAGATTCGGAGGAATTTCTGGTTTATTTTACTTCTCATAGGCTTTGCCCTAGGAGCATTTTTAATCATGGACGTTACCAGCGGCCCTATGGGAGGTTCGCAAGGTCCTGATGTGATGCTTGGGTCAATCAATGGTGAGAAAATTGGATACAACGAATATCAAGTAACCGAAGGTGCTTACTATGCCGGTAGTGGAGGAGACCTCTACGCCAAAAGAGCAAGCATCTGGGAATATTTCGTAGAAAGATCCCTCATAAATTCTCAAGCAGATGCCCTAGGCATAAAGGTTGGGAAAGACGAATTAATGGACCTACAGTTTGGAGCTTCTCCAAGTCCAATCATTCAGCAGAACTGGGCGCAAAACCCACAGCAGCTTTCGACCATAAAGGCTAGCATCGAAAATAATGAGGATATGAACCCTCAGTTCAGACAATATTGGTCCGAACAAGAAAAGCAAATCATTAAGCAACAGAAGCAAAACAAGATTGCCAACATAATTTCTAAGGCTATTTATACGCCGACTTGGATGGCTCAAGAAGCTTACAAGGAAGATAATACCACCGTAGATTTTCAATATGTAAGAATACCATTCGAAAACATTGATGAAGAAGTAAGCCTTACAGATGCAGACTTCAGCAATTTCATTGCGGCCAATCCAGCTAGATTTACCGAAAGAGTAGAAACTCGGACCGTAAAGTATGCAGTGATGGATATTGTGGCTTCCGAACGAGATTCATCTGATCTATTGGTGAAAATGGACGACCTATTAACCAAATTTAGAGCAACAGACAATGACTCTTTGTTTGCTGCCGCAAATACTGGGGTTTATCCAGGCACTTACTTGAAAATTGATCAAATGCCTGAGGTATTAAAGGAAAGAATAACAACCATGGGCAATGATGAAATTTACGGTCCATATGAAGATGCTGGGGCTTACAACCTTATCAAAGTAATTGACCAGCAAAATGTACCTGATTCAGTTAATGCCCAACATATTTTAAGAAATGCAGATGGGAACAACGCCATCCAAATGGCAGCTGCTGAATCGTATATAGATAGTATCATCAATGTTTACAATAGAGGAATTGAAAGTTTCGATTCACTAGCAGTAAAAAATAGCCAAGATGCAAGCAACGCTTTCAACGGTGGAGATTTAGGAACTTTTGTTCAAGGTAGAATGGTAAAGCCATTCAATGATGTAAGTTTCTTTACAGGAAAACCAGGAAATGTATATAAAGTGAAAACACAATTTGGAGTGCATGCTGTAAAAATCAACGACCAGATCTACAATGATGACACTCCTGAATACAAAATAGCTTTGGTTGGCCTTCCAATCATTCCTTCAGAAGCCACACAGAACGAAATGTATGATCAAGCTTCTGACCTTGTCATAAACAATAGAGATCAAGCATCCATTGTTGCTGCCTGTCAAGAAAAAGGCTTAAGTTTTGAATCTTCTGGACCATTGAAAGAGAACGACTACATCGTCGGAGCGCTAGGCTCAGGCCAGACCTCAAGAGACATTGTGAAATTTGCCTTTGATCCTGTAAGAGAAGTAGGAGATATCTCTCAGGATGTACACACCTACACAGATCCAGTGAATTACTACAACAATAAATATGTCATAGTGTATTTAGATGGTATTAATAAAGCAGGAGTTCAGCCAGTGGCCGCAGTAAGAGATCAGATTCAAGGTCAGGTTATGAATCAGAAAAAAGCAGAAGCTTTAATTTCTAAGTTGAATGTAACAAGCCTCGATGCAGTGGCGACACAGTACGACACGGAGATGAAAACAGCCACCAATGTAAACCTTAGCGCTCCTTTTGTTGGAGATGCAGGAGCAGAACCAGAAGTTGTAGCAGTGGCCTTTGGAACACAAGAACAAGCAACTTCCAAGCCTGTCATTGGAAATAAAGGAGTATATATCGTAAAGCCAATGAGTAAGGCTCAACCAGGTGAAATGATGAATCTTCCAGGCGTGAAGTCTAGCTTATCCACTTCAATGAAAAGTCAAGTAAACTTTAAGCTCATTGAAGCCCTTAAAAATAATGCGAAAATCGAAGATGACAGATCAACATATTTCTAGATCTAGCAAAAACTAAATAAATTGAAATGGTAAAAATGAAGTAATTCGTTTTTACCATTTTTTATTTAAATTATCCTCAATTAAATAATCACCCATTATACTCGTGGCAGGCACCAACAAACATTACGAGATTTTATACAAGCTCATAGAAGCAGAACATTCTAAAGCTCAAAAATGGAAAATCGTCGACTATGTATTGGAAGGCCAAGATCGCTTCGATGCCTTAATTGAATGCTTCTTCTGCGGAGAATACCGCATTTGCCAACGAGCAGCATGGCCCCTCGGAGAGCTCGGCGAACCGCGACCTGAGTGGTTTGTAAAACACCTTCCCAAAATAATAAAGAATTTAGGCCAAAAAGGCAATCATGATTCCATCAATAGAAACACCCTAAGACTCTTTCAATTTGTGGATATACCAGAGAGACTTGAAGGACGCCTCCTCGATAAATGTCTATTCTTCTTAATGAACCCAGAAGCTCCGATTGCAGTCCGAGCACTAGGCATGACCATCGCTGCTAAAATATCAAGGCCACATCCAGAATTACTGACAGAATTAAAAATGATCATCCGAGAACAACTAGAGCATCCACAACCTCCGGGTATTAAGGGTAGGGCAAAGAAGATTCTAGCGATTAAGCAGGACTAGGATCCAATGATTAAAAGATTTTAGAATGTTTACACCAATGAAAAATCTTACTTATTTATTTAGAGAAATCGAAAGAGAAATATAATTTATCAAATGGCCAACTTCAAATAGACACCCCGCATTTAAGGATTGGCCGTTAAGAAATGAGCTTTGGTGTGCGGCATGTAGGCGGTAAGTGTATGAAGCAAGAAACATAAGTCAAAGAAGGATGATGACAATAAAGCAGGTTCAATTGGATGAATATCTGCGGAGTTTTAGCGCTGTGTGTAGGGAAAGCTCATTTTAGGTCAATACTTACAAGCGGACGATTTTTTATGGTTACGTTCTTTCATCACAGGAAAAAAATAACAAACTATGTATTAGAAAGGCCATCAATAAAAGGTTGAACTAGGTATAAGCACGACTTAAAGAGAAACTTCGATTACAACGAATGTCTTCGTTAAAGCACGATTTACCCATTATTTTTAGAGAAATAGCAGAGCTTTTGTTTACCTTAACACTTAAGAAATTATAAGAACCCTTCTTTTAGACTAAGAATTTTTGAACAAGGCGGCTCTCTAAGGCATAGCATGCACTCGCATAGCTACTTAGATATTAGTATTTAATAATATATGTTAACATAATGTACGAGCCAAGTTCTATGCGGAATACTACAAACATTGATAATTTTTACCTCTCAACGAAGCCAAACCGCTTCCGAGGGAAAAAATCAACACTGATGAAGAAACTTTTACTCTTAAGCTTTTCACTATCACTATTTATAGGCAACTCTCTAATTGCACAAACAAACATAGTGGACTGTTTTGGTGATTCATATAATAATACAGATGCATTGATTCCAATAACTGAAGGTCAAGGAATCGATATTTCAAATTGTACTTCATGGCAATTTACAGGGTCATGGGATACCAATGGAGCCGATTGGGTAGGATCTGGTTCAAATAATTTTGAAGCTGCAGATGAATGCAATATTGGTTCACCTTGTGCAGGCGATCCATTGGATCCATCTGGTCCTGGTTGTGGAACTTGTTGGGATTTTCTTTACATAGATATTGCCACTAACCTTGGGACAATAGGCTTTACAGAATTAATTGGTTTAGATACTGGCTCTCCAACATCTGATTCTTGGGATACAGGAGTTCAATGCGTTGCTGATGGTGAAAATACCTTGGACTTAAATATTTCACTTCAGAATTGGGCTAGCGACGAAACCTGGAATCTTACTTGTTTAACTGTTATATGCTGGGAGGCAATTCCCACCGCAACCCTCACCCCAGACCCAGCCTGTGAAGGAAATAAATTAAACTTAAACGGAACTGCTATTGACGAAGCAGCTGTAGGCAGTTGGGCATGGACCCCAGCAGATGATGGAGGACTGCAGAATGATTGCGATTCTTCACCTTTACCTGGTACTCCCATCTATACTCTAGAAGTAACTGATGATAACGGATGTACCGCATCAACAGAAGTAATGGCAACCGTTAACCCAAGTCCTATGCCCTGCGATGGCGATGTTTCCTACTGTTCTGCGGACGAAGCCTGTGTTGACTTAACGGCCTTTGATGCAGCAGTTGATTGCAATGGAGAAGGATTTACAGTTCTATGGTATGATGGTGATCCTGATGCTGGGACAGGAATTGTATTCGCAGATCCTACCTGCGCTGATATGACAGGCGTAACAGATTTATATGCACAAGCAGACGATGGCTCAGGCTGTATGGCTGCCATTTTACAAACAGTAACAGTCGTTACTTTAACAGCAACTGCAGATATTACAGAAACAAGTGGTACCGCAGATGATTACATCGTCTGTGAAGGAGAAGATTTTGATTTATTAGAAACAGAAGGGTTAGGGGATACCTATGATTGGATGGGGCCAGATGGCACCACAGCATCAGGAACGCCATCTCCCATAACTTCTACCGCTGGTCATACCGGAATATGGACTGTAACAGTGACAGATTCTGGATCCGGTTGTACGGCCACCTCAGAAATAAGTGTTACAATAACGCCTGCTCCAACTGCTGCACCGACAGTAGCAGAAACTTCAGCATTGGTTGATGATGATGGGACGGTATGTGAAGGTGATCCATTTGACTTAACAGCAAATGAAACTGACGTTTCAGGGACTGGTGTAACCATTGAATGGTTTGATCCATCTTCCAATTCAGTGGGAGGTGATCCAGCAATGATTGCAGCTGCAGATGGAAGTCACGATGGAACGTGGACCGTTGTTGTGACAGATGATGTGAGTGGATGTACTGGAACAGCAACCATAGATATAATTGTAAGTGCGCCACCTGTTCCCATAGACCCCAATATTATGGTCTGTGCGGCAGCAGCAATGATGTACGATTTAACAACCGAAGATCTCAATGTAGGGATCGGAACCGTCGCTTGGTATGATGGAGATCCTACCGGAGGTGGTGGGACCTTGATAGATCCTGCAACAAATGTAGATATTTCTGGAGGCATCGATCTCTGGGCTGAAGAAACAAATGCAGATGGTTGCTCTGCGGTTGTTCAAGTAACAGTAACACTAACTGCCGGACCAACAACCCAGACAACAACGCTTACAGGTTGCGATGATGGTACTGGAAACGGACTTTTTACTTTAGAAGATAGTGCAGATCCTGGTGCAGCAAGTAACACCGGTGGTGGAGATGTAGATGATGGAGCAGGAGGGATGACCTTACTCTTCTTTGATAATTTAACGGATGCCGAAGATGGGACCCAGACCATGGGTAATATAGCTAGTCCATATGCTAGTCCAGGAGGATCTGTATGGGTGAGAGTAACTGATGCCGATGGCTGTTTCTCAGTAGTAGAAATAACCTTAGTACTAGCTCCCGCACCTATTCCAGCAATATCTGGCTTATTGACCGTCTGCGAAGGCGATCCAATTACGCTGACGGAAAACAATGATGGCTCGCCAGGATATACCTGGAGTTGGGATACACCAAGTGGTCCTTATACAACTGCCATTGTTAATATTGATCCATCTACTCCAGGAGATGCTGGAACATACACGGTAACCGTTACTGATGACAATGGTTGCACTGCAACTTTTGAAGTAGTCGTAAATATAGATCCTGCCTCACCATTAGATGTAGATATTTTAGAAACAATAACCAACACAGCTGATAACACAGATGGGATTGTCTGTGATGGAGACGAAATAGATTTAAGTGAATTATCTGGACTTGACGTTGAATGGTTATTGCCTGATGGTACAAATTTCACAACAGATGATGACCCCATGCCTTTCATTGCGGATGCAACGATACACGCTGGCGTTTGGACAGTTCAGCTCGAAGGCGGCGGTGGCAGTGGCTGTGCCTCTTCTTCTATGTTTACCATTACCGTAAACCCACCACCAGTACCATTACCGAATATTCTAGCACAATGTGATCTTGGAGAATTGACCCTAGAAGAAACAAGTGGCTCAGGTACTGTTGATTGGTACATTCCTGGCAATGCCCCTCCTGCTGCTTCAGATGGTGTAGGGTCACCGTTTACTATTAACCCAGCAGATGCAGCAACACATAATGGAGATTGGACGGTAATGGTTACCGATGCCAATGGGTGTACAGGAACAGAAATAATTACCGTAACCCTAGGTCCTGCGCCGAGTGTTACGCCGACAGAAAATGGGCCGCTTTGTGCAGGTCAAGACTTAATACTGGATGAGACTTTCGGAGATGGAGTTTCTTGGTCATGGGATGGCCCCAATGGAAATATTGAAACAGATGATCCTACCTCAGATGCAACAGTTACTGGAGTTACCGTAGCTGATGCTGGCGTATATACCGTTACCGTTACCGATATAAATGGATGTACCAATACTGGTGAAGTCACTGTAGCCATTACGGGCTCTGGAATCGCCAATGATGATTGTAGTGCACCGGATCCATGGGTGGTATCGGTGCCATGTATGGCAGTAAATGTAGGCGGAGACACCAGTGGTGCCTGTCCAGAAACCAGTGATCTTAGTTCTGGTTGCGGGTTTGATCTACAAGCAACGACCTGGTATCAATTTACAACACTTGGAGCGACAACCAGTGTAGAAATAACAAATGTAACTGGAGGAATCGAATATGCCATCTTTGATGCTGGCTGTCCTCCATCAACCATCTTTAGCGGTTGTGAAGCAGGTGATTTTACTTTTGCAGCAACAGCCAGCACAACCTACTACGTTGCCGTAACAGTTCCAGGAGCTGAGGGTGCATTTACCCTTGACATTTCCTTCCTTGAAGCTCCAGCCAATGATATTTGCGGAAGCGCAGAAGTTCTAGGGACAACTGCTTCAGGAAACAATGCCTGTGCCTCAGCAGATGCAGCACTTTGTGGAGCAACGGATCACGTAGTTTACTACGCTTACACCATAACAAGTACGCCCAATGCGTCTGTAGATATAACCCTAGCAAGCACAGGAATCGTTTCTCCATCTTTTGCCCTTTGGGTCGGTTGCTCAGGCACCCCAGCAGATGGCCAAGAATCATGTGGAACTGATGGAACATTGAGTCTTACCTGTGTCCCGACTGGCACAGAAATTATTATACCAGTTGGGTCTGCCATGGGCGATGCGGGAAGTTTTGATATTACCGTAACAGAAACCCCTGGTGGAGGTGGAGCACCCAATGATGATTGTTCTACCGCAGAATTAATTCCAGCGGCCGCTTGTGTAGTATCATCTGTCACAGGTGATACAACAGGTGCATGTCCAGAATTAGCCAACGGCGATTGTATGCAATCGACTGACCCAACCGTCTGGTATACTTTTACAACACCCCCAGGAACAACAGCCCTTGATTTCACCAATGTTTCAGGAGTATCACTCCAAGTCATAACTGATTGTCCTGCAACCACCAGCACTGGACCCTGCATCACAGGAGATACAAATCTACCAACAGGTGATGGTACATTTTGGCTATCTGCGACGACCCCTGGAGGAGAAGCTTCTTTCAGTTTTGATATAAATTTTATAGCAGGACCTGCCAATGACATGTGTGCAGATGCCTTTGTAGGATCAGGAGGCGGAACAACCTGCTGCGCAAGTCCAGATGGTTATGGTTGTACCAACAACAATACTGTTTGGCATGTATATAGTATTATGGATCCATCAGCAACAGTGACAGTTGATGTCGCGAATGTGAGCATCGGAGGAACCATGGGTGTAGATATCTATATCGGAGATTGCACCGCAGCAACCAATGTTATTGCCAACTGTCTAGCGGGTTCTAACACCTACGATATTCCATGTCCTGGACCTGGAGAAGTTTATGTACAAATTTCTACACTTGATGAATCTGGATGCGGAGAATATACCGTCACCTTTTCAGAAGAACCCCCAGCTTGTAGCTTAGGAGCTGCCTGTGGATCTGATTACCAATTGGCACCATCAACCAATAGTGGTGCTGCCTGTCAGACTGCTTGTAATGATGGTATCTGTGATGCCGCTCCATGTGCAGGAATCGGAATGGTTTGGTTTGAAGTAACAACTGATGCTCTAGCATCGGCCTTAATCATAGACGTTAATGATCCAGATTTCACTCCCGCAATTACTGTTCTTGAATTGGATTGTAGTGGAAATGCATTGGTTGCTTGCTCCTCTGGTACCTCAGAAGTTGTTGCTGTTGCAGCCAATTTTGTATACTATATTGGAATTAGTAGTAATGACGGAAGTACTGGAAATTTTGAGTTATGTGTTACTTCTATTCAAGATTTTGCAGATTGTGGAACAAGTGATATAACAATAATACGACCAGAATACCCGGGCTTGGATGAAGAAGGTCCATATTGTGTGGGAGAAAAAATAACCGTTTGTGTAGACGTTACTTGGAATATTGACGATCCCGGTGTAGGAAATAATTGCCAGTGGTTACAAGGAATTGTTCCGGCCCTCGGAGGTGGATGGGATTTAGATGCCTGTCCTCTGCCTGCAGGAATCGATCAAGGAGGAACTTATTTTGGTGATGGAGAAGTTTCATATACAGCAGGAACGTCTATCTATGGTCTTACAACCAATTGTCAAGGTATCCCTACCTTAGAAGTGGGCGGTGGTGTCGGTCAAGGTACTCCATTACCTGGCGGCTGGTACTTTACCAGTCCTGGTTCTGGTCCAGACTGTTCTAATGATGGTAATCCTAATACCATGTGGGGCCTTAATGGTGGTTGCGGATCGACTTCCGCAGTCTCCTTTTGTTTTGACTTACAAACAAGAATACCAGATGATGCAATGGATTGCCAAGATCCTTGCTTTGGAGATTTAGATATCTCCATGTTCACCTTTGCAGATGGGCAGACCGGGTGTTGGTCACAAAACTCATGTGCTGCAGATGTTCCAAGCGAATTCTTAGATGGAGAACTGGATTGTAGTGGACTTGTTGAAGTAGAAGGACCTGAGGAAGCGGAAATATGTTCTGGAGACATGCTCGATTTAGACTATATCGCAACGGATGGAATTTCAGATATTCTCATACAATTTAACGATAATCCAAATGTGACAGGAGAAGTTGGACCAATAACCTGGCCTGGAGGTAATGCTAGCATTAATGATGTGCTAATAAATAATGGAACTACCTCAGAGATTGTAGAATATACGCTACAAGCCATCAATCCGAATTCAACTTCTGGCTGTAATGGACCACCACTCATCGTAGAGATTACGGTTCATCCTGAGATAGTCATTGAATTTGATGAACCGTATGATGTTTGTTGGGATGGTCAGATCACAATCACTCCAATGGTGACAGGAGGCCAAGGTGGTCCATATAGCTATGATTGGGATAATGGTGACACAGGACCTTCGACCATGGCTCCGCAGATCATTGGAGATCCTCCAGGAACTTATACCTACGTTGTGACAGTAACCGATGATCTCGGTTGTACGAATAGTGAGTCGGTAGAATATACCATTCAGCCACAAGAAATTATTAGTCATTCACAGACAGCCGATGCCGCTTGTCAAGACGATTTTGACGATGAAGCTGAAATTTGTCTTTTAATTAGTCCAAATCAAAATGGTCCATTCACCTTTGATTGGACCTATCCTCCAGGCTTAATTGTAGATGAAAATGATGAATGCGTCGTGATTGATGATGAAGCATCCTTGGAAGGAGAATATGAACTTTCTGTGGTAGTAACCGATAGCTATGGCTGCGAATATCAATACTCGGGTATTTTCTTTGATATTGATATTGGACCAGTCGTAAACCTATCTCCGATCTTTTGCACCGGCGATCTAGAATATAGTATTGAGTTGTGTGACTCTAATGGAGGAACACCAGAATGGATTTTATATGATGAGTTTTATGCGGCGCAGCTGGATGGTCCGCTCAGTGGAAATTGTGTGACCTTTACAGTGACTCCTTTTGCTCCTGGCGATGATGTTCCAGTAACTTTTGGAGTCATAGCTTCAGATCCAGATTCTGGATGCTCTAGCTCTTTTGATGTAGAATTGATACCTCCAGCAATCCCTGAATTTATTTTTGACGATGAAGGTTGTGAAGGTGAAACAATCACAGTAACCTTAGATAACTGGGATCTTTTCCAAGACGTAACTTGGTGTGATGGCACCTTCCAAGATCAGTATACCGTAACCTTAGGATCAGATGATCATATCTGTACCATAGAATTTATAGACTTTACGGGTTGCATCTTCTATGAAGAAATTGAAATTTTAGTGGACGGAGGGGTGGAAGCTCAGATCTCAGGCTCCTTGTCATTCTGCGCCACTGGATCTACAACCTTATCAACAATCGATGATCCTTCTTATGATTATTTATGGTCAAATGGAGACACAGGCAATTCGATTACAGTAAATACAGCTGGAATATATACCGTTACTGTGAGTTCCGGTGATTGCTCTGCTACCGATGAAGTAACCGTTTCAGTTGGAACAGAATTACAACCTACCGTCAATGGTGAAGATTTTTGTGAAGGGGATATGACAACTATTATCACAGGCGAAACTTTCCTTACCTATGACTGGACAGATCCTTCAGGTGCAGCAGTTACTTCAATGGCAGGAATGCCTTGGATAATCTCCGTCGGGACTCCAGGGACTTACATGGTTGAGGTGAGCGATGGTTCTTGTTCTGGAACAGGAACGATTACAGTGAATGAAATTACGGGACCATCAGCAATGATTACACCACCAACTGCCAATCCTTGTAATGATCCAGTAGGAGGACCCACAACCGTAGATCTTACCTTATTGGTTACAGGGGCTACTGGTCCAGTAACTTATATAGATGAAAATGGCGTTACAATAAACACACCTACGAGCGTAGATTTCGCCAACTATACACCGGGCGCATACACGCTTATGGTTGTTATACCGGGCGTCGCACCGTGTACGGATTTTACGGCACCCATTGTAATCACCGTAGATGACTGTGCTTGTCCAGGGGTACTCTTTAATAACATAGGAGATTTTTGTAACGATCAGACAGTGACAAGAGATCTAAGTAATTTCTTATTGGCAACAACAGATCCGGGTGGAACCTTTACAGTTGAGGATGCTGCAGGTAATCCAGCTGCTAATCAACCAGCAGGAACAATGCTAACCATTGATAATTCATGGTCTGATGGAACATACACATTAGTGTACACCTTAGCCAATGTTCCAACAAACTGTCCAGATTTCCATGAGGAAACTTTTACAATTTATGGTGCACCAGATGCGACGCTTACGCAAAATGGAGAAACAGTTTGTAATACCACGGATTCTGGTGGAGAAACAACAGTGAATTTAGATCTCTATGTTAATTACAGTGGAATAGGAGTGTGGCAAGATGCCACCGGCGTTCCCGTCCCTACACCAAATGCTATAGATTTTGCAGGTATGCCTATAGGCACCTCTGTAACATATTTCTATGTTACGACAGATGCCACCGATCCTCCTTGCTCTAATTTAAGTTTGCCATTCAATGTCACAGTTGTCGATTGTGATTGTCCATTCATTGGACTTACACCGATTCCAGACGAACTCTGTGATACAGATGCAGTAGTAGATTTGAATCCGTTCTTAACCACGGGTACTGAGACAGGATTTTGGCAGAGTGAAACCTCAGGATGGACCTTACCTGGTTCGGGAATTTTTGACCCTGAAGATTTAGATGCAGGAACCTATGTGTTCAGTTATAATTTAAACGCGCCGCTTCCTAATTGTGATTCAACCGCCGTAGATAGCATCATCATATTTGAAGCACCTGTGCTTCCGATTTTGCAAGACACTTTCCTCTGCGGTTCTGTTTTAAATCCGGTCTTCCCAACAAGCATCGATCTGACTGGTCTCGAACCGGCAGGATTTTCAGGAAGCTGGTCCGCGCCTAATAATTATAATGGAGGAGTTATTCCTGATCTGACAAACGTCATGTTCTTGGATACCATGCCTGGAATCTTTGTATTTACCTATACAACGGATAGTGCGATGGGACCTTGTGCTGACGATTCAGTCAACTTGATCATAAATGTGCAGAACTGCGATTGCCCAATCATTCAATTGATTCCGGTGGTAGAAGCCTGTGTCACGGATACAGATGCAAGCATCGATTTATCAGAATTAGAATTACCATTGAATCCTGACGGTAGTTGGTCCTATGGTAGTGGTCCACTGACCAATGTTACCTTGACTGATAATACCTTTGACGCAAGTGGCCAACCAGCAGGGGAGTACATCTTTATATTTACGCTGGATGCTCCGGTAACTGGCTGTGAAGAAATTGATTCAGTGAGAGTATTTCTCTATGAGCCTTACCTTATCCCATCAGATTTTCCTTCTGATTTGGAAGCCTGCTCTGTGACAAGTAACCAAGGAACAACAACGTATAATTTAGACGAGTTGGTCATAGATGTTCCAGGATCCTGGGATGTGCCTAACAATTACCCGAATCCAATTACGGATTTCTCAGTGGTTGATTTTGAAGGATTAACGCCAGGAACCAGCTATGACTTTACATATACTACCAGCAATTCAGGAACCTGTCCAGGAGAATCTGCTACAGTAACAATTACAGTAATTGATTGTGATTGCCCGAATGTTTTCTTAGGAGATGCACCTGATCTATGTACGGATGGTGATTCTTTTGAAATAGACTTGGTATTATCAACGGGAATAGTAGATGGTACCCTGACCTTTGAAGATGCAAATGGCAATGAGATAACCTTAAATAATGGATTCATTGAAGCAGATCAATTAACAGAAGGAACCTATGTGATCATATTTACGCCAGATGATGCTTTACCTGCGGAATGCCCGCAAGGAGATACCACACTTGTGAATATATTAGATCCACCTAATCCGGGTACCGGAGCTGAATTGCTCTTTTGTGCAGGAGAGGATGACTTTGTAGATTTTGCTGTTGTGGGAACTGATACGGGTGCATCATCCGGTGGTACATGGGTAGAAACTAGTACAACACCTTCCCTAGGAGGGCTCGATCCGATTACGAATATATTCCAGACGCAAGATGAAGCACCAGGGATTTATACATTTGAATATTTCTTCGATACTTCTAATACACCATGTGATCCTGTTTCTTCCGTAGTGACGGTCGAAATTGAAGAACTTCCATCCGCCGATGCGGGCGTAGGAGGGACCTTAGATTGTGATAATAATTTTGTTGTAGTTGGTGGATCTGGGTCTAGCACAGGAAATGACTTTGAATATATTTGGATCAATCCTGCAGGGGATACCTTGTATCAAGGATCAGAACTTGCTTTTGATGCAAATGCAGAGGGAGAATGGACACTAACGGTTGTAAATATAATATCAGGATGTTCTTCTACAGCTACTACATTAATCGATGTTGATGGTGTTCTGCCTAGCTTTTTGTTCGCATCTTCAGATGCACCATGCAATGAGGCCAATGGAGATAACACGGGAAGTATAACTATTACCAATTCAACAGGAACGCCGCCATATCTGTTTTCTCTCAATGGAGGAGAATTTCAAAGTGTAGATGAATGGACGCAATTAGATCCTGATACTTACACGATAACCATGCTAGATGGAGATGGATGTCAAAGTCCACCTGCCAGTATAATTATAGCTGAACCAGGCGCGATCACCTATGAGATAGGTGGCGATCTTACCGTTGAGGTAGGGGAGACGGTGCTTCTATCAGGCCCAGACTTTGACTCACTGAATGTTGCGACATTGACTTGGACTCAGGATGGTGAAATTATATGCAGTAGCCCGCCAGATGGTGAATGTGCACAATTTGAAGTGGAGCCACCACTTATTCCCACCACTTATTGTTTGGAGGTGATAACAGAGGAAGGATGTATTGCTGTTTCTTGTAGAAGTCTGCAAGCATTAGCTGTGAGAGATGTTTATCTTCCAAATGTTATTTCAAGTTGGAATGGTGAAGCAGAAACGAACACTAAATTCTACGTTCACGCAGATGAATTTGTAGAATCTATCCCACTTTTGTCCATTTATGATCGATGGGGAGAATTGGTATTCACCTTTGAAAATGGTGAGCCCAATAACCCGGATCACGGCTGGGATGGAACCTTTAATGAGGTGCAGGTGGAGCAAGGAGTTTATGTATATTTGATAGATTTAGAGTACGTTGGCGGAGACCGAGAAATATTTACTGGGTCAATAACCGTTACCAGATAAGAAATAATACGTCTAATAACCGACATATAAGCAAGTAAGCAGTAGCTTTGTATCCTTGCTTATATGTCATTTTATCTATTTTAATAGATATTATGAGGGTTTAATGCAACATATAGACCATTTTATTGGTATATATTTTGTGATAGACTCAGTAAGAATCTCTCTAACGGTAATTTTCTACACCCCTAATCGTAAGAAAATATTACCATTGATGAGAAATATATTGGCTTTTTGCTTTCTACTATTCAGTAGTTTGGCCTACTCCCAGAGTTGTGCAATCTCCGGACCTATTCCCATAAATCCAGTTGGAACGACGGACTTTACCTTTCAGGTAGATGGCCTCGTTAATGACGATTTAAGTACCGCAGGTCAGTGTGTGAGTCTATTAAAACTTGGATTTGAACATGACAACGTTTCTACACTTGAAGTTGAGTTAATATCTCCCCAAGGACAATCTGTTAAATTAATTGGTGCTGGGAATGTAACTTCCCTAGGTACCACTGAATTTATTGATTGGAATGTTGTCTTTATCAATGATGCATTTGCTGCCGCACCAGACGCAGGTTTCGGTGACGTTTGGGACAACAATAACGCCTGGACTTCTTTTTCCAATTACACAGGAAGATATTATCCTTTTCAAGGTGAATTTAGTGACATCAATACAGGTTCAGCCAATGGCTTATGGACCGTAAGATTTGAAGACTTTAGCCAATTCAGTAACGGAAAGGTTCAATTCATAGAAATAGATTTTTGTGATCCGACAGGACTTACCTGTGATGCGTGTTACGCTGATTCAGGAATATTTGAAGCCATTCCTCAGAATGTATTTTGTGAAGGAGACGCAAGACTCAATGATGAAAGCTTTTTTAAAGTCATCCAAAATAATACTAGCTATAATAATCCGAGCTACAACTACCTAGTTGTAGAAGGTGATAATATTTTATCTTTTAACCAAAATCTAAATCTGTCTGGATTAACACCCGGCAATTATACCGTCTGTGGTGTAATCAATAATTCTGATGACCAAGTAATTTTGGAAACAGAGACAAGTTATGCTGCCATCCTTGGCGCTTTCGCAAATGGAACCTTCTGTGGTGATGCCATGGAAATTAATGAATGCATAGACATTGTCATTGAATCTGTACCCAACACCTCATCAGTAACAGAAACAATATGTCCCGGAGAAGTTTACGTTGTAGATGGCTTCAATTTTTATGAAACAGTTGATACAACAATATTCTCTTATACTCCAGGTGGCTGTGATGAAGCCGTTAGATATCAGATTACTGTGGCAGATGCTGTCGCAAATATCGTTTCAACAGAAACAACCATTGCTTGTAATGGAACGCTATTATTGAATGGTACGACCTCGGAAGGGGACAACCTTCAATTTAACTGGTTCACCGAGTCAGGAAGTTTTGATTCAAATCAAGGACCGATTGCAACCATTTCGGCTCCAGGCCTATATTTTCTTGAAGTATCCAATGGTACTTGTTTAGATACATCAATGATTGAAATATTACCAGATCCAAGTTTTGATAATACAGTCACAATCCAAGCTGATTCGCTAGGTTGTGCCAATAGTGTGGTTACCTTATTCCCTACGATTACAGGAACCTATGATGATGTGACTTGGTCTGGACCAGGTATCACAGATCCCTCAGAATTAGAACCTACAGTTTCTGAGCCTGGGATTTATACCATAACAATAAACAATGGAAGCTCAGCTTGTGACCCTGTAAGCAATTCAATACTGATTGCTCAATCTAATAGCGCCACTGAACCTTTCTTCAATAATTTTGGAGAACTTAGTTGTAACGAAAATTTAATTATTGAGGTAATCAATGAAATCAACGCAGCAGAAACGGCTTGGGTGAATAGCTCAGGCGATACCATCAGTAATCAAATCTTTGTAAATATTAGAGAAATCGGGCAATACACTTTTCAATTCATCGATGCCTTTGGATGCTATGGCGAAAAGACCATTAATGTTGAAGGTGACATCGGAGGATTAGAACTTTCTTTCGTGGTCGATTCATTAGGTTGTAGCGATTTCGAAGGCCAGATCTTTACCTCAGTTAATGGCCAACTTGAAAACTTTTTCTGGCAAGGACAAGGAACAGCAAACCAATCAGGTGGCGGATTTTTCTCCGCAGACCTTAACCCGAAAGTATATAACCCAGGACTCTACATCATAAGTGCTGAAGACGGTGAAGGATGTGTTACTACCGATACCGTTAAAATCGAATATCCTGAGTCAGCTTTCAATATGTCAACCTCAGTACCGAAAATTAATTGTAGCAATAGAGAAGCAACAATAAAAGTTCTTCCAGGTGGATCTGCCTTTGATTATGCATGGTCTAAACCTTTAAGTTCTTTAATCCTCTCAACAGAAGATAAATTAACCATTGATGCAGGTGGATACTATTTTGTAAGTATCACCAGACCATCGGACGGTTGTGAAATACGAGTACCTGGCTTTATTCAAGTAGATACCATGCCAGCCAATTTGAATTTCGAAGACAATAAAATTGATTGTGATAGTCCTTCTGTCATTATCGAGTCGGATGCCAATTCTGTTCCCCTCGTAGACTTTATGTGGGAAGGACCCGGAATTGACGCATCAAACATGAATGAAAAATTCCCGGAAGTGAGTGATTTAGGAACCTATGTAATCTCCGGTTCTTCTTCCAATGGATGTATGTTCCAGGATACTTTTATCCTTGAAATTGATACCACAGTCATTCAACTCACAGATCTTACAGATGCTTTTGTCTTAGACTGTGATAATTTGACGGCATTCACTCAAGTTGAAGCCAATCGAGAAGGGGAATTTGTTTGGGAAACTCCTTCTGGTGAAATGTTTGGACCTGAAGCAGCAACCTCAATAGACTTGGATATAGATGAAACAGGCGCATACACAGTAACCGTGACAGCAAGCAACGGATGTTCTGATGAAACGGTCGTTGATGTAATCTATGGATTGGCACCGCCAGAAGTCAGCTTCGATGCAGTCCCAGAAATAAATTGCGTAGACACTCAAGCCGACCTTAGTGTTACACTTGGTGGTGGATGGGAATCCTTTAGCTGGTCGCACGATTCTTCTATAACGGATCAGCAAACTACCGTAGATCAAGCGGGGGAGTACATTGTTACGGCTTTTAATTCAGCCGGTTGTGAGGCAAGTGATACAATCACAATAGATGACTTCACAAGAGATGTCGAGTTTAGCTTGGCTGCAGATACGATTGATTGTGTTGATATGAATGCAGATATTCTCCTAGAAACTATGGAAATGAATCCAAGCTTTACTTGGGCAGGACCGAATGGTGATCTTGGATCAGATCCCACAATTTCAGTAACAGATGGAGACATTTATTACGTTACAGTAACTGGTGCTGATGGCTGCGAAGGAATCGACAGCATCGAGGTGATTGCTAATGTTGATACACTAGCCTTTGAACTCTTAGCAGTTGATACCATTGATTGCATGGATACAGAAGTCACCTCATTAATTGATCCTGCGCTTACGCAAATAGATGATATAGATAATATTCAATGGATCCTTAATGGTGATGTTGAAGCAGAAGGAACTTCTGGAGTATTGAGCCAGGGAGGTTTATACACCGTTGAACTGACAGGCACCAACGGATGTGTTTCAAGCTTGATGCTTGAAGTCGGCGAGAATAAAATATTTCCAGAGGTGACCATAGAAAGCGATACCATTGATTGTATCAATGTAAGCGCTGATCTTGAAGCTACTTTAACAGGTATTGACCCCACACTTAGATGGGATGGTCCTGATGGAAATGTCGTAGGTTCAATAGATGAATCCATTCAAGTGACCGAACCTGGAACCTACATAATTACAGTAACGGATTCCAATAATTGTGAAACAATCGATAGTATTGAAGTCATTGGAGACCTAGATGTCCCTCCTTCTTTTGCTAATGATATTTCACTAGATTGCAATGATCCCAAAGATGTAATTACCCTAGAAAATTACGATGCTAGCAATACAACCATTCAGGTCTTAAATCCTGAAGGAGATTTGTTGGCCGACCCATTTGATTCGATTTCAGTGGGTGGTGTTTATACACTTTTGGCCATTGGAGATAATGGTTGCCCTGGAGAAACTGTATTTTTAGTGGATACAGATCTAGAAGCTCCCATCGCAGATGTAGACACCTCTAACATTAATTGTATTAATACGGAAGGTCAACTCTGTGTCTTGAGTTTTTCAACCATTATGAGCTATGATTGGGATCAAGACGGAACTGATCTAGGAATGGATCAAGATTGTATTACCACCACAGAAGCTGGAAACTTTTCAGTAGTGGTCACGGGTGACAATGGATGTAAAGACACGATCACTAGAATGATAGAAATTGATACGATTTCTCCAATCATTGAATTAGCCCAAAATGGAATTATTGCCTGCGAAAGCACGGAAGTAACCTTGTCTGCCGCTGATTCTGAAGGATCTGCTTTAATTTATAATTGGTCAACGACCGATGGAACAATCCTAACCGGAGAAGAACAAATTGACTTAAGTGCTGGAGCGCCGGGAACCTATACACTAGAACTCACAGACGGAGTGAACGGCTGTATGAGTACCTCTACATTAATAGTCGCAGATGAATCCGCGATACTTAGCAATCTTGACCTGGTGGCCATGGATCCTCCTTGTGAGAATCAGAACCTTGGAGAGATTATGGTTATTAATGTGGAAGGCGGTTACGGTTCATATAGTTACTCCTTTGACGGAGGTGCAAGTTTTGAAGAAACTGATTTTGTAGATGAATTGGAAGCGGGTGATTATACAGTGATCATTAAAGATTCTTTGGGCTGCGAAATAGATACCATGATAACCATCCTTGATGGTCGACCGATAGAACTTGACCTTGGTCAAGATACTACAATAAACCTCGGTGAAACATTAACCATCTTACCAACTTCTAATCTTGATCCCAATGATCTAATGACCATTGACTGGACGGCAACGGAGGAAGGATTTTCATGTGATGGGTGCTGGGAAACAGACCTGATGCCATTCGGAACTACAATTTATACCGTAGAAATTATCGATGAATTTGGCTGTAGAGCAGAAGATAGAATCATCGTTCAGGTCAACGACCAGACACCAGTTTATATACCGAACGTATTAGATGCCGGTGGAGTAGATGAAGACAACATTGTCATGTTTAATGCGGGTCCCGCAGTCCAACTTGTAAACAAGTGGATGATCATCGATCGATGGGGTAGCCGCATCTTCCTTGCCGAAAACTTTGAAGCCAATGATCCTTCCATTGCATGGGACGGTACCGCAGAAGGTAAGCCAGTGGTTCCAGGTGTCTACATGTACATTGCTGAGGTAATATTAATCAATGGGGACTTGAGAACCGTCGCTGGAGATATTACGGTATTTAGATAGAAAATAATCCACTGGTTGTGGAGCTAAAGAATAAGTTTTATTAAGAAAGAAAGCTGGGCACTGTGTCCGGCTTTTTTTATGCGGCTTGTTTCTTTTTTGATCGGAACTGTTTGCCCAAGATTGGAATAATTAATATTCCACTGATTGCTAAAAGCAAGCCTAAAACCATCGGCTTATTGTCTTTAGGAAAAACTGGCCCAGGATCACCGATCAGTACAAAACTAGTCCAGTAAAAGGGGTGTTCCAACTTAGGATGCATGGTGTATAAAAAGTCCTTTTGTGCATTCGCCAATGCTTCATCCGCTCTTTCTCCTTCTAATAAGTGTTTATAGAAAAGAGTCATAAACTCCGCTGTAGTACAATCATCAACCGGCCACAAGCTCACAACAGCAGCAGAAGTCCCAGCTTGAAAAAATGCCCTGGCCAAAGAAATTGAGCCTTCTCCTTCAACATATTCTCCAACTCCACTTGAGCAAGAGCTGATGGTTACTAGTTTGGCAGGGATATCCAGGTTTTCTATATCGGCATTGTTTAATTCAACATCATCTAGAAAAATTATATTTTTATAGAAATTGCTTGTATCAGCATCTGAATGAGTAATGATATGTATAAGATCGAAATCCCATTCAAAATTTTTACTTTTTGAAATGGTGGTACTGGTTTTATTTTTTGCTTCAAACAAACTCTTTAAGGCATTGATTTCTTTATCGACGCATATCAACTCCCTCAGGAATGGAAACTTTTTTTCGTCAATTCCTGCGATAATCCCAGCATCTTTTTTTGCCTGGTTTTTTTCACTTGATCTTAAGTTTAAAAAATGATTAACCGAAAGTTGTCTGCTGATAATAAAATTCTTAGAAGATTTTTCTTTTAGTATAAATTTGAAAGGCAGCTTATTTAAAATGCCATCAGGAACAAAAATGAGTTTATCATATTTTTCTAATTCACCATTTAAGTCATCAAAAAGTTCTTTTCGAATCTCATGGGCATAGAATTCAGTATCAGTATTGTGGCATACAATGGAATTTATTAATTCATTCGATAGGTTATTAAACATCGATTTGTTCATTGGCTTTGATATTACTTTAAAATCGTCAGATGAAACCAGAAGTCTATGTAGGGTAGAATCACTTTGTACATATACTATGACTAGTTCTGAAGGGTCAAGACATCTCTGTAATTCCAAAACATTTAAGCTTTCATTTTCCTGAATCCTTGGTCCACTTGATTTTTTTAAAATGATATTCTCCAGACTATCAATGATGTTTTTATTTCTTAAAAATGTTAGATTTTTATTATAAAATAAATCTGAATTTAAATCTAAGTTTGATAACTCCTTACTAAGAATCCTATTGTCTTTTACAAAAATGTCAAGTTCATCTCTCAGTAGTTTTACATGATCACTATCCGTTTTTCTTAGCTCTAACATCTCAATGTCCTTACTCAAGGAATACGCCTTATTTAAATCAAAAATCTGTAGAATCAAATCTTCACTCAATTCTAATTCTTTTTGACCTAATACTAGCTCTTGAAAATCAACCTTCAATTTTGAAATCTTCTTTTTAGAATGGATGTCACCTACCTCACGATAGGCAACATCCATTAAATGATTTATCTGCTGAAATTTTTCTATCTCAAAAACATTTTCATTTCGAATCTGATACTCTAAATCCTTAAATAGAAATTCAATTGTTTTTGTAGTGAAAGAAGTTTCAAATTTTGACTCATGAGAAAGATTTCTATACAATTCTTTGTAACTTTTGTTTTGCAAAAAATTTTTATCAGATAATTTTATAATTAACATGCCAAGATTTAGAAAATAGGTTTTTCTTACAAATGGTACACTCATTTTTTTTATTTCTTGAAATATATTGAATATTTCATCTGCATTAAGTGGTCTATTTCTTATAGTGTAAAGGCATAGATCAATATTTAAAGAATCAAATGAATTTTTCTTGTAAAGTGGATCTATATTTTCCTGCATGCTCAATGCTTTATTATGGTAGTTTAACTGAGAGTAAATCTGACTAATTTTCAATCTTAGATCTATCACTATTGATTTTGCATTATTTATTTCAAAAATTTTCAAAGCTTTTTCAAGGTACTTAGCCCCTTCTAAAAAATCGAGATTAGCTAGATGTATATTGCCTATTAATTCATAAATATGTCCAATCTCTATATGTGTACTTGGTAACTCACTTTTTAATTTTAAACTTAATTCACAGTGTCTATTAGCTCTTGTCAAATCACCTTTTTCAAGTAGGTTAACCCCTAAGTTATGATGAAAAATTGATTGAACTTTATCGCCAATACTCTTTTCTATACACAACCTTAAAGCTTTTTCAAAAAACCGTTGACTTTTTTCATATTTCCCTAGAATTCTATAGTAATTTCCTAAAGTATTATTGATTTCTAAGTTCACTATATGATTTGAATCGATTGTACCAACACTTTCTAGTTCAAGTTCAGCACATAGGTTAATAAATTTATCGAATTTTTTGTGCGTATATAAAATATTGCATAATCCAGCCTTACAAGAAAGGTAGTATTCAAGATTGCCTTCCTCCATGAAGCAATTTGCAGCTTCAAGCGTAAAGTAAAAACAAGAATCAAGGTTTGTGAAAACAAACTGTTCTGAATAGTCTAATGATTCAAAACATGGGTTTGAACCTTTTGTATTTTTACAAATTAAAACTAGAATCAAAATCGATTGAAAAAGAATTAAAAGCGGCTTCATTTATACTTATTCAATAACGATTATTTTATGGATAGTTTTAAATGGAAAACTGTTGCTTTCTAAAATTAAAAAATATATTCCAGTTTTTGTTATAGTTGATAAGGATATGTCATTGTAGTTATTTGATTTTATTGATGATAAATGATTTCCATTTCTGTCTACTAATATGCCATTAAAGTATTGGTCTTTAATATGCTCTAAAAGTCTTTCATTAAAAATTTCTTGTTGATCTAATTGGTCTAATCTGATTAGTAAATTATTGCCACTCTTTTCCTTGAAAAATTCTCCTTTTTTGCAACATAAATCAATAAAGACATCTATTGAATGTGGATGATCCGGAGCCTCACTCCAAAGAGTTAAATTTGTTGATAATGTTAGAGTTACACTTTCCCCATAATTATTACAAATTAAGTTAGGAATACCATCTATGTATAAAGTGGCGTGCTGAACAGTTTGATCTTCCTCTACAATAATCATTTTAACATACAATCTTTTACCATTTTCATCATGTATGCTATAATCCATATTCCCATGTAAAGCCGGAGAGAAATATAAATCGATAGTAAAAGGTTGAGAGGCATCTAAGCACCCTTCAGAGTGATGTTCACCTTGTTCGTATTCATAAAGAAAATTATTTGACTGTCTTATATGAGTTATAATATTATTTGGTTCAACTGAAGTCGTATCAGGTGCTGTCTGAGAATATCCACTAGTCCAACTCAACAAGAAAAATACTACCGGTAAAAGATAATTAATAAGGGATTTCATAAGTTTTGTTTTAAAGATTAATAATTAAATAGTTTAAGATTGTATTAGTTAATGTGTTGTCCCAGCAAAATGTAAACACTTTGGGATAATTTTTTTCAATTATTTCATTTTAGATACTTCTTCCCATTCCACCATTGCCGCTCAATGGTCGCTCCGTACTCTTCATAAAATTTCACAGCACCGGAATTCCAGTCCAGCACCTGCCACTTGACAAGGATGCATTTCCGTCTTTCCGCTTCTTTAAACAATTCATCAAAGATCAGTTTCCCGATGCCTTGGCTCCGGTGACTGGCAGCAACTACAAAATCTTCGAGGTAAAGCATCCGACCTTTCCAGGTGGAGAAGGTATCATAGAAGAGGGCCATGCCGACGACCTTCTGGTCCTGTTCAGCGACGATGGCGTCGATGAGTTGGGCGTTCCAGGCTTCTTGGTACGTTTCAAGAGTGGCCGTGACGGCCTGTGGTTCTTTCTCGAAGACGGCAAGTTGAACCACAAGGTCTAGAATCTGGTCCAGATCTTCATATCGGGCTTTTCGGATTTTGGTCATTCAATTAAGTTAGAGCTTATATATGAAAAGGAGAAATAATGAGCGCTCGGATTATAAGGGCTCAGCCAATTGTAAGCTAGTTTGCATCTGTCCAATCTGTTCAATCTTAGATGGAATGCATTTCAAAAGCCCATAAATCCTAGACGTCGATAAATTTTATTGGCTTTGGAAGTAGACTTAATTGCTTGACAGGTAGCCAAAAATTTGCGCAAGCGATCTTATGGATAAGAACCCCGTAATCATTGAGAAACTTAGGTATTTAAAAAACCATGGAAAATCTAAGTAAAACCCCTTGATATTGTCGAAATTAATAGTAATTTTGCAGTCTCTTTTTAAGAGGGTAGAACACAAATAGAAAATACTTGATATGCCTACAATAAATCAACTGGTAAGAAAGGGCCGAAAAAAGATAATAACGAAGAGTAAATCTAGAGCGCTTGAGGGATCTCCTCAGAAAAGAGGCGTTTGTACCAGAGTTTATACAACCACACCTAAAAAACCCAACTCAGCACTTAGAAAAGTTGCGAAAGTAAGATTAACCAACGGAATTGAGGTGATTGCCTACATTCCAGGAGAAGGTCACAACTTACAAGAACACTCCATCGTACTTTTGAGAGGAGGAAGAGTAAAGGATTTACCAGGGGTACGGTATACCATTGTAAGAGGAGCACTAGATACAGCAGGGGTTGAAGGAAGACTGCAATCAAGATCCCAATACGGAACCAAAAGACCTAAAAAATAATTAGCCAACACTTAGATATTAGATAAATGCGAAAAAGAAAGCCGAAAAAGAGGATAATAAATCCAGATCCACGTTTTGCAGATTCAATGGTTACTCAGTTCGTCAATATGATGATGCTGGACGGTAAGAAGACCACTTCTTTTGACTTGTTCTATGCTGCCATGGATAAGATCGCTGAGAAATCAGAAGATAGTCCCCATGATGTATGGAAAGCGGCGTTAAAGAATGTAATGCCTGCTGTTGAAGTAAGATCTAAAAGAATCGGTGGAGCTACTTTTCAGATTCCAACGGAAATCAGAGCCAACAGAAAGATATCTATCGGAATGAAGTGGATGATCAAGTATTCTAGACTAAGGTCCGGAAAAGGAATGGCTGAAAAATTAGCAGCTGAAATATTGGCAGCAAGCAAGGGAGAAGGTGCCGCAGTTAAAAAGAGAGAAGATACGCATAGAATGGCTGAAGCAAATAGAGCTTTCGCACATTTCAAGGCGTAACAACAAGATAAATAATAAACAAACAAATATTAATCGTCTTAATTAGTTAATCATGGCTAAAGATTTAACATTCACTAGAAATATCGGGATTGCCGCGCACATTGATGCTGGTAAAACAACGACAACGGAAAGAGTTTTATACTATACAGGTATGAGCCATAAAATTGGTGAAGTACACGATGGTGCTGCCACGATGGATTGGATGGAGCAAGAGCAAGAAAGAGGGATTACCATTACTTCTGCGGCCACGAAGACCACTTGGAATTGGAAAGATACCAAGTATGATATGAACATCATTGATACTCCAGGTCACGTTGATTTTACCGTTGAGGTTAATAGATCTTTAAGAGTATTGGACGGATTAGTATTTCTGTTCTGTGCAGTATCTGGTGTTGAACCTCAATCTGAGACCAACTGGAGATTAGCAGATAATTACCATGTTCCACGTATTGGGTTTGTAAACAAGATGGATAGATCTGGTGCAGACTTCTTGAATGTTGTTAATGACGTAAAAGATAAATTAGGTTCTTTAGCGATACCTCTTCAGATTCCTATCGGAGCAGAAGAAGAGTTTAAAGGAGTAGTCGACCTGATCACCAACAAAGCGATGATCTGGAATGAAGATGATATGGGAATGACCTTTGAAGAGGTGCCTATTCCAGAAGATATTGCAGATGTTGTAGCAGAATGGAGAGAGAAATTGTTGGAAACAATCTCTGAGTATGACGATGCGATAATGGAGAAATACTTTGAAGATCCAAATTCAATCACAGAGCAAGAAATGATCAATGCAGTGAGACAAGCAGTATTGGATATGAAATTTGTTCCGATGATGTGTGGATCAGCATTTAAAAATAAAGGAGTTCAAGCAGTTTTGGATGCAGTATGTGCATTCTTGCCTTCTCCGATGGACAAAGAGGCTGTTGAAGGAACGAATCCTGATACAGATGAAATCGTCACAAGAAAACCATCTGTGGATGAACCGTTTTCAGCCCTAGCGTTTAAAATTGCTACAGATCCATATGTTGGTCGATTAGCATTCTTTAGAGTATACTCTGGTGCACTTGATGCAGGTTCTTATATACTTAATAATAGAACTGGTAAAAAGGAAAGAATCTCAAGACTTTACCAAATGCACTCCAATAAGCAAAACCCAATTGATAGGGTAGAAGCTGGAGATATTGCAGCCGGCGTTGGATTTAAAGATCTAAGAACTGGAGATACACTATCTGCGGAAGGATCACCAATTGTATTTGAATCAATGGTTTTCCCTGATCCAGTAATCGGAGTAGCTGTCGAGCCTAAGTCTCAGAAGGACTTAGATAAATTGGGTATGGCTCTAGCCAAGTTGGCAGAAGAGGATCCAACCTTTAAAGTAAGATTTGATGAGGATACAAACCAGACCATTATTTCAGGTATGGGAGAGTTACACCTTGAGATTATTATCGATAGACTGAGAAGAGAATTCAAAGTTGACTGTAATCAAGGAGAACCTCAAGTAACTTATAAAGAGGCACTGACTTCAATGACTGATCACACGGAAAGATTGAAGAAGCAGTCTGGTGGATCTGGATTGTTTGCTGAAATGTCTTTTGAATTAGGTCCAGTTGACGCAGAATTTTTGGAGACAGATGAATATAAGAGTGGTAAAACAAGACTTCAGTTTGAGAACGCCATTTTTGGAGGAGCAATTCCAAAAGAATTTATTCCATCAATCATTAAAGGTTTTAAATCGATGATGGACAATGGAGTTCTTGCTGGATATGGCATTGATACAATGAAAGTTAAGGTATACGATGGAAAGACCCACGCAGTCGATTCAAAACCAATTGCCTTTGAGTTAGCAGCGAAAGAAGGATTTAAGGCTGCTGCCAAATCTTGTGGTCCAGTGTTATTGGAGCCAATCATGAAATTAGAAGTAGTAAGCCCTGAAGAATACACAGGTCCTGTAATCGGTGATTTGAATAGAAGAAGAGGATTGCCTAAGTCACAGGAACAAAGATCAGGAGGAGCTATCTCTATAAAGGCTGATGTACCGCTTTCGCAAATGTTTGGGTATGTCACTCAATTGAGAACGATCACTTCAGGAAGAGCTACAAGTACTATGGAATTTTCTCACTTTGCAGAGGCTCCAAAAGGAGTTGCTAAAGAGATCATCGAGAAAGCAAATGGCACTGTAAGCGTTTAAATTTGCAATAAACAATTAAAGCTGTATATTTGCGGCTTGTTAAAGAATAGGTAATGAATCAAAAAATCAGAATCAAGCTTCGAAGTTACGACCACAACCTTGTGGATAAGTCAACGGAGAAAATTGTAAAAACTGTGAGAAACAGTGGTGCTGTAATATCTGGACCGATTCCTCTGCCAACTGAGAAAGAAGTATTTACGGTTTTGCGGTCTCCGCACGTAAACAAAAAATCTCGGGAGCAGTTCCAGTTACGAACCCACAAAAGATTGATCGAAATCTTCACACCAACTCAAAAAACTGTAGACTCCTTGTCTAAGCTTGAGTTACCAAGCGGTGTAGATATTCAGGTCAAGCTCACATAAATATATTTTAGAAATAATTCATTGTCACAGGCCAATGCCTTGTGCGATGTTATATAAATTAATTCAGCGATGGATGGACTAATCGGACGTAAGTTAGGTATGACTAGTATCTTTGATGACAAGGGCAACCAAGTTGCTTGTACCATTATTGATGCAGCGCCTAATGTAGTAACCCAAGTTAAGTCGGAAGATAGCGATGGCTATTCTGCTTTACAAATTGGTTTCGGAGACAAAACTGATAAGAGAGTATCGAAAGCAATGGCTGGTCATTTTGCGAAGAGTGGATCTTCTCCAAAGAGAAAACTCGTAGAACTAAGAAATTCTACCCTAGACAAAAAGGCGGGTGAAAGCATAAGTATTGATGATGTTTTTGCAGAAGGAGATATTGTTAATGCGATTGGTATCTCTAAAGGAAAGGGATTTCAAGGAGTTGTAAAAAGATGGAACTTCCAAGGAGTTGGAGATGCTACTCACGGTCAACATAACAGATTAAGAGCCCCAGGTTCAATTGGAGCAGCTTCAACACCTTCCAAAGTTATCAAAGGAATGAAGATGGGTGGAAGAACCGGTGGGAATAGGATCAAAACCAAAAACCTGAAGGTCGTTAGGATTTTTTCTGAGAAGAACCTGATGCTCGTAAAAGGAGCAATTCCTGGGCACAAAGGGGCATTCGTAATTATTGAAAAGTAAGCTCATGAAGATAGATGTAATAAATACAGACGGAAAGAGCACTGGGAGATCAGTAGATTTACCGGACGCAATATTTGGAGTAGAACCAAATGAGCATGCAGTATACCTTGCAGTTAAGTCATACAATGCAGCACAGAGGCAAGGAACTCACAAAGCCAAAGAAAAAGGAGAAATAACAGCATCTACTCGTAAGATAAAGAAGCAGAAAGGAACAGGAACAGCAAGAGCTGGTTCTATGAAGTCACCATTATTCAAGGGTGGAGGAAGAATTTTTGGTCCAAGACCAAGAACTTATAAAGTTAAGTTGAATAAGAAAGTTAAAGTGCTGGCTAGAAACTCAGCATTTGCTTCTAAAGCTGCAGGTAACAATATTCGTGTTATTGAAAACTTCAGTTTTGATGAGCCTAAAACAAGCTCATTTCAAAAAGTACTTTCAAATTTAGATCTATCTTCTTCTAAAAGCGTTTTCGTGTTAGGAGATACAGATAAGAATGTATTGTTATCGAGTAGAAACATTCAAGGAGCCAAGGTAATTAACGTAAGCGAATTGAATACTTATGATATTTTGTATGCTAACACAATTATTTTATCGGAATCTGCCGTTGAAAAATTAAAATCGAATTCCTAAATCAATAAAAGATGTCGAAAGAAATTTTAATAAAACCAATAATCTCTGAAAAGTCGGAATTCCTGTCAGAGAATTTAGGACAATACAGTTTTGTTGTTTCTAAAAAAGCAAACAAAATAGAGATTAAGAAGGCTATAGAAGATTTGTATAGTGTCAATGTAGCCTCAATAAATACCATCATTGTTCCCTCAAAATCAAAATCTAGAAATACTAGATCTGGAGTTTTAAAAGGAAGAGTGTCGGGCTACAAGAAGGCAATAATAACCGTAGAAAAAGGCGAAGAGATAGACTACTTCGGCGATATTTAATATAAAAAATTTGACATAAAATGTCAGTAAGAAAATACAATCCAATAACACCAGGTACCAGAACCAGAGTAGGAAATACCTACACTGAGGTAACTACCAATATTCCTGAGAAGAGTTTGACTTCAGGTAAAAGAAGGACAGGAGGTAGAAATAATTCTGGTAAAATGACTGTAAGAAATCGAGGCGGAGGTCACAAGAAGAAATACAGAGTTATTGACTTTAAAAGAACTAAAGATGGAATGCAGGCAACTGTAAAAACCATTGAGTACGATCCGAATAGAACTGCATACATTGCATTAATTGAATATGCAGATGGTGAAAAGAGATACATGCTTGCGCCTAATAAAATTCAAGTAGGAGATGTTGTAGTTTCTGGAGAAGCAGCAGAACCGAATATCGGAAATTGTGTACCACTTTCTAAGGTACCAACGGGTAGTTCAATTCATGCCATTGAAATGGACCCAGGAAGAGGCGCCGTTTTGGTAAGGTCTGCAGGTACGTCTGCAACATTTATCGGGAAGGAAGGGAAATATGGAATTGTGAAGTTACCATCAAGTGAGGTCAGAAAGATTTTACTTAGTTGTAGGGTCACCATAGGATCTACTTCAAATGGAGATCACAATAAACAAGTACTAGGGAAAGCAGGAAGAAAAAGATGGTTAGGAAGAAGACCTAGAGTAAGAGGGGTAGCGATGAACCCAGTTGATCACCCAATGGGTGGTGGTGAAGGAAAGTCTTCAGGAGGACATCCTAGATCTCGAACTGGAGTAATGGCTAAGGGTCAGAAGACTAGAAATCCTAAGAAGAAGTCAAGCGCATTGATAATTACAAAAAGAAAGAAATAATTAAATAATGGCCAGATCAGTAAAAAAAGGTCCTTACGTATTTCATAAGCTTTTGAAGAAAATTGAAAAGGCAAGTGAATCAAAGAAAAAGGGTGTAATTAAAACATGGGCTAGATCATCAATGATCTTTCCGGACATGGTAGGTCTAACAATTGCAGTTCATAATGGTAAGTCTTTTGTTCCTGTATATGTTACGGAAAACATGGTAGGACACAAGCTTGGTGAATTTGCCTTGACAAGAACTTATAAAGGACACGGTGGTAATCGAAAGTAATTCCTTAGTAGGAAAAACTAAATAAAATGGAAGCAGTAGCAAAACTTAAAAATTGTCCTCTATCAGCTCGTAAAATGAGAATTGTGATAGACAATATAAGAGGCAAGAATGTCGAAGAAGCTTTGAACATATTAAGGTTCACAAAAAGAGAAGCTTCCGATTGGGCTGAGAAAGTATTGATTTCAGCCATCGCCAATTGGGAGAATAAATTGGATATGGCTCATAGCGCAGAAGACTATGATTTATATGTAAAAACCGCACTAGTTGATGAAGGAAGCATTCTAAAAAGATTTAGACCTGTTCCTCATGGTAGAGCGCATCGAATTAGAAAGAGACAAAATCACCTTACTTTGATTGTCGAGAATCGTAAAGGTCTTGACAATGAAAATGAAGGAACTGAAACTGAAAACGAATAAGTTTATGGGTCAAAAGACAAATCCAATTGGTAATAGATTAGGTATCATCAAAGGCTGGGATTCTAGCTGGTTTGGTGGTAAGGACTTTGCAGACAAAGTGGTTCAGGATGAAAAAATCAGAACTTATTTGCATGCAAGGATCAATAAAGGTGGGGTTTCTAAGATTATCATTGAGCGTACCTTGAAGAGAATCACAGTTACCATTAATACCTCACGACCTGGTATTATTATAGGTAAAGGTGGAGCGGAAGTAGACAAGATTAGAGAAGAGCTCAAAAAATTAAGTGGCCAGGATGTCCAGATTAATATCGTGGAGATAAGAAAGCCCGAATTAGATGCAGCCATTGTTGGAGAATCAATTGCCAAGCAAATTGAGTCAAGAGTAAATTACAGAAGGGCAATTAAAATGGCAATTCAAGCTACCATGAGAGCTGGAGCGGAAGGAATAAAGATTAGAATTAGTGGGAGGTTGAATGGAGCAGAGATGGCTAGATCTGAAGAGTATAAAGATGGAAGAACTCCCTTACATACTTTCAGAGCTGATATAGATTATGCTTTACAAGAGGCGCTTACTGTATATGGTAAAATTGGGGTAAAAGTTTGGATCTGTAAAGGAGAAGTCCTTGGGAAAAGAGATCTATCTCCTAATGTTGGCGTAGATAAGAAGCAGAAAGGCGGAAGAGGTGGAAATAATAGAGGTAGAGGAGGCAATAACAGAGGTGGAGGAAAAGGTGGAAACAATAGAGGCGGAGGAAGAAATTAATATTAAAAAATACTTTTGCTACACTTTTTGAGCAAGTAAAAGAAGAGATATGTTACAACCAAAAAGAACTAAATACAGAAAGACCCAGAAGGGAAAAATCAAAGGACTTGCCTACAAAGGTAGCACCATTGATTTCGGTTCCTTTGCTTTGAAATCTATGGACACTGCTTTTATCACAAACCGTCAAATTGAAGCGGCGAGGATTGCAATGACAAGATATATGCAAAGACAAGGACAAGTTTGGATCAGAATTTTTCCAGATAAGCCAATTACCGCCAAACCTTTAGAGGTAAGGATGGGTAAAGGTAAGGGAGCAGTTGACCATTGGGTTGCAACTGTAAAACCCGGAAGAATAATGTTCGAAATGGATGGTGTCTCTAAGGAAATAGCCGTAGAAGCACTAAGACTTGCAGCACAAAAATTACCGGTAAAAACTAAAACGGTCATTAGACCTGATTACGTAGAATAAATACAAATGGCAACTAAGAAGTTTATAGAGTTACAAGAGTTCTCAGACGAACAATTATCTAATGAGTTAGGTGAAACAATGACTCAGTACAGAAAAATTAGGTTCGATCATGCGCTTAAAGGTTTAGAAAATCCATTGGCAATACGAGCTGTGCGTAGAGATATTGCTAGAATGAAAAATGAAGTTAGACGAAGAGAGATAGCAAATATGTCGGCTGAAGAATTGGCAAAAAGATCTAAAATCAGAAACAGAAAATAATCTCCATGACAGAGGTAATAACAGAAAAGTACAGAAAACAGCTGGTTGGAATGGTTACTAGCACAAAAATGGATAAGTCCATTACTGTGAAAGTTGAAAGAAAAATCAAGCACCCTATCTACGGAAAGTTCGTAAAGAAAAGTAAAAAATTCTTAGCGCACGATGCCGCGAATGAATGTACGGAGGGTGATCTAGTTAGAATAGAGGAGTCAAGGCCATTGAGTAGAAGAAAGAGATGGAAGTTGGTCGAAATAGTTGAAAAAGCAAAATAACAAGTAATGATACAACAGGAAAGCAGATTAAAAGTAGCGGATAATTCAGGTGCCAAGACAGCCCTTTGTATCCGAGTGCTTGGTGGATCTAAAAGACGATATGCTTCTGTAGGTGATAAGATCATTGTCACTGTGAAAGAAGCTGCTCCAGAAGGAGTGAAAAAAGGATTGGTTTCTCCTGCTGTAGTCGTGAGAACTAAAAAAGAAATTAGAAGAAAAGATGGATCTTACATAAGGTTTGATGACAATGCAATTGTTTTACTCAATCCAAATGATGAACCAAGAGGAACTAGGATTTTTGGCCCTGTCGCTAGAGAACTTAGAGAAAAGCAATATATGAGAATTGTTTCACTAGCACCAGAGGTACTATAAACAGTAATTAAAATGGCATACAAGAAAAAAATCGATGCTCCAAGAAAAATGCACCTAAAGAAAGGTGACAATGTTATTGTTATTTCTGGTGCGAGCAAAGGTCAAACTGGAGAAATAAAAGAAATGTTGCCTATTAAATATAGAGCAATAGTTGAAGGGGTGAATATGGTAAAAAAGCATACCAAGCCTACACAAGATAACCCAGGAGGAATCAATGATATTGAGTCACCAATTCATTTATCAAATCTCATGCTAATCGATCCAAAATCAGGAAATCCCACTAAAGTAGGGAGAAAAGTAGTAGACGGGAAATTGGTAAGATTTGCTAAGAAATCAGGAGAAATAATTAAGTAATGAGTTATATACCGAACTTAAGGACTAAATACAAAGAGGAAATTGTTCCTAAACTCATGGAAGAGATGGGATACAAAACCGTTATGCAAGTTCCTAAACTGAAAAAAATCAGTATCAATCAAGGAGTAGGACAAGCAACTCAAGACAAGAAGTTGGCAGATATCGCCCTCAAGGAGATAACTACAATAGCTGGTCAAAAAGCGGTTCCTACAAAAGCTAGAAAATCAATTTCCAACTTTAAATTAAGAGATGGGATGACGATTGGAGCTAAAGTTACTCTTAGAGGAAATACAATGTATGAATTTCTAGAAAGACTTGTTTCAGTAGCTTTACCTAGAGTAAGAGATTTTAGAGGCATAAACGATAAAAGTTTTGATGGGAGAGGTAACTACTCGATGGGAATCCAAGAGCAAATCATTTTCCCGGAAATTGATTTAGATAAAATAAGTAAGATCACGGGTATGGATATAACATTTGTTACATCTGCCAAAACTGATCACGAATCTCTAGCGCTATTAAAAGCTCTAGGAATGCCTTTTAAAAACCAGAACAACCAGAACGTAGAGAATAATGGCTAAAAAATCAGTAATTGCACGAGAGGCAAAAAGACAAAGAATGGTTGCTAAATATGCAGCTTTAAGAAAAAAACTTAAGGAAGCTGGAGATTATGAGGCGTTGGATAAGTTGCCAAAAAATGCAAGTCCAGTGAGATTACATAATAGATGTAGACTAACAGGAAGACCAAAAGGGTATATGAGAAAGTTTGGAATCAATAGGGTTACATTTAGAAAAATGGCAAACGAAGGGAAGATTCCAGGAATTACTAAAGCAAGTTGGTAGGCTCAAGAATAAATTAATATGGCACAGACAGATACAATAGCGGAGTACCTAACGAGAATAAGAAATGCCCAAATGGCAAATCATAGAATTGTTAGTATTCCTGCCTCAAAAATGAGAAAGGCGATTACTGAGATTTTATATGATCAAGGTTTTATCCATAAATATAAATTTGATGATCAAGGTCATCAAGGGATGATTAACATTGCATTGAAGTACAATGCAACAACTAAAATTCCAACGATTAAAAAAATAGGAAGAATTAGTAAGCCTGGGTACAGACGATATGTTGGTTCAGGAGACATCCCTAGAGTAATTAACGGTTTGGGTATATGCATTGTCTCGACTTCATCAGGAGTTATGACGGGTAAGCAGGCTAAAGCTGCAAATCTAGGCGGTGAATTAATTTGTTACGTACACTAGAAGAAACAGAATAAAATGTCAAGAATAGGAAAAGCACCAATAGAAATTCCAGCAGGAGTGACCTTAGATGTTTCAAAATCTAACTTGGTTACTGTAAAAGGACCTAAAGGTGAATTAACTCAACAGGTCGATGCAGATCTTAGTATGAATATTGAAGACGGTGTTCTTTCATTATCAAGACCGACAGAGCAAAAGAGACACAAAGCATTGCATGGTCTTTATAGATCTCTTATCAACAATATGGTGATTGGAGTTTCTGAAGGTTACACTAAGCAACTAGAGCTAGTTGGTGTTGGTTACAAATGCGCCAATACTGGTAATTTTTTAGAACTGACCTTAGGGTATTCTCACCCAATTTATTTCTATGTACCAGAAGAAGTAAAACTATCTACTTTAACTGAGAAAGGGAATAATCCTAAAATCATTCTTGAAAGTCATGATAAACAGTTAATCGGTCAGATTGCTGCAAAAATCAGAACTTTTAGAAAGATCGAACCATACAAAGGAAAAGGTATCAAATTCACTGGCGAAGAAATTAGAAGAAAAGCAGGTAAGACAACTGCATAATCTATAAAGAGATGGCTCAGAAAATTAGTAAAAGAAAAAAGGTTCAATACCGAATTAGAAAGAAGGTCAACGGGACACCGAACAAGCCTAGATTAGCGGTATTTAAAAGCAATAAAAACATCTATTGTCAATTGATAGATGATATGAATGGAGTTACGATAGCTTCATCGTCTTCTGCAAAGTCTAATGCCAAAGGGTTAGATCAAGCAAAAGAAGTTGGTAAGACAATTGCTGAAAAAGCAGGATCGCTCAACATTGAAAACGTGGTTTTTGATAGAGCAGGTTTTATTTTTCACGGAAGAATTAAAGCATTAGCGGAAGCTGCCAGAGAAGCTGGCCTTAAATTTTAATTATGGCAATGAGAAAAGACAATAGAAACTCGAAGAAGGTGAAAGCAACTGACGCCTCTGAAATTAAAGAAAAGTTAGTAAACCTTAATAGAGTTGCCAAGGTAACTAAGGGGGGTAGAACTTTTAGTTTTGCAGCATTAGTAGTAGTAGGTGATGGGAATGGTAGAGTAGGACAAGGTCTTGGAAAGGCAAGAGATGTTCAAGAATGTATAGCGAAAGCAGTTGATGATGCAAAGAAAAACATTGTGAATGTTCCAATTCTAAACGGTACAATACCTCATGAGCAACTAGGAAAGTACGGAGCAGGAAAGGTTTTTATCAAACCAGCTGCTGATGGAACGGGTGTAATAGCTGGAGGTGCGATGAGAGCAGTTTTGGAAATGGCAGGAGTACATAATGTATTGGCCAAGTCTCAAGGTTCTTCAAATCCACACAACGTAGTAAAAGCTACCATAGATGCTCTGTCCAAATTAAGAGATGCGAGAACAGTAGCGAGGGATAGAGGGATTTCAATGCAAAAATTATTTCAAGGTTAATACAACGCTCCAATAATGGGAAGAGTTAAAGTAACACAGGTGAAAAGTAAGATCGATAGATCTAAAAGACAAAAAGCAACACTAGAAGCTTTAGGTTTAAGAAAAATGCATCAATCCGTTGAGCATAACTTAAATCCTCAAGTTGAAGGAATGATAGCAAAGGTGTCTCACCTAGTCAAAGTAGAGAATATTTAATAACACGTTAGAGTAATTAAAATGGAGTTACATTCATTAAAACCTGCCAAAGGTTCCGTAAGAAAAAATAAGAGAGTTGGTCGTGGCCAAGGTAGTGGAAGAGGAGGAACCTCAACTAGAGGGCATAACGGTGCTAAATCAAGATCTGGTTATAAATCAAAAAGAGCTTTTGAAGGTGGACAAATGCCCCTTCAAATGAGATTGCCTAAAAGAGGATTTAAGAACATTAATAGAGTTTCATACGTAGTGATGAATCTTAAAACCCTTCAGGAAATTTCTGATAAATACGGATCTAAGGATTTAAGTCTCGAAAAACTGATCGATTTAGGTATAATAAGAAAAACAGACAAAGTCAAAGTTTTGGCAAAAGGAGAAATCTCTGCTGCTGTTCAAGTTAGTGCGCACGCTGCCTCTGAGGCTGCAAAAGCAGCTATTGAAGGTAAAGGAGGATCAGTAACAATTGTATAAGGTTTATTTATGAACAAATTTATAGAAACCCTAAAGAACATTTGGAGTATTAAAGAATTACGAGAGCGTATTCTTTATACCTTAGGACTACTAGCTATTTATAGACTGGGGTCTTTTATTGTATTACCAGGTATAAATGCTCAAGCACTTGAAGCGGCAACTGCTAATCAAAGTGCAACAGATATATTAGGATTGATCAATGCCTTTACTGGAGGTGCATTCAATAATGCAGCAATATTTGCATTAGGAATAATGCCTTATATTACCGCATCGATTATTATACAGTTGTTAGGTTTTGCTGTTCCATATTTCCAAAGGTTACAACAAACTGAAGGAGAATCTGGTAGGAAGAAAATTACACAAATTACACGGATACTAACGGTGTTCATTACCTTAGTACAAGGTGGTGCTTACTTAACTTATATAAGAGGTCAAGCAGGAGCTGTTTCTGCCCAAATTGATCCATCTATTTTCTGGGTGAGTAATATCATCATCTTATCCACAGGGACAATTTTTGCCATGTGGCTAGGGGAGAAAATTACGGATAAGGGTATAGGGAATGGTATATCAATCCTTATTATGATTGGTATCATTGCTACGCTACCAGTTGCCTTCTTTGCAGAATTGCAAACACAATTAGCCAACAGTCCATTTACTTTTATTGCTGAAATAGCACTTCTATTTGGGACTATTCTGGTAACTATACTTATAGTTCAAGGTGTTAGAAGAATTCCGATTCAATTTGCAAAAAGAGCCGTTGGACGAAATGCCAACAGTATGCCAATGGCAGGGATTCGTGATTATATTCCATTAAAGATTAATGCCTCTGGAGTAATGCCTATCATATTTGCGCAAGCGATAATGTTCTTGCCTATGTCGGCCCAGCAATTCTTCACTGGATCGAACTCAACACCAAGTTCATTTTTATTGAGTTTAAGTGATTGGAAGTCCATTCCATATAACATCATATTTTTCTCTCTTGTTGTTTTATTTACCTATGTCTATACCGCACTTTTGGTAAATCCTCAACAGTATGCAGAATATTTGAAAAGACAAAATGCATTTATTCCAGGGATTAAGCCTGGACAGCAAACACAAGAATATATAGATACTCTTACTACAAGAGTAACATTACCAGGTTCTTTTTTCTTAGGCCTTATTGCAATTTTCCCAGCGATAGTTGCACGGTTTGGAGTAAACGATGCCTTTGCTATTTTCTTTGGAGGAACATCTCTATTGATCTTAGTTGGAGTAGTATTAGATACTTTACAACATATTGAATCGTACCTTCTAATGAGAAAGTACGATGGATTGGTTAAGTCTGGGAAAGTAAAAGGAAGGAGTAGTGGTATGCAGACCATTGGTGCAGGAATGTAAATTCCAAACATGGCCAAAGGAATGATATATCACAAGACAGATGAAGAAATTGAGTTAATAAGACAGAGTTGTCTGCTAGTAAGTAAGACTTTGGCTCATGTTGGTTCAATATTAAAACCTGGTATTACTGGTTCGCAAATTGATGCTGAAGCAGAACAATTTATCCGGGATCACGAAGGTGCTATCCCAGGGTTTAAAGGTTATCATGATTTTCCTTCAACCTTATGTATTTCTAAAAATGAAGTTGTCGTCCATGGGATTCCAGATGATCAACCTTTCACGGAAAAAGATATAGTATCTGTAGACTGTGGGGTGTATTGGAACGAGTTTTATGGAGATGCCGCTTATACATTTGCTTTTAATGACATAAGTGATGAAGTAAAAAAACTTCTGAAAGTAACAAAGGATTCACTGTACAAAGGTATAGAACAAGCAATTCCAGGAAATAGGATTGGCGATATTAGTTATGCCATTCAATCTTATGCAGAGAAGGAACATGGATATGGAATTGTAAGAGAATTGGTAGGACATGGAATTGGACGAAATCTTCATGAATCACCAGAAGTTCCGAACTACGGAAGCAGAGGTAAGGGAACTAAATTGCAGTCTGGATTGGTTATAGCTATCGAACCAATGGTTAATTTGGGAACAAAGAGAGTAGCGCAAGGAGATGATGGGTGGACAATAAGGACTAAAGATAAAAAGCAATCGGGTCACTATGAGCATACCATTGCAGTGAAAGAGTCTGGTCCTGATCTTTTATCGACTCATGAGTATGTAGAGGAGGCTGTAAAAAATAATCAATATTTAAGCGAAATTGAATAAAAAAACCGATATTTGCACTCCGATTTAATATGGCGAAACAAGAATTAATAAAACAAGACGGGGTTATAGACGAAGCATTATCAAATGCTATGTTTAGAGTTAGGCTTGAGAATGATCACTTAATAGTGGCTACGATCTCAGGTAAAATGAGAATGCATTATATAAGAATTCTACCGGGCGATAAGGTATCAGTGGAAATGTCACCGTATGACTTGTCTAGAGGAAGAATAACATATAGATATAAATAATATGAAAGTTAAAGCGTCAATTAAGAAAAGATCAACTGACTGTAAGATCGTAAGAAGAAAAGGTCGGTTGTATGTGATTAACAAAAAGAACCCAAGGTTTAAACAAAGACAAGGTTAATTATGGCAAGGATATCAGGCGTAGATTTACCGAAAGATAAGCGTGGGGTCATAGGCCTTACATATATCTATGGTATTGGTAGTACCAAAGCATCAGAAATTTTAGAGAAAGTAAGTGTTTCTGAGCACACGAAAGTGAAAGAGTGGACTGACGATAACATCAGAGAAATCACTCTAGAGATTCAAAATAACTATACAGTTGAAGGGGAATTAAGATCTGAAGTTCAAATGAACATAAAGAGATTAATGGACATTGCTTGTTATAGAGGCTTAAGACACAGAAAAGGACTTCCTGTGAATGGTCAAAGAACAAAAACCAATGCAAGAACAAGAAAAGGAAAGAAGAAGACTGTAGCGAATAAAAAGAAAGCAACTAAATAATAGCTGGGTATGGCACAATCGAGAAAGAAAAAGAAGATTACCACTGATCCTGAGGGTCTGGTTTATATCAAAGCGAGTTTCAACAATATTATTATTTCCATGACCAATAAAGCTGGGAATGTAATATCATGGTCTTCTGCTGGTAAGTCAGGTTTCAGGGGCTCGAAGAAAAATACTCCTTATGCAGCACAAGTTGCAGCAACAGATGCTGGTCAAAAAGCATATGATGCAGGGATGAGATCCGCTGAAGTTTATGTAAAAGGTCCTGGATCTGGCAGAGAAGCGGCAATTAGAGCCATAGATGGCTTAGGTATAAAGGTCACCAAAATACGAGACGTTACCCCAATGCCTCACAATGGTTGCAGACCACCAAAAAGACGAAGAGTTTAATTTTATTTTCCAAGGAACACAGAAATGGCACGATATACCGGTCCTAAGACCAAAAAAGCAAGATCATTCGGAGAGGCAATTTATGGCCCAGATAGAAGTTTCGATAAACGAAAGTATCCACCTGGACAACATGGACCCTCTAGAAGAAGGAAGCAAAAATCTAACTATGCTGTCCAACTTAAAGAGAAGCAAAAAGCCAAGTACACCTATGGTGTTCTAGAAAAGCAGTTCAGAAATTTATTTGAAAAGGCTTCTAGAAAATCTGGAGTAACTGGTGAAGTCTTACTTCAATACCTAGAAGCTAGATTAGACAACACTGTTTTTAGATTAGGCATTGCTCCAACTAGAAGAGCAGCCAGACAGTTGGTTAGTCACAAACACATTTTGGTAAACGGAATTCTTACAAATATTCCATCAGCAAGGCTTAGACCTGGAGATGTAGTTTCTGTAAGAAACAAATCAAGACATATGGAAGTCATAAATGACTCCATAAGTAACAATTCCAAAATTAGTAAATGGGCTTGGTTGGAATGGAATTCAGATCGAATGGAAGGAAAGATGTTGGAATATCCAGAAAGAGCAAAAATTCCTGAAAACATTAACGAACAGTTGATTGTTGAATTGTACTCTAAGTAATACTTAGGTCCATCGATTTTATCTTTATTCTTTCGAAAAACTTTAAAATTATTAAATGAGCATTCTAACTTTTCAAAAGCCTGATAAGATATTGTTACAAAAGGCTACCGACTTTGAAGGTACCTTTGAATTCAAACCTCTTGAGCCAGGATTTGGACAAACGGTTGGAAACTCCTTAAGAAGAGTTTTACTTTCATCCTTGGAAGGCTATGCAATTTCTGCTGTGAGAATAGCTGGAGTAGATCATGAATTTGCAACCATAAAAGGTGTTGTAGAAGATATGGTTGATATCATATTAAATCTAAAGCAAGTTCGGATAAAGCCGGTTGTAGAGGATGAAACAATTAACGAGGAGAAAATTTATTTAACTATTTCAGGCCAAGATCAATTTGTAGCCGGAGACATTGAGAAAAATACCAATGTTTTTAAGGTAATGAATCCTGAGCACCTGATTTGCAGAATGGATCCTTCTGTAAACTTGGAAATTGAGTTTACGATAACTTTTGGAAGAGGATACGTTCCTTCTCAAGAAAACATGCCTAAGGATGCTCCAATTGGAGTAATTCCTGTGGATGCAATCTATACTCCTATCAAAAAAGTTGCTTATAGCATCGAAAACACAAGGGTAGGACAAAGAACAGATTACGAAAAACTCCTAATCAGTATTCAGACGGATGGGACAATCCACCCGGAAGAAGCAGTAAAAGAAGCATCTAGAATACTGATCCAGCATTTAATGTTGATCACTGATGAGAACATTACCTTTGAAGATGCGTCTAAGCGGGAAGAAAACATTGTAGACGAGCACATCTTACATATGCGTAAGCTACTTAAAACTTCATTGGAGGATTTAGATCTTTCAGTAAGAGCTTACAACTGTCTTAAGGCAGCCAAGATTAATTCGTTAGGTGAAATGGTGAAATACGATACTCATGAACTTTTGAAGTTTAGAAACTTCGGTAAAAAGTCATTGGTTGAAATAGAAGAATTATTGCAGAATAAAGGTCTTACTTTCGGTATGGATCTTTCTAAATATAAACTTGACGAGGAGTAAATTGTCAAGCTAATCGATCCAGCCCGGATTCATCCGGATATTTTAAAATCGATACATTACTGAGGAATACTAGTTCAAAAGGCTGGGCAATTGAACTTTCCAAAGTGTGCATCTTAAGTTTTTGTCATGAGACACGGTAAGAAATTTAACCATCTAGGTCGTAAAAAGGGCCACAGAAAAGCGCTTCTAAAGAATCTTTCAATTGCGCTTATTACACACAAAAGAATTAATACTACACTTGCGAAGGCTAAAGCTCTCAGAGTTTTTGTTGAGCCTTTGATTACAAAAGCTAAAGGGAACGAGCAACATAACAGACGGGTCGTTTTTTCATACCTACAGAATAAAGAAGCAGTAACTGAATTGTTTTCAACTGTAGCTGATAAAGTAGGAGACAGACCTGGAGGATATTGTAGAATAATAAAAACAGGCACAAGAGCTGGTGATGCAGCTGAGATGGCAATGATAGAATTAGTTGACTTCAACGAATTAATGTTGGCTAATAAAGGAGCTAAAAAGAAATCTAGGAGAAGAAGAGGTGGAAAAGGTAAAGGTACAGCTGCTGCAGCTGCTACTGCTACAGCAACCACTAAAGCTGCTTCTGAAGAAGAATAACAACTCGATCAACGAAATAATAATTACCAAAGGGAGTCTTCGACTCCCTTTTTTTATGCCTTTAAGTGATTATTCGGTTATTGATAATAAAAATTAATTGACCTTCGAAGCATCGTTTTCACAATAAAAACCCTCTAATAATTAAAGGGTTACACCAAAACGAATGAATAAACTCATCCTCTTATGCCTACTTCCTATCAACCTGCTCGGTCAGGTAGACAGGAATGATTTGGTTTCTAGTGAGCAAATAGCTATGGATGAAATTGCCTTGGAGGCGCATTATTCTTCACCAGTTTCTTCAAATAATATTTCAATATTTCCCCACATCTTAAAGAAGAATCAAGAATTTGTACTTGATTTCAATTATTCTGAAAAAGATCCTTTTGAAATAGAAGTTAGAGATTCTGAAGGTTCAGTTATTGAAATGATTTATAGCAGTCAGTTAAGCATATTTGAAGCAAAAAACTCTATTACGCTGCAAATTCACACGCCTTTGGAATCTGGCCAGTATTACATTGTCCTGAATTCAAAAAATGTAAAATTGGGTACTAAGATGATTAAGTTTGATGGAAATTAAAGCCAGTAGCCTCTTTTAAAGAGAATTTAAAAGATGTCCCAATTCATATTTTTTGGTTTTTAAATACGAAAGATTTTCTTGTTTCGGTTTGATCTCAAGTGGGAGTCTTTCAATAAGTTCTATCCCAGAGTCTTTGAAGATTTCAATTTTTTCTGGATTGTTAGTTAGCAATTTGACAGCCTTTACATCTTCCTCTCTTAATATATTTATAGCTAAACTAAAGTCTCTAAGATCAGCTTTAAATCCCAGTAAAACATTGGCCTCAATGGTATCAAATCCTTCAGCCTGTTTTTGATAGGCTTTTAATTTATTAATCAAGCCGATACCTCGTCCTTCTTGTCGGAGATAAATGAGCATTCCTCCTTCTGCTGCAATTTTTTGCATGCTTGTATCAAGTTGTTCACCACAATCACATTTATTTGAATGGAACAAATCTCCTGTCATACATTCAGAGTGTATTCTAAGGATAATAGGTTCCGATTTATCTAAGTCGATGCTTTCTATGACGATGTGGGGCATAATGTTGTTCTCTGAGCTCGCATATGCCTTCATGATGAATTTTCCCCAATCTGTAGGTATAACTGCTTCTGCTTGTTTTCTAAGTGCCTTCGTTTCCAATTGTTAATCCTTTGTTCTTAACTAATGCAAATATCTCAATAAAGTTGCCCCTAAGGATAAAAAAGCTTGCTATTATGCAGGTAATACATTGAAGCACTCCGATCCAAAAATTACTGAAAGATGTAAGGTAGGCCCACCCAAAGTTAATACCGAAGGCAGTAAATGGAATAACCCATAGATCTATCATATTATAAGGAATCTTAAATTTGCCTTGAGCAAGAAAATAAAATAATACAGATGTGAAAAATCCAGCAACCATACCAGCATACAGTACTCCCTCTAAACCCCATTTCTGAGACCAAAAATAGTATAATGCCAATAGGACAAATAAGGAAACAAGGCTTAGTAAACTAATTTCTTTAGAATTCTTAGTATAGTTCAATTGCATATTGAATAGCAGTAAATAGCTACGTAAAAACACAATAGCGGTGCCAAAGGTAAAGTAGGGAATGACTTCCAGAAAACTGGGCTCAGAAGTAACAAGGTTTAAGTTATGCCCTATGAAAAGAATGGCACCTACTGTTAATACGTTGGTAGCCATATAGAACTTAATTAATTTTGCTATATATATCTTTTTTGATTCTACGCCTTTTTGAAATGCCTCAAAAAGAAAAGGGCGGATGCCATTCATTATAGAGTCTGCAACAAGAAACATGACTCCGGCAATAACCATCAATAAAGCGTATTGTCCTACAGATTTTAAATCTATAAATTGCTCTAGAACAATTCGATCTCCTGTTGAACTTAGCCAATAAATAAAGAGAAAGGGAATCAATGCAATGGAATATTTTAGAGAAGGACCTAATATATTAATCTTTAAATGAAACGTGAGAATATCCTTTTCTCTGAAAATTATGTAAACGAAAGTTAGTAAATATGGAATCATAATACCTAGGAGTAGTCCGTAAACTCCTAGCTGGTATCCTAATATTAAAACAACCTGAATTACAACTGCGCCCATTATTTGTAAGAAAATTATCCAGCTGAGATGTTTGAAATTTTTCTCATTTTTTAAATAAATATAATAGACAGAGTTAATTGCGTTTAGTAGCCCGGAGGCTGCTACAATTGCACCATATGGGAGAAACGTTATGCTGTCATCTTTGAATAAAATTGCAAACAAATTGGGGCCTAAAAAGTAGATTATTATAAAACTAAGTGAGCCTAAAATTGTAGAGAAGGTGAAAAGCTGTCGCAAATATTCACGCAATGCTTTTGGATCATGGTTATAATCAAAATAAAAAGTGATCATTGCGGCATTTATCCGAAGGGTACCGATGATATTTAAAATTCCACTGAATGCTACCATCAAAGTATAGAGACCATATTCGGCTCCAGTAAGTACATTAAGATATAGGGGCAATAAGAATATCCCTAAAGCTGGTTTTAAAAAATTAAGTGCAACCATCAATCCTGTTGCAGAGGCTACACTGGATTTGTCTTTGTTCATTTGATGCAAAAATAAAGGGCCTCAGATGACTGAAACCCTTTACAATAGTAAACCTATATTTTTAGTTGAATATTGTGATAATATTGGACTGTCTACTCTTACCCAAATCAACTAGAATGAGATAATTCCCATTAGCTAATCCGTTTAATGGATATTTTAAAATTTGATCTCCTTGAGGTAAGTTGCCGTAATTTCGACTTGATAAGAAATTTCCTCCCATGTCAAATATTTGGATTGAAACATCGGCATCATCATATTTCGTGAATTCTATGTTAATCATGTTCTTTGCAGGAGTTGGGAAATAATTTATTTGAAATTGCGGGAAGCTTGCTGGCTTAAGTATTGGTCCACCTGTAAATACATAACCTACATCTACATTAGAGATCTGTGTGGTACCGGTTGCAATATTTAATACGTCAGTTATACCATTTTCATCGGAATCACTATCTTCCGTATCATTGAAAGTAGCATCTTGAAGTGTGAAAATATGTTGAGGTACAGCATCGTATTTTATAAAATAATTTCCAGGTGATAAATTTATAAATGCGTAGTTTCCTAAGGCATTCGTCAACATGTTGTCTACTTCATTCATAGAGTCGTCTAATAATCTTACCTCTATAAATTGTAAACTTTCCTCATCAGTATCTTGTAGACCATTACCATCATCAAGCCAGGCCCTTCCAGAAATCGTAGCATTTGCAGGAACTAGACCAAAATCCACTTCCGTGTTTGTTGTACCTTGAACAATGTCAAATTGACTTGTAAGTCCAGTTAAATCAGCGTCACTATCAAGCGCCTCTGAGGTTCCAGCATTAGATTGAGTTAATTGGAATCCTGAAGGGGGTATAACCTCAATATAGTAGGACCCTGGTCTGATATCATCAAATGTATATAAGCCATCATTCCCAGTTACTTTATTGTCGACTGGACCTTCTCCTACCTTAAAAAGAATAACCTCAACGTCTTCAATTCCAAATTCTCCAAATTCTTGCATTCCGTCATTATCTTCATCTAACCAAACATAATCTCCAAGAACTCCGGGTTCATATATACCGCAATCGATGTCGTCTGAAAACACCCCAGAACCAACGGAAAAAATATTGGAAGAACCAGGTACAATGTTACCTGTTATGTCTGAGTCTTCGGAAGAATTACCTCCTTTGAATGGAGCTGTTGCTAAAAATGCACCTGGCAGCTCCACAACTATATAATAGTTTCCAACTTGCACATCTGTGAATTCATAATAACCAGGGTTTCCACCATTATCATCTTGTGTAGTAGTTGAATCGGTCAAGTCACCATTCTCAGTATACAATTCGATTTGGATATTATTAATGCCTTGTTCATCATTATTAAATATTCCATCTCCATTAGAGTCAATCCAAACTAAATCACCCACAGAGCCAGGAGTTGTTAAAAGTCCAATATCGATGTCATTTTTTTGTTGCCCTGAACTCACGCTAAATGTGGCAGATGTTCCAGCACCATTAGAACCATCTATATTGGAATCCAAACTTTCATTGCCTTGGTTTGGAGAAGTAAATGATGTCCCAAAACTTATGGTGGTAGAAATGTAATAATCTCCAGGAGCTAAATTGTCGAAAAAATAAAAACCTGGCTCATTACTTAAAGGGTTAACACGTGAGGTCTGCATTGCCAAAGGCGTGCCTGCATCATTCCATAATCTAATAATATAATTATTGGCACCATCTTCATCATTATCCTGAATTCCATCTTCATTGGAATCAAACCAAATGTAATTACCGACTGCTGCAAAGAAATAATATCCGACGTTAATCCCAATCATAGAGCCACCAGATTGGAAATCAAGATTTTCTGTTTGGCCATCTGTGAAATTAGTAACATCTGAGTCGTTCAGTGGATCATTTCCAATACCACTAGGTGATGGGGAAGTTTCATTGGGGAGATTAAATTGAACATAATAAACTCCATTAGGAAACCCAGTAAATTCATACGCTCCGTTTATTGAATTAACTACTTCGATCAAAGTTCCGTTAAAATCAAACAATGAAACTTCTAAATCATCGGTCAAAATATCAGAACCGTCATTTATTCCATTTCCATCCAAGTCTTCAAAGACAAATCCACTGATTAAATTATCAGAATTGTCAGAAGTATCAACTTCTGCTTTTATTAGTCCAAAATCAAGATCCAGGTAATCATCGCCATCAAATAACAACACTGGTTTTGAAGTTGCGACGCCGTTAATCATGGTGAGATCAGAATTTTCTGAATCATCGCTTGAGGCTTCAAATGGAGAAATTTCGTAATCTTGAATATTTACTTCTGCATAGTAGTTTCCAGGTGGAACATCCTCAAAATTATATTCACCATCATTGGAACTGATAGTCTGCCCTATAAGGTCGGTAGATTGATCAAATAAGAATACTTCTATGCCAGCTAGTCCTGGTTCGTCTATATCTTGAATTCCATTTTCATCTATGTCTTCCCAGACAAAATCCCCTAGGATTGAGAGTGGAATAGCTGCACCTGTAATATTGGCGCCTAAATCATCTAACACTGTAAAGCAATCTGTAGCACCAGCGGCGAGTATGCTAGTTATGTCTGATTGACCTTCTTCTAATAAGTCGAAATCTTCCATTTCTGGAAAAACTATATAATATTCGCCCGGCTCTACATTTGAAAATATAAATGCTCCATTTACATCAGTGAAGGTCGAAGCAATAACAGAACCATCGATACAACTTAATAGTGTTATTTCTGCATCTGGAATTCCAGGATCAGTGGCAATGTTCGTGTCGCCGTTTTGATCTCTTAGATAATTTCCAGTGATATTGGCTTCAGGAGTAATTTCAATTAATCCAAAGTCTCGATCTTGAAGATCGATGCCATCTGCTAAATCCATCGGATCGCTAATTATAAAACCATTAATAACAGAACCTTCAGAATCAACATCCGGCGTTGTTACATTAGCTGCAGTCAGACCGAAGGCACCAGGCGGAAAACTCAATTGTACATAATACAATCCTGGCCTTACAGAATTAAATCTATAGGTTCCATTAATCTCGCTACTGCCTTGATTGACTAAATCTCCTGCCTCAGTGAATAAACTTACTTCGATTCCTTCAAATCCTGTTTCCGATATATCTTCAATACCATCAGAGTTTTCATCTAACCATATTCGGCCGGAAATATTTGACAGCGGTATGATCCCTGCATTTAATTCTAAATTACCTCCATCAATTAAAATGGTGCAATCTGTACTTCCTATACCGTTAGCATTTGTGATTTGGCTATTACCGCCGATAGAAAATGCTTCATCTGGCTGTATTGATAGTATGATTGCATATAGACCTGCTGCTAGATCATTAAAAGAATATGTACCATCAGAGCCTGATGTGGTTGTTGTAACAATCATTTGAGAATTACAGTCAAATAAACTTACTTCTACATCCGGATAGCCGATTTCTAGATCTTTTATATTATTCCCGTTGCCATCGTTCCAGATAATACCTGAGACTGAACCTGTCGGCACAATAATTATTTCTTCTTCGAAGAATCCAAAATCGATACTCGTATTGTTGGCTCCATCTCTTAATTCAATGATTGAACTATTTACTGAATTTCCCATGTCAATTCCATCTGAATCAGTATCAAATGAACCAGCATTGTTACTTGTAGCTTCAAAGCCAGTTGGTATATTAATTTCAATTAGGTAGTCGCTGGCTGGGTAATTATTGAAAACATACAATCCATCGACTGATGTGTTTACAGTTTCTAATAAAGTATTATTCCTATCGAAAAGATTTACACTAAGATTAGCGATTCCAGGTTCACCAGCATCTTGAGTGCCATTTTTATTAATATCATTCCAGACAAAATCCCCAATGTTAGAATGTGGGATTATGCCTTGCATCAAGTTAATTTGATCCGAGTCATTTAGGGTTATGCAATCTGTGCTACCAACTTCGATGGCATTTGTAGTTTGGGAATCTCCTCCGCTCGCATGAGAGTAATTAGATGGTAAATCTATGGATATGTAATAATTCCCTAGAGCTATATCATTGAAAGTATAAATTCCATCAGCATTGGATGGTGTGGTTGCAATTGTATTTCCATCACAAGTTTTTAAATGCACTATAAAACCTTCAGCGGATAATTCATTATCGAAGCTTAAATTTCCATTGCCATCTATCCAGATTTGTCCGGAGATGGAGCCACCGATAAGAGTAAAACCAAAGTCTATACTTGTATTGTTTATTCCATCTCTTAATTCTATGATTGAACTGCTGACTAGAGCTCCCATGTCAATTCCATCTGAATCAGTATCAAATGAACCAGCATTGTTGATTGTACCTTGGAAGCCATCTGGTGTATTAATTTCAATGAGGTAGTCACTAGCTGGATAATTAGTGAAAACATACAATCCATCGACTGAAGTGGTTCCGGTTTCTAATAAAGTATTATTCCTATCGAATAGATTTACACTAAGATTAGCGATTCCAGGTTCACCAGTATCCTGAATTCCATTTTTGTTAATGTCATCCCATACAAAATCACCAATGTTGGAATGAGGGATTATGCCTTGAATCAAATTAATCTGATCTAAGTCATTTATGGTAATACAATCGGTGCCGCCGATTTCGATGGCATTTGTCGTTTGAGAATCTCCTCCAGCAGCATGGGAGTAATTTGATGGGAGATCGATGGATACATAATAATCGCCAGGAACGACGTCATTAAAAATGTAAATTCCATCTGCGTTGGATGGCATGGTTGCAATTGTGTTTCCATTACATGTTTTTAAATGCACCATAAAACCTTCAGCAGACAATTCATTATCGAAGCTTAAATTTCCATTACCGTCTATCCAGATTTGTCCAGCGATGGTGCCACCCATACGAGTAAAACCAAAGTCCATATCCATGGTAATCAAGCCATTGCTTAACGGAAATGAAGCCGATCTTACCATTCCATTTGATTCAAAACCGTCAGAATCAATTTCATCATTTGTACCTTGATCTGCTGGGGTAGAAACAAAACCCGATGGGACAATTAATTCTAATTGGCAAGAAGGATCTGGGAATATATCATTGAAAGTATATAAGCCATCAGCATTAGTAAGAGTCATACCTATAAGGTCATTCGCTCCATTAAATAATCGAATATCAATATTAGGAATTCCTGGTTCGCCATTGTCCTGAAGGCCGTTTCTATTTACATCTTCCCACACTCTGTTTCCAACAATTGAAGTAGGTACAACAACTCCAAAGTAGCTCTGGGTAGTTTCATCTACTATCGGGAAACATGGGGTAGAACCGATCGCCATTGAATTATCAATGTCACTTGAATTCCCAGATATCTGAATTCCATCTACATTGGTATCAAAAACTAAAAAGTAACTAGACCCAACAAATCCTGTAAAGTCGAATTCTCCGTTAGCATCGGTCGTTCTTGTGGCTACTAAACTAGGTCCGACACAATCAAAAAATTGAACTTGAGCCCCTTCTACGCCACCTTCTCCTAAGAGAACACCATCGCCATTTGAATCCAGGACGTATCGACCATTTATCGTTGCAGATCTTTTAACAAAACCAAAGTCAATGTTGGTTATATCTGCTCCATCAAGTAAGTTGATGGTTCCTGATTTTACTTGGTTGTTTCCTATATCGTTGCCATCAGAATCTATAGCATCGTCCACTCCCGCAGTAGGGATAGATGGTGTATAAGTTACATCTGGATAATTTGAAATAACACAATAAGGACCCGAAGGTATTTTATCAAAGATGTAGTAGCCATCAGCATTAGTAACTGTCGTGGAAACCTGCATTCCAGAACCATCGAATAAAGAAAGCATAACTCCTTCGATCGGCCAGTCTGTTGTATCCTGAAGCCCATCATTATTTTCGTCATTAAATACATAATCCCCAATACTTCCATAAGGTATAAAACCAAAATTTGTAAAAATGGAATCTCCAGGAATAATCTCGAAACAGTCCGTTGTCCAAGAATTTTCATTATTGGAATTTGAAATATCACTATCAAGCCCTATAGAGGCGGTTGATGATGTGAAAAAATCAATCCCGATATAGTAGCTTCCAATATTTACATCTTCAAGGCAATAATTCCCTTGTTCATCAGACAATACTGTTGAGACCAAAGTACCATCACAAGAATATAAATTTATCTCAATCCAAGTCAATCTTATTTCGTTGTCATCTAGGGAATTCCCATTACTGTCTCTCCATACATAACCTTTAATATTTCCCGCTCTAGGTGCCCACCCAAAGTCAACATCCGTTATATTTTCTCCTTCATCAAGAGTAATGTAATCTGAGCTTGTGTTGCCATAGGCCGGGAAATAATTACTATTGTTATCTCCTGTGAAATTATCAACCAGTGATATTTCACAATCTTCATACGGTTGTTCTGTTTTTAATCTATAAATCCCTGCTTTTAAGTCAGTGAATAAATAATTTCCTGAAGCATCTGTCAACTGATCATCCAACCAGACTCCACTTTCATTATAGATTGCAACTCTAACGTTTGAAATGCCTTGCTCGTTATTATCTACAATTCCATTAAGGTTAGAGTCCTTCCATACAAGATTGCCGATAGATCCTAATGCACAGCTTCCTACAATAAAATCTCTACAACATTTACTCTGTCCTTCAGGAGTCACACAGACTTGATATGTACCTTGAGTATTATCCTCAGAAACTAAATTGAGAATGTGTTGATTAACAGGCGAATAAATCATTTCGAAGTTACTGGGAAATTCCCAATTGAAATTATCAACTCCGTCAATTAATTCAGTACTAAAAACTATACAATCATGAACACAAGTATTGTAAGGTGGGGTATAATAAACTGAAATCATGACCTGATCAAGTAGGGCAAGAACTTCATCATCTGTTTGATTTTCAATTCGTAAAATTATCCCAAAAGCTTCAGAATTGACTTCTTCTGCAGTCCATGTCTTTCCCCACAGATCAGATTGGTATCCATACTTCCACCATTTGTTATATCCAATGGTGTCATGAGGCCATTCAGTCCCTAATAATGCGGGTTGGTTTGAAATGTCATTACCTACAGGTCCCGAACTGTTAGTAAACTGCATCTGCATTTCACTGATCTCACCATCACCTTGAGTTGTTCCAACGAAAGACATCCTTAATCCATGAATTACAGACTCTGAAGGCAGATTAAAATTGAAATTAGAAAGATGTAGTGTGTTAGATCGGTCATAAGGATCTAGCTGAATACTCAAGTATTTTTGATCATGTACAAGTCCATTATCCAAACTGTCCCATGATGCCGTCGCTAGAAAATGATCCGTCTGTTCAGCTTTGTTAACCGCTCGAGAAGCTTGTACTAGTTCTGGTTCAAAGGGAACAATGATGTTACATGAATTCTGCGCAACAAGTGAAATACTTGAAAATAGAACACTCATGCATAGCATGAAATGCGCTCTTTTACTGTTGAGACCCATATTGTAGTTTTAGTTAATAAATCCGTTTGATTGGATTTACACTACAAATATAACGAATTTCTATATATATAGAAATATTTAATGTGTAAAGTTTGCTCTATTATAACTCTGCAATTACATCTATGTTACCTTTTACAATTTGATCAATAAATACAGTAATTTTAGCATCAATAGGTAGGAATATATCAAACCTTGAACCCAGTTTAATGAAGCCGAATTCTACTCCTTGCTTAATTGTATTTCTCGGCTTCACGTAGTAGACAATTCTGCGGGCTAAGGCTCCCGCTATTTGTCGCAGAAGAATAGATTTATTATTGTTGGTGACGACAACGGTCGTGCGTTCATTTTCTGTGGAAGATTTTGGGTGCCAGGCAACAAGGTATTTGTCAGGATGATAATCTACCTAGTCGATAGAACCTTAGATTGATGCTCGATTGGCATGCATGTTTAGTGGGCTCATGAAGATTGATACCTGTTTTCTTTTATCCTTAGAGTATTCAGTTTCTTCGACCTCTTCTATTACTACAAACTTACCATCTGTGGAAGCGTATACTAGGGAATCGTTGAACCTGGCTATGTGCCTTCTGGGGTTTCTGAAAAACTGAAGGTAGAATATAAGCAGAATAAAACTTACAACCACAATAATGTAAAATAGGCCAGTGGGTAAGTAGATGTTTGAAATATAAATGAGTGAGGCAAGTAAAAAACATACGAGCAATAGGGTAGGATATCCTTCTTTGTAGATTATAAGCCTTGATTAAAATATAAAAGTAACAGTAAAAAGGGTAGAATGAAAATGAGTGCATCAAACCGATCATAAAATCCTCCATGGCCAGGCAGTAAAGTTCCAGAATCTTTAGCATTGTTGAGGCGTTTAACATGTGAGGCTACCAGATCACCCAAAGCACCTAAGATCCATACAATCAATCCAAATAAAACCCAGAATTTTAAATCATAGATATTCCAAATGCTTCCGAGAATGTATGAAAATATGAGCGTACACATACCAGCTCCAAAGAAACCCTCCCAAGTTTTTTTAGGAGATATTTTTTTGAAAAGTTTTTTCTTTCCAATTTGAGAGCCGACAAAGTATGCAGAAGAATCCGTGACCCATATTAGCAATAAGGCAGATATCAACATTTCTTTATTGTTGGTATAGGTATGTTTGCTCAAGGCAAATATAAATGGACCTGCGATATATATTCCACCTATTAAACCGCTCCAATTTTTATGAGTTATGATGGGATTATCTAGAAAAAGGTTGATAATTAAAACTGAATTTAAAAGACAGAAAATTGTTATAAGTACAAGATCTACATTTGCCTGCGAGCCAAAATAATAAACAAGGATTGATACACTTATAAATAAGATATATTGAACAGGCCTTGATTTAGTGATGGATAAATATTCAGTGCCAGATAGCAAAGGAATTAGACATAGAAGAATCAACCGTGTCCAATCGTTTGTAAATAATAAAACGAGAACAACAAGGCCGAAAAGGACACCAGTAATGATTCTTTGTTTCAAGACTAATTAACTTTAGGATGAATTTTCAAACAAAGAAAATCAAATATGACAAGATTAAGCGTCAATATCAATAAAGTTGCTCTTATCCGGAATTCAAGAAATGAGAATTTACCAAATTTGAGGCAGGTTGCAATTGATTGTGAGGAATTTGGAGCGATGGGAATAACTGTGCATCCAAGACCTGATGAGCGACACATTCGATATTCGGATATCCCTGAATTGAAGGAAATTGTGAAAACTGAATTTAACATCGAGGGATATCCAAATGAAAAGTTTATTCAGCTCATTTTGGATACTTTACCTGATCAAGTGACGCTTGTACCTGATCCTCCGGGGGTTTTAACTTCATCTGAAGGATGGGATATATCAAGCAATTTTGGCTTTTTAAAGGATTTAATTCAACGATTTAAGGATTGTGGCGTAAGAACCTCCTTATTTGTGGATGCTGACTCGGATTCAATGAAATGGGCAAAAGATGTGGAAACAGACCGAATTGAGCTTTACACTGGAGATTATGCTAAACTTTATAATGAAAATCGAGAAAAAGCCATAGAATCTCACATAATTGCCTCAAAATTGGCCCAAAATTTAGGATTAGGCTTAAACGCAGGACACGATCTAAATCTGGATAATTTGCGATATTATGCGGAGCAAGTTATTGATTTACAAGAAGTTAGTATTGGTCATGCATTGATTTCTGATGCATTATACTTTGGTCTCAAAAATACCATCGGGATGTACAATAGATTGTTAAGAAAAATGACATAAATTTTACATTTAAACCAACCTTAATAGGTTTTAGATGGTCTATCGTTATAGAAATCTTACCATGAAAGGCATAATTGAGTACTTGTGTTACTGGAATGTTAAGAAAATTTTAATAAATTTACTCTGTACTCTACGAAACGAAATCACAGCTATTCCCATGGCTATTCTATGTATTTAGAAAAAACTAATTCATTTTATAACTAAAAAAAGCAGTATGAAGAAACTAGCATTTCTGTTGTCCTTTATGTTCCTAATGGTAGGAGGCATGATGGCTCAAACCACAGTTAGCGGAATTTTGACAGATCAGTCAGGAGAACCGTTAATTGGTGCTAATGTCCTTGCTAAAGGAACTACAGTTGGTACCATCACAGACATTGATGGAAGGTATACCCTAACAGTTCCAGAAGGTGTCAACGCCCTTATAGTAAGTTACATTGGTTATGCAGATCAAGAGGTCGCCATTTCGGGACCCGGAGAAATTAACGTAGCATTGGCTGCTGATTCCGAATTGATTGAAGAAATTGTTGTAACAGGTCTAGGTATTAAAAAAGAGAAAAAAGCTCTCGGATACGCCGTGTCAACAGTAGATGGAGATCAAGTTGGTCAAAAAGCCGAGGGTGATGTCGCCCGTATTCTTTCCGGAAAGGCAGCCGGAGTCCAAATAACTTCTGCAGGTGGAGCTTCAGGCTCAGGAACAAATGTGACGATAAGAGGACTAAGTTCTTTTAGTGGAAGTAATCAAGCATTATTCATCATTGATGGTGTACCATTTAGTAATGATACAAATTCAGGTGTCAATGGCCAAAGCGGTAATTTTATTGATGGATCTGTTCAAGGTTCAAGATTTACTGATTTAGATCCTAACAATATTGCTAGTATTGAAATCCTGAAGGGATTGTCTGCGGCAACATTATATGGAACTCAAGGACGTAATGGTGTTATCCTAATCACAACGAAGGCTGGATCAGCTGAAACTGGGCCGAAAAAGACAGAGGTTTCAGTATCTCAATCACTATTTAGAAATGAAATAGCTTCACTTCCAGATTACCAAAATAGTTTTGGAAATGGGTTTGATCAAAGTTTTGGATGGTTCTTTAGTAATTGGGGCCCAAGTTTTGATGAGGGAGGCACCGCAGGATGGGGTGCTCAACCTGCTATTGATGAAAATGGAACGGTACTTCATCCATATGCTAATTCTGCTTTCCTTAATCCTGATGGACCAAATACAGGAACAAGTGAGCTTGCACAGCAATTTGCTAATCAACGGTATGACTGGAAACCCTATGATGCAGTTGGAGAGTTCTTTCAACCAGGAACTGTTTCAAATACCTCCGTCAATATTTCAGGTAGTAATAAAGAAGGAAATACAGTATTAAGCGCCAATGTCGGATTCTTGAATGATATCGGTTTTACGCCTGGAAACGAACTACAAAGATTCAATGCATCCGTTGGAGGTAGATCAAAATTGTCTAACAGATTCACCGTTTCAGGAACAATGAATTTTTCTAAGACAGACTACATATCACCTCCTATTTCCTCTAGCCGAGGAAACGGAACAGATGGGTTATCTATTTACGGAAACGTATTTTTTACGCCAAGAAGTATAGATCTTTTGGGATTACCGTTTGAAGATCCAGTAACAAAAGGAAGTATCTACTACAGAAATGGTAATGATATCATCAATCCAAGATGGACAGCCAAAAACGTAACCTACGATCAATCAACAAACAGATTTAACTGGAATGTTGGATTAGGCTATGATATTACAGATAATCTAGCGATTAAATGGAGAACAGGTTTAGATTTTTATAACGAAAGAAATGTAAACAGTTCAAACAAAGGTGGAGTTGCTTTTACACAAGCTATTTTTGGATTCTTAGATACATATGATAACAATAATTCTATTTGGGATCACCTTGGTACGATCGAAGGAGATTATAGGTTATCCGAGGATTTAGGTTTATCATTTATTGCTGGAGGTACGGTTAGAAGTGATAAATTTGATCAGAGCGGAGTTGCAAGTACTGCACAGATTGTTTATGGTGTTAAGAGACACTTTAACTACGAAAACCAATCTCCAATCCAGTTTACTAGAGAAAGAAATATTCTTGGATTATTCGGACAAGCAACTTTCGATTATCAAGATTTTCTTTATGTAAACCTTTCAGCCAGAAAAGATTGGGTATCTAATTTTTCTTCTGAAAACAACAGCATAACTTACCCAGGTGTAAGTGTTTCTTTCTTACCTCTAAGTGTGCTTGAGAATCTTCAATCTGAAAAAGGATTGAACTTCTTGAAATTAAGAGCGAGTTACGGAACATCTGCAAATTTCGATTCTCAAAATCCTTATCCAACAGTTAGTGTTGTACAACAAAATACTAACATGTTTAATGATCCTTTGGGTAATCTAGTTACGACTAACCAAATCGATAACTTTAGAGCAAATCCGGATTTGAAGCCAGAATTATTGGCTGAACTGGAGTTTGGAATTGAGGCTAGATTCTTGAAGTATAGAGGTTTTTTAGATCTTACTTTCTTTAATAGAACGACAAACAACTTAATTGTAACTCAAACTTTACCAGCATCTACAGGATTTTCTTTCACACAGAGTAATGTTGGAGAAATTCAGAACAAAGGTATAGAGGCTACCTTAGGATATGATATTATTAAGAAGGGAGATTTCCTTTGGAATTCATCAGTAAACTTTTTTACCAACAGTGAAATTGTTACAGAATTAGAAGAAGATTTTATTCCTTACGCAGGATCGTTGGCAGTCGGCGGTGCTCTTTTTAGAGGATCAAATGCCGCAATCGAGGGCGAATCTCTCGGGTCTATCGTTGGTACGATGATTGAAAGAGATGAGAATGGAAATTTTGTGGTGAATGCTGCAGGAAACTATGCAATTGCTGAGCAAGACCAAGATGGTAATGTGCCAATTATTGGTGATGCTGTTCCAGATTATGTGATGAACTTTATCAACAACTTATCATGGAAAGGTTTAACACTTGGTGTTCAGATAAACCACACAAAAGGTGGAGACATATTATCTAGTACAATTGCTACTTTGCTTGGAAGAGGATTGATTGTAGAAACTGAAGACAGACTGGCTACTTATGTCTTACCAGGTGTAACTGCTGATGGTTCTCCAAACACAACTCAAATAAACAACTCAACATATTTCTTTAGTAATCTACTATTTGGACCTACTGAGACTAGAATTTATGATGCATCCGTCATTAGATTACAGGAAGTTTCATTGTCTTTTGCAGTTCCAACGAGATTATTGGAAAAAACTCCATTTGGAAATTTATCAATTAGCTTACAAGGTTTTAACCTCTGGTTTGATGCTTATAACACACCAGATGGAGCTAATTTTGATCCTAACGTAGCTGGAGTTGGAATTGGAAATGGTAGAGGTTTTGATTTCTTAAATGGACCGAGTTCAAGGAGATATGGATTCAGCCTTAAAACATCATTCTAAACAAAAACTGATAGATTAATTATGAAAAATATTACAAAAAATATCTTATCAGCCGTGCTTATTTGTTTTATAGTGAGTGGCTGTAATCAAACAGATTTGGATTTAACGGTAAGTCCAAATGATTTGGCTGCAGATCAATCTGATCCAAATCTACTTTTGAATTCAATGCAAATAGCTTATGCAGCTAATCAAGAAGCATTAAGTGGATTAGGAGGAGAACTTACAAGACTTGAATACTTCTTTGGAAGAGATTATTTCAACAGTCTGCCTGGTAGTACCCTAGACTTTATTTGGAGAAGAACTTATAGTTCAGCTCCAACATTTAATATTGGAGATTCAGGAACAAACGGTGCTTCTGTTGGGATTCAAACGAATCTTCAAGCGTTAGAACAAATAAATGCAGATACTGATTTAAATTTAGGTTTTCACATAGGTGTGGGTAAAACACTTTATGCGCATTCTTTATTTCAATTGGCTGATTATGTAGGTGAGGCGGCATTCAGCCAAGCTGGAAATCCAGACTTCCCAGCACCATTACTTGATGACGGTGAGTCCATATATGCAGCTGCATTTACTTTATTGTCAGAAGCTGAGGCTTTACTTGCTGAAAATCCACCTACAAGCGGTGCTCAAGATTTCTTTTATGGAGGGAATTCTGCTCAATGGATAAAATTAATTAACACAATAAGATTGAGATCGTATGTTCTTACGGGTGATAAAGCCTCTTTTGATGCAATAATCGCAGGAGATAACTATATTTCAAGTAGTGCAGATGACTTTCAATTGCAATTTGGAACAAGTGCATTGCAACCAGACAATCGTCATCCAGACTATCAAGATGATTATAAAGATGATGGAGCTGAAATTTATCAATCAAATTGGTTGATGAACCTAATGCTTATGACTGGGGACCCTAGAATTAAATATTATTTCTATAGGCAATCTAGTTCTGTACCTGGTGCAACTGAATTAGATGGTACTACAAACGATCCTAACGAAGAAACATTGGCTTGTTCCTTAGTTGTTCCTCCGCCACACTATGATGGTTACGTTTTCTGTGCTGTAGCAAACGGATATTGGGGACGTTCTCATGGTAACGACGAGGGTACACCTCCGGATGGTTTTCAAAGAACGGCAAGTGGAGTATATCCAGCGGCTGGAAAATTTGACGACAATAGCTTTGGAGTTGTTGGTCTTGGTGTAGGCGGCGGTGGCGCTGGAATTGAGCCGATTATATTATCGTCTTATGTTGATTTTTGGCAAGGAATCATGGCTGGATCAGCAGGAGAAAAATCTGGATTTTTAAGATCTGGACTCATGAAATCAATTGAAAAAGTACAGTCATTTGGAGCTTTGGATGGTGCAGCAGATTTATCAACAGCACCAAGTGCTGATGATGTTACTGAATACATTGACGGTATTGTCACAGCTTTTGATGCTGCATCAGGTGATGATCAAGAAAATATTTTTGCTGAACAATATTTTGTAACCCTTTTTGGAGGATCAACTGAAGCTTACAATTACTATAGATTGACTGGATATCCTACAACTGTAGCACCTAATTGGGAGCCAGATCCGGGGCCATTTCCGAGATCATATTTAACCCCACAAACGGAGGTTATAAATAATCCAAATATTTCTCAGAAAGCTGATTTAACAACACAGGTATTTTGGGATACGAATCCTCCAAGTCCTGCATTTCCACCAGCAAACTAATAATAAAGAACTATGAAAATTATTAAATCAAAATACTTATTAATATTTGGCTTCTTTGCTTTAATGACTGCAGGATGTTCTGAAAGCGATAAAGTAATAGACCAAATTACCGACGGGGTAACCCGTGGTGCCGTTTTACGGCAATTAAATGTAATTGCAAACTCTGTTGCGATTAATAGTGCAACAAATGTTCTAGAGGACGGAGAGCAATTCTCAGTTGAGCTTGAATATCAGGATACAGAAGATGGCGATTTACTCGCAGGAATGGATGTTTATCTAAGTTATGTAGATAATACGGAGGACGATAATGATAATTCAAAGGCAGAAATATTATATGAAAATGTACCTGCATCCGCTTTTTCAGAAGGTGAAAGGGGCTTACCTGTAATAACCTATGCTGTTTCAGCTCAGCAGATGCAGAGCGCATTGGGACTTTCTAATGACCAAATAGGATTAGGAGGTGATAACTTTTTTGTAAGATTTGAAGTGCTAATGACGGATGGAAGATCTTTCTCTAATGATGATAATTCTGGAACTATAACGGGTTCCTACTTCAATTCACCATTTCTAAGTTCAGTGACTGTTGTTTGTTCACCTTCAACACCCACAGCAGGACAATGGATTTTCGAGACCATTGATACCTATGGTGATAGCTGGAACGGTGCTTCATTAGACATTGTCATTGATGGAGAAGAAGCGGGTTCTATTGCTAATTCAGGAGCTACTGGCCAAGATCCAGAAATTTTTGAATTTACTGTTCCAGATGGATCACAAACAATTTCAATTATGTTTAGTAGTGGTGCATTTGATGAGGAAGTCTTATTTACAATTACTTCCGCAAATGGAAATGTGGTATCTACAGCAGGTCCTAACCCACCTGTTGGAGCTGAATTACTAGATTACTGTTCTGATAATTTGTAATTTCTTTAGTAAAGAAATTATTCATTAAATAGAAAAGAGACTGCCTCAAAGCAGTCTCTTTTTTTTAGTTCATCTATTAACTCAAAAAAACAAAATTAAGTAGTCCCTTACTTTCGTAATTTTCAATCATCAAACTTATTTAATCTAGGCAAGACTTTTATTAATAAATGCTTAGGAATCAAAGAATTATAACTTACCGAGATTCAAATTTTAATTTCAAATAATCTTGGTACATCATTATTGATGCCTATAATTAGGTAATGTTTATCCGCTATTTTAATTTTTTTCATCGATTTTGAATTACCATTCATTGGTAGTTGAGAAGAAAGTTTACTACTGTACTCAAACACACTGCCTTCCTTGTTCAAAAGTACGGTTGCGTTATGAAAATCTAGTCTCGGAGTTTCTGGCTCAGTATTATAAATATTTCCAATAGCAATGATGTCTTCGAATCCATCTTGATTAATATCCATTGAAATCATATCTAATATTGGCCTCATCTGCGCACCGAAAGGTAGAGGCATTGTTTTGAATGTATTATCTGGATTCTGTATGAAAACCATAGATCTGAACTCATTACAACTTGCAGATACACTAGCTTGGAGCTTGTCGCCATAAATATCACTCAGGCTTGCATTGGCAAATTCACTATAGCTTTTAAATTTTTCTGAAATGAAAGGCATTTGTTCACTTGAACATTCTTTTCCTCTGTATGGAACATCCTTGTTTTTGTATTTCTTACTTAAAACAAAATCTAGACTGCCATTTTCATCAAAATCATTGGCGTACACGGTCAACGGACTTTCCTGTTGTGCTTTGTATTTCGAATTGAGTCCTAGATTTCCTACAACATAATCCATTAATCCATCATTGTTAATATCAATCTCAAGGATGGAATTCCACCATCCTACTAATTCATCAGAAAGTAGGGAAGAGCTGACATTTTTAAAATGAGTTAATTTATTCTCCCAAAACTGTATATCGTTCCATTCACCGGTCAAAATTAAATCCATTCTACCATCATTGTTAAAATCAGTTACACAAACGTCATTTACAATCCCAAAGGATTCTTGATCGAACATTTTGTCAGTCACATCTATTAATGCACCATTATTGTTTTCAAATAAAAAGGATTTCGCGGGTATTGGAAATGATTGAATTTCCATTCTGTTTACCACAAATAAATCATCATCTCCGTCTGCATCATAATCTATAGTAATGGCCTTTTTACCAGAATAATTTTGTACAAATAAAGGAGGAGAGGTTTTTGTAAACTTTTCATCTTTATTGACAAATAATTGATCTGAATAATACTTAGGATCACTAGAAGAATTTCCACCTGATGGGATATATAGATCTAACTTTTGGTCTTTGTTAATATCAATAAAACACGCTTCCATTTCTTCATGTTTTGCATCATTTTCTAGCATGGGCATATTAGAATATCTTGCACCATTGGAAAGAAAAAGCGCTCCATTTTGACCTGATGCACCAGAAAAGTATAAATCAGAATATTTATCATTATTTAAATCTGCAGTAGATATAAATGGTCCCAAGGAAGATTGTTTGTAAGGTAAAAGTATTTCTTTTTTAAAATCATCATACTCATTTTCAACATGCGTAAATGTGATTCCTATTTCTGTGGGATTTTTTTGGACAAATAACTTTGTTTCATTTGTTGGATTAGTTTTTTCAGCTTGAAAATTTAGCTTCGAAATATCGATCGTTTTATTTGCTTCTACATTATCCAAAGTGATGGACATATTATAAGCATTTGTGATTTTCAATTGATCAATTTTCTGTGATACATTTAGTCCAATGGTAATTTCAGGACTACAGGATGAAAGGTAGCCCCTAACAGCCTTAGATTCATGAAATTGGACACCGTCTTCAAAATTTAATTCGACTGTGAAAAATTCACTCTTTGATAAGTCACTAGAAATTACTTTAAGATAATTTCTATTACTCTTTTCAATGGTATTGTTTCTATAAACAAAGGCTTCTTCGTCTATATTATTTATAACTAAGTCTAAATCTCCATCATTATCTAAGTCTGCATAGGCGGCTCCATTTGAAAAACTTTCACTTTCTAAGCCTGTTCCCTTTTTCGCTTTCACAAATGGAGCATCTCCCTTGTTTTCAAAGTAAATATTGGGTAATTTTTCTGAAGGGATTTGGCTATATATTTTCTCTTTTTCAGTCAGAGGAATCTCGTCTCCATATTCTCTTTTTAGTTGAATAACTTTATTTCTGAAATCATTGTCCTTTGCATATTTTCTATATCCATTGGTTACAAAAATATCTTTGTCACCATCCAGATCAAAGTCTGCCATCAATCCTGCCCAACTCCAATCGGTTTTGGATAATCCCAGCGCCTGAGCTGCATTATCAAAGGTGCCGGCTTCATTACCTATTTGGAGTGAGTTATACATGTATTGATAAGGAAAATTTAAATCATTAGTCAATAATCTGAAATTATCCACATCCATAGATTCCATCAAAGTTTTGGCACGTACGTGATCATCACTTGCCATATCCAACACAAAAATATCCTTCAATCCGTCGTTATTTACATCTGCAATGTCTACGCCCATTCCGAAAAATGATTGTTGGTTGCTTAAGTCCTTGGTTTGGTCAATGAATCCACCTTTTTGGTCATTAATATAAATGGCATCAGGTATGTAATAATCGTTGGCAACATATAAATCTAACCACCCATCATTATCTAAATCACTGACACATACACCTAAACCGAAAGAAGGTTTGTTGATATCTGTGTTATAGGTAATATCAGTAAATTTTCCATTTTCATTTTTCAATAGATGAGAGGTGCTAGAAGCCCACAAACTTTTGCTGTGATTTTGCAATAGAGTATAGAATTTAATGGGGTCATAACCAAATAAGGGACTTTCGTTAAGAACAAAACAATCAAGATCATCATCTTTATCAAAATCAAAAAATACTGCTTGAGAACTAATACCCATATCATCTAATCCAAACTCTGAAGCTTGTTCCTCAAAATTGAAATTTCCTTTATTAATGAAAAGTAAATTCTTCCTATCCTCAGGACCAAAAGGTCCACCCTGAGAAATATAAATATCCAAAAATCCATCCTTGTTTACATCTGCAATACTTACACCTGTGGACCAGTTTTTACCTTGGTTTATATTACTTTGGTTTGTTTTATCTTCAAACTTGAAGTTGCCAATGTTTTTGTAAATCTTATTTTCTCCTTGATTGGCCGCAAATACAATATCCTTCAATCCATCATTATCAAAATCACCGATTCCTACACCTGACCCATTAAAGAAAAAATCAAAATCAAAAATGTTATGACCTTTTTCTAAATCTTCTGTGAGGTCATTTTTAAATGTTATTCCCGTCTCTGTTGATGATAATTTTTCGAATAACTTATAATCGATTTCTTTCGAATATTCTTTGATAGTTGTTGCAGACGGACCCGCACATGAAGAAACCAAAATGAATAATAAGGCTATAGATATGAATTGAAGGTATCTCAACATTAAAAGTTTTATAGTTAAAGCATCTAGATAATTTCAAAATTGCAAGTGACTCTCAGTTTATAAATGTCGGAAAAATTCAAGGATGAATGGAACAAATGTAGAACTATAATGAAGATATGGTGCTTCAGCTGTCGGCTTACCAAAGCTGTAAGTAAATTATAGTTATCAAAGAAAACTAATAAATTAATAAAATGGGAGTTGTTTTGGAAACTCTTTTTTAATCGAAATTAGATTTTTAAGAACTGCAGAATAAGAACATTGCTCCCATTTCTTGTACGGAATAAATAGATCCCTGTTGATAAATTGGAAACATTAATGCTTTGGTTGCTATCAGAGAAACCTGATTTTATGACTTGGCCAGTGATGGAAATTATTTGGAATTCAAATTTGAACAGCTTGTCACTTGATAATTCGATAAAGTCAGTGCAAGGATTAGGTATGAGAGAAATCCCATGGTAACTTAGTTCAGGTTCAATATTATCTATGATCATGGTATCCACAACCATCGTATCTATGATCATTGTATCAATAGTCATAGTATCGACCATCATTGAATCCAGTATTGTAAAATTTTCTTCAATAATTATTCTTTGATTTGCTGGAGTATTGTAGATCGTGTCATTCATTAATAGACCTGGCCAATCAACAATGATGCTATCAATATTAGAAATTGTATCAAGACCAAAATGAAGAATACCAGTATTCTGCGAGGCATGACTTGAGCTACTTAGTTTTTCTTGAAGGTATATTTTGTCCTGACAATACAACCAAACTTTGGTGCCGAATGCATCAGAATTGATTCTATTGCCTTTCAATTGAATTTGCAAGTAAGATTTGGATGGGGAATCGTTCCGATAAAATTTACTAGACCAGCCGTCGCCAAAGATCGGAATGTTCTCAACTACGACAAAAATGTCTAGGTCTCCATCATTATCATAATCACTATAGATCGCTCCTCTGGATTCATTGATATTCTCAATGCCAGCTTGGAAACTAATATCCTCGAAACTTTCACCCTTTATATTGCGATAAAGCTTATCCGGTTGACCGAATGTTGAGTTTTGAAAATCAGGGCTAGGAACATAGCCATTGGCAACGTAAAGATCTTGATAGCCATCATTGTCAAGGTCTGCGAAGAAACAACCCCAGCCAATGGCTGTCCGATCCGGCGTGTAATTCCAGGCATCATCACAGCCACGTATTTGAGCAACATCTACAAAGTTGCCATCATTGTTTTCGAGCAGAATATTGGGGCCAAAATTTGTGATATAATAATCAATGTCTTGATCGTTATCATAGTCTGCGGCAGCTATACCCATACCGTAGATCGCTTGATTTACTCCAATTTCAGCGCCTGTATTTGCGAAAGCGTCCTGAGGATATAAATTCTGATAAGAAGTATTAACTTCAACAAATTCTCCAAAATCATTTGCAATAAGCAAATCTAAATCATCATCATTGTCGAGGTCTGAGGCTACAGCAGACAAACAACATCCTTTATCATTCACCGCAAGATCTATTCTCTCAAAAATTAAATTCCCCATGTTCTGGTATAACTGATTCTCGAAACAATTATGATCATAACCAATTATTTCACCTTCATCAGATAATAGAAATCCATTTTGCTCTACATAGTTGGATACGTAGACATCCAATAAACCATCTAGGTTATAATCAATGAAAGTAGCTCCCATAGAATAGGCTGCATCAAGGTTAGAATCATGCGGCCATATATCAACAAAAGATTCATCACCCAAGTTGAGATATAAAAAGTTTTTTGTAAACGAAGTATAGGCATCTCCGCGAGTTGTTATAAAAAGATCTGCAAGTCCATCGTTATTTATATCTCCTGAGAAAGCAGCGGTAGTGTAATATGTTGCGGTTAAACCAAATCCAGCATTTATTCCGTTCTCAGAGAAAGTCCCATCTCCATTGTTAATATAGAATTGATCTATGTCTAAACCTGAAGTGATGTACAAATCATCAAACCCATCGTTATTGCAATCAAAAAATACTGCTCCTCCTCCAGTAAAGCCATTATGTTTAAATACATGATTTATACCTGTAGCTTCATTCGCAAGGCTAAATTCTTGTGACCAAGAAGGTACAGAAAGAAATACTAGGAGCAATATGATTGTATTTTTCATTTAATTGCAATAATACAGGTTTCGGCCCAGTCCAAAATTTTTGGTAAAGTATTATAAACGTGAAACTGATTGGCTTGTTGGCAGGGTAATTAGCTGCGACCATCCCTTTACTTATTTGTTAGATTGCCTCATATGTTGCGGATTTATTGATATTTCTCCAAATTAAAATGAAATAGACCCTTATGAAGCATCTATAAAAAGCAAAGAGCATATCAAAAACATATTACATATATTTGTAATATGTTGAAGTTGCTCGATCTGTTTTCTAAATACCTTGGGTATGAAAGAAGGTATTCTAATCATACGGTGAACTCTTACAGGGTAGACCTTACTCAATTTATTGAGTTTTGCCAGGACCAATATGAAATCTCTGATATTAAAGCCATAAGGCATCCAATTGTACGGAGCTGGATTGTTAGTATGATTGAAAATGGGTATGTTAATAAGACCATCAACCGGAAAATTTCTTCATTAAGGACATTCTACAACTTTCTAAAAAGAAGAAATTTGGTAGATGTAAATCCAATGTTGAAGATCGTAGCGCCTAAAATCCCTAAGAGACTGCCTTCTTTCATTAAAGAGCAAGAGATATCTGAGCTTTTTGATAATTTAAACGAAGATGTAGATTATAGTAGCTTTAGAAATCGCATTATTATTGAGCTTTTATATACCACGGGCTTGCGTAGATCGGAGTTGATGTCTCTCCAAGAAAGTAATGTTAGCTTTACTGATGGTTATCTGAAAGTACTAGGGAAAGGAGGAAAAGAGCGAATTATACCTTTAAATGAGATATTCCTTAAAAAGCTAAAACGCCTCCTTGAGCTTAAACAAGGAGAATTTCCAGAGTTAGAAAGCTCAAAACTCTTCGTGACTGACCGTGGGAAACCTATATATCCAAAGTTTATATACAATGTTGTTGTAAAATTGTTGGGGACTGTAACTACATCCGCAAAGAAGAGTCCGCATGTATTAAGGCATAGTTTTGCAACTCATTTGACGAACAATGGAGCGGATATTAATGCAATAAAGGAGCTTTTGGGTCATGCAAATCTTGCAGCCACTCAAATTTATACTCATAACAGCATAAAAAAGCTCAAGGATGTTTATAAAAATTCCCATCCGAAGGCTTCAAAAGGGTAAAATCAGCGGGTTTTAAAAATAAATTTGTTTGTAGCAAACTGGAAATCAGCGTGTTAAAAGCAATATAAAATTATTTAAAAAAGGGGTTTCTATTTTGAATAAAAATTTATATTTTTGCATTCGCTTTTAAGTAAGCGCTTGGAACTATAGTGATGCCGATGTAGCTCAGTTGGCCAGAGCAGCTGATTTGTAATCAGCGGGTCGGGGGTTCGAATCCCTCCATCGGCT
>ENA-ORXT01000339-ORXT01000339.1-marine-metagenome-genome-assembly--contig:-NODE-339-length-77167-cov-6.634246_pt1 | contig 77167 bp, 69 predicted proteins | sample MGYA00237868_ERZ511482 | MGnify/ENA metagenome assembly ERZ511482 | reverse complement strand
TCATTCCGTTTTTCGCCTTGACCTTGAAAAATTATATTCAAAATCTATTGTGTCATTTTAAAACATAATTGGTATTAAAGAATAGCAACACAATCAAAAAATAATGACTACAGTAATCAGAAACGGATTATTCTTCGACGGATCCGGAGCTAAAGGAGCAATAAAAGACCTAGTCATAAAAAATGGAAAAATAGACGCTATCTATGACAAAGCTCCTCCCATCGAAAACGCTAAAGAGATAGATGCCACTGATAAATGGGTAACTCCTGGCTTTGTAGATATCCATACGCACTATGATGCAGAGATAGAGGTGATGCCCGGTCTCGAAGAATCATTACGCCATGGCACTACTACAGTAGTCATGGGCAATTGCTCTATCTCTGCAGCGCTAGGTAGAGACGAAGAGATCGTAGATCTATTTTGTAGAGTCGAGAATATGCCTGCTCAAGTATTGACAGAATGGATAAAGGACAAGATCACTTGGAAGAGCTTAGCAGAATACTACGAGCATCTAGAGACACTTGCTATCGGGCCTAATGTAGCCAGCTTCGTTGGGCACTCTAATCTGAGAATAGCAGCGATGGGTGTGGACCGCAGCTTTAAAGCACCAAAAGCTACCGAAACGGAAAATAAAAAAATGGATGCTTACTTGCGAGAAGCTATGGAGGCAGGCTATCTAGGAATGTCCATAGACATGCTGCCTTTTCATCGCTGGGGAGGTGTATTTGATCCATCCCATAAGGGTTCCTCGGTCCCCTCGCAGCAAGCATCGGTGAAAGAATATCGTCGACTAGCGAATATTCTACGAGAATATGATAGAGTCCTCCAAGCTACCCCAAACGCACTTGACAAACGATCAGGTATCCACCTACTTGGTATGAGTTCGGGGCTATTCAGAAAACCACTTAAGACTACTATTGTCGCAGCTATGGATCTCAAATCAGATGAGAACATACATAAGCTAGTAACCACTCTAGCAACAGTAGGCACCCGGTTTTTTAATGCAGATATGAAATTTCAGGCATTATCAATGCCTTTTCTAAATTATGGAGAAGGACCCATTACGCCATTGTTCGAAGAATTTCCATCAATGGTCGAAGTGATCGGAGCGACTAGAGCTGAGCGCAAAATAGCTTTCCAAGATCCTAAATTCAGAAAGTGGTTTAGGAAAGATTGGAACCATAAAAGTACTTCTGTCTTTCCTCGACTGCTTAAAGAAATGACGGTGGTCAAAGCTCCAGACGATCGACTCATCGGATACACATTCCAAGAACTTGCAGATAAAAATAATTATGGAAATGATAGCCTGGATTACTTCATGGATCTTATAGTCGAATATGACACCGACCTGATCTGGAAATGCACTGCAGCAAATCATCGTGACGAAGTACGCGTAGGCTTACTTGCACACGAAGCCACCATACCAGGATTTAATGACTCTGGTGCGCACAATGTAAACATGGCATTCCACGATGGATCATTGCAAGCACTCAGGCAGTCTCTAGAGTATCCTGATATCTTACCTATTGAAAAAGCCATCCATCGGTTGACCAAAATGCCATGCGATTGGCTAGGTCTAGATGCAGGCTCGTTAGAAGTAGGGCGAAGAGCTGATGTATGCGTCCTTGACCCTACGAAGCTTAGCTCTGGTCTTACCGATGAACCGATCGAAGACCACCACCCTAGTCTCAATGGAGCCTTCAGATACGTGAAGCGCTCAGACGGCGTGGTCAACAACGTACTAGTGAACGGAGTAGAATTGTTTAGCGATACCGCTGGCTTCGCTCCCACCCTTGGAGAAAAAAAATATGGACAACTTCTTAGAAGTTTAAACTAATATCAACACTGATGATGATAAGCTTTTCGGACTGGAAGGATCGCGCTCAATATTTTAAGTATAAAGGTCATGATATAGCCTATTGGGAGGAAGGCGAAGGTACACCGCTCATTCTTATTCATGGCTTCCCTACTGCCTCTTGGGACTGGCATAAAGTCTGGGACGATCTCACTTCTAAGTTTAGAGTCATAGCCATCGATATGATAGGTTTTGGTTATTCTGCAAAGCCAACTTCCTACGCCTATTCTTTGACCGATCAAGCTCGACTACACGAATCTTTTTTCGAGCAATTCAGTATTCGTTCTGCTCATCTCTTTGTACATGATTATGGCAACTCTGTAGCTCAAGAACTCATTGCAGCGTTCCACGAGAGAGGTACTAGTGGATTTCAGATCCTTAGTTGCGCATTCCTTAATGGTGGTCTCTTCCCAGAATTACACCATGCTCGATTGATACAAAAATTACTTAACAGCCCAGTTGGTTTTATCCTTAATCGCTTCTTGAGCAAGAAGAGCCTTCGCAAAAGCTTCCACGAGGTATACGGCAATAAAAAGCCTACAGACAAAGATATCGATCAATTCTATGCCCTCATGGAGTATGGTGGTGGCATAAAGAATGTCTACAAACTAATGCGATACATCACTAACAGAAAGACAAACTCTACCCGCTGGAAAAGTGCACTTACAGAAGCCAGTATTCCAATGACCCTGATCAATGGTCCACTAGATCCCGTCTCAGGCCTGCACCTCGCAGAGTACTATCAGCAGTTATTACCTCATTCTAGAGTCACCATCCTAGAAGGTGTAGGGCACTACCCTCATGACGAAGCCCCTAAGGAAGTACTTACTGCGTATCTAGCGTTTATGAAACCTTTGCTTTCTTCTTTAGAGTAGAAGTACAATATTAGAACTTAATGTTAAGACCACTAGATCATAACTAGGAGGAGGCGCGACAAAATCCTGTTCTGCATTTATAATCCCTTGCTTGATTACTAATCGATTTGAGATCTCTATTTCAGAATCCTCCATTTTTATGTTTTCTGAAAGCTTTATGCTATTATGTACTCGATAGGTCAAACTACCTTAGAGATTATTAGGAGGCATAAATATTAAGGGCTCATCATTAGAAATATCTTGACCTTTGAGATAACTATACTTGGTATTCCAAATAGTGAATGACTCACCGTAAACTGAGTCCAAAGATCTAATCAATAAATATTAGCATTTGTTTGTTCATACTTGAATACTGGGAAAGCCCCTCGGATGGTAAGACGAATTTCATCTTGAGGTTCGTGAAAAATATAATCTTTAAGCGTTCATGATAGGCCAATTTTGACCTTAGCCAGATGATGTGACACTTCTTGTTTAGGGGATTTAATATTATATCTAAAATCAGGCTTCGTAAAAAAGGGTACTTCAATCGTCAAAGCCGACTCCAGATCAGTAAGGTTACCGATATGAGAGCCTCTTAATATTCCAAGGGTCGATAACAAACAAGACATGATAACTAATACCATTTACGCTCTAATATGGCACTTATATGTTGATCTTATTTTCCAAACTCATCGTTGATAATACTCATGATAGTTTAGGAGCTATGTTTTGGCTCACCCACCCACTTTCGTGGTTCACTCTTTTCGATCACTTTGTACTCGATTCACTATCGTGAAATCATTCGCTCTTGCCTTGACCTTGAAAAATCATATTCAAAATCTATTATGTCATTTTAAAACATAAATGTTATAATACAAATGCAGAATATAATTTTATAATTTATAGAATTTTAAATTATCGTTACCACAAATCCAACTTACCAAATACAACAATGTTACGTTTCGGATAATTATCTTTTTTGAAGGTCTTTAGCTATAACAAATCTCAAACCTACCCAAAGCAAAATTAGCTATGATCATACTATAAACTACAATTTCCGTAGCTGAACTAAAATAACCGAATGAGACGGGACCTCTATTTTTAATTCACCACCATCAAACTCTACAAGTTCAAAATCAGAGACTTTTACCTTTTCTTCTATTTCGAAATCATTGTAGTCATTTATCTTGCTACCTGTAACTATACTACCATGAACTAACTTATAGTCCTTACTTACATCACATGCTAACGAAATTTCCTTATTGGGATTAGCATTAGTGATTGTGATACTAAGAACTCCATCTTTCTCTGATGCAGAAGCAGTCATGGCAGGGATAGACTCCCCTTCAAATTCATAATTCTCCGTTTCTAAAGCAATCGGAACTAGCGTTGCATCTTGATGAACATTATACATCTTAAAAATGTGGTAAGTAGGCGTCTTGACCATCTGACTTCCTTTAGTCATGATCATAGATTGCAACACATTTACGATCTGCGCAATATTTGCCATACTGATTCTATCGGCATGATTATTAAATATATTCAAGTTGATCCCAGCTACTAATGCATCTCGAACAGTATTTTGTTGTTGTAAGAATCCATCTTTGGTTCCTGGTAATTTGTCATACCATGTTCCCCATTCATCTACGATCAGTTTCATTTTTCTATCTGGGTCATACTTGTCCATGATTGCTAAGTGTGTCTTGATGTATTCTTTGACGTACATCGTATTGCGTAATGTCGCAAACCACATCTTCTCTCCAAAATCAATTGAAGATCCTTTACTACCACTCCAGCTGCCTGTCGGTAAAGTATAATAATGTAGTGATACCCCTTGGGCCAAATGCATTTTCTTGTCTAGTCCTGACAGAATCGTCTCCATCCATTCCGTATCATTACCAGCAGGTCCGCAGATCACTTTGTGAAAATCATCACCTCGGATATAAGAAGAATAATGTCTAAAAATATCTGCATAATAAGCAGGTGACATATCGCCACCGCATCCCCAATTCTCATTACCTATCCCCCAGTACTTTATCTTCCAGGGCTCATCCCTTCCGTTCTTCTTACGCAACTCGGTCATAGGACTACTACTACTTGAGGTCGTATACTCTACCCAGTCTCTAGCTTCTTGTACAGTACCTGATCCTACATTGATACTCAGGTATGGCTCTGTCCCCACCAGTTCACAGAAGTTTAAGAACTCATGCGTACCAAAACTATTATCCTCTGTCACCCCTCCCCAAAACACATTGACAATAGAAGGCCGATCCTCCTTAGGTCCGATTCCATCTTTCCAATGATAGGTATCTGCAAAGCAGCCTCCTGGCCATCTTAAGACAGGTATCTTTAATTCTTTGAATGCCTCAACCACATCTTTCCTAAAGCCATCTATATTCGGTATATCTGAATCTTCACCCACGTAGATACCTTCATATATACAAGTACCCAGGTGCTCAGAGAAGTGACCGTAAATTTCTTTATTGATGATGACACCTAATGTGTCAGGCTGAAGGACTAATCGATTTTGAGCCATCAGATTGCCGCTCAAGCATAATAACATTATGAAATACCTTGCTACCATATTATTAATTAAGAGATTAAGATAATACAAATAATTACGAACATTAATTTCAATATCCTGATATCTAGACTACCTAATACTTATCGTCACAGCTATCTTAGAATCTCCTGTCCCATAATATAGAAACTAATTGTGCTTAAAGTTAACAAGCCCTCGACAAAACAAACATCATTAACTTCTCCGATTTTTTTTGTAGTCCCTATCGGGATGTATACAGTGGTGTTCGGTTCTATCGTGTAATTTATAAGGAGACTACTTATCAAAAAGCGCTTGCCCTGCCGCATAGGTAAATTTAAGAAGTTTAGGGTCATTAAAGTTTTCAGCATTGCTAGCGTTGTAGATCAATAAAATTCCTTGCTCCTTGCATAATGCATAAGGGACAACATACACTGTCACATGATATTAGGTGCCATACCCCATTATCTAAATCAAATAGACAGACGATACACCCTGCCTCAAATCATAGATAGGCTATACTTTGAAAAAGAAGGTCCGCTAGAAAATGAATTCGATCAAGTTTAGCTTGATTACTCTCTATATTAGCACCTAGACAATAGGAAATAAAATGACAGAAGTAATCAAAGCAAATATTGCTGATCTCAAAATACTGCGGGAGATCTGTATACGAGCTTATTCAACTTCATTTGCTCATCATTGGATAGAGAATGGATTAGAATTGGACACAGCAGAGCAATTCAATGAAAACAGATTAAGCGATGAAGTGAAAAACATCGCATTTGATTATTTCTTCATTCGAAAAGATGGAGAGAATATTGGTTTTGCAAAATTCAAAAATGAAACAGATCAAGAACTTTCAGATCTAGACAATTGCGAATTTGAAAAATTATATTTGCTTCCAGATCTGTGTGGCCAAGGAATCGGCACATATGTTTTTAAACACATGATACAAATAGCAAAGAATCGAAACAAAAAGCAAATGTACTTATGTGTCATTGATACCAATGAAAATGCAATCGGCCTTTACAAGAAATTAGGTTTTGAGTACCACAGTAAGACTCGGTTAGATGCTCCATTTTTCAGAGAAGAGTTAAGAGGAATGCATAGGATGGTTTTGAATCTAGGAAAATAAAAAAAGTAACCCGTATCACCCAAAGCGTATAACGGTTTGAAGCTTCCTCTACAGGCGGACAGATATACCTTCAAACTAAGATCGAGTAATCTTGCCGGCCTAGCGAAAAACCGAGAATTAAATCTACTCCCATCAGGGTTACTACCTGCAGACCTCAAAAATAAGCCTAGACCAAATGTAATTGGCATCCTTTGTTTCTTCATACTTATACGCTTACCCTACTTATATATACTATTGGTACCACTATCAAAATGGCAACATACCTTGGTATCTCAAAACAAGATCAATATATTTTATTCGTTTAAATTAATCAGAAAACAAAATTATGAAACAGTCTCTTCAAATATCTCTATATCTACTTATATTAACCCTGCTTACATCTTCTTTGTCTGCACAAATAGAAACCGATTTTTCTGACCGTCAAGCTATCATTACAGCAACTGAAAACTTTTTTATTGGTGATCATACTGGTAGTATCAAACATAAAAAACTCTCGATGCATGAAAAAGGCGCGTATAGATGGGTCAACGGTGATGGAGAATATGCTGAAAGTATTTTTAATTTGGATTCAGATGACTCAGACACAAGTTACAAAGAGGAGTTATTGAGTATAGAAATTTATGATAAACTTGCACTCGTTCGCCTTCGACTAGCGGATAATACTGGAGGTCAGCACTACAAATTATTAACTCTCCATAAGGCTGATGCCCAATGGAAAATCACAAGTATAACGTGGGGGTCAGGAATTACGCAGTAAAAGCATTTTAATCAGTTTCTTACTAAAAATAGAATTTTCATAAGTAAAGGTTAATTTTCTTGAACTAATAGAAAAATCAAATTCTTAAACTCTGGAACCCAAGGACAATGCCAATATCCAATAACTACTAAGTGATATATTTGACCTTAGACAAGCTAAGATAACTCTTTGATAGCGCGCAGAATATCACGCCTACTGATCTGTCCTACTAGCTTATTGTCATCGTCCATTACAAGCAATCTTTTGTATGGAGAAGAAATGAATACGGAAGCTACATCCATAATATCCTGGTCGATACTTATAGACTTCATCACACTGGACATGTAACTGGATACCGTATCCGTAGTCGTAGGTAATCGATTATATGCATTTCCAAATAATACATTCAGACAATCCTTATCGTCTATTAGTCCTACCACTTGACCATTATCATTCAGCACCGGAGCACCGGATATTCTATTCTGCAATAAAGATTTAATGACAACATTAATATCAGTATCCTTTTTGAAAGTTATCAGATCTTTTGTCATATAATCTGCTACTGAAGGAATTTGAGCTTTATTTTTTGGAGATTCTTTTTCTGCTAGTTTGTTTTGGAAATTTTTCATAATATCATTTTTAACGAATCAATAAAATATATTCATTTTAAGATAAGGAAATAAATAGTAGAAATAGAATTAAACCTTCTTCTCTTTCTAATCCTAAAATAATTAATAGGGATTTGATCAAGAAACTTGATATGCATTTACTCATCCATTAGTAATGTTGTGCTCAGTTACACTACACGAATTGTCCAAGATCAGCGTCTGTGTTAAGACTTATTATCTATTATAGTCCTTACAACTACTTCGCATACTTTCCCATTAACAATTTTCAACAAAACTATCTCCTTGAAGGTTAATTAATAAATTTGTAGTGATTAGTGCGCTACTTCTTAAATGAATAGAAAATTCATCCTTTTTATAGCAATTTGTATTCTTAGTTTACCAGGAAGAATAGACGCCCAGGTATTTGAAAGAATAATCGAATGGTTAACAATTCACCCTAACAGTAAAGCAGTAGAAAAAGATAGCACCATCTATCCTGCTAAGGCCATATTCACACCACTAGTCTCTTATGCACCAGAAACGAATCTTAGTTTTGGTGTAGGCATGAAAGGCTTATTCAAACTGAAAGGATCTGGGGCTGAGACCAGAACATCAAACATGCCTATCGCCGTGCAATACACCCTAGATAACAAATACCTGATCTTCTCTGGTTTTCAAATATTCTGGCCTCAAGAAAAATACATCTTAGCTGGAAACCTGACGATACAATCTTTCCCTAGTCTCTTCTTTGGATTAGGTAGGGATACGCCCAAGAGTAATGAAGAAGCGTTTGCTTATAGCCAGATACTTTTCGAACCAATATTTACGAAAAACCTATTTCTCAATAATTTGTACTTGGGTGCTGGTGTACGGTACAACAGGATAAGCAAGGTAGAGGCCAAACCAGATGGTTTATTGGAAAACTCTGAGCTAGTGGGAGCGCTAGGATCTACTTCAGCCGGGATACAATTAGCAATGATATATGACAGTAGAGATAATTTGCTTAATGCCAGAGAGGGCATTTATCTAAAGATGACGCATAGCTTCTACGGCAAATTCTTAGGCAGTACACAAAGATTCGAGTCGACTAGATTTGATCTGAGATATTATACTCAGCCTATAAAAAAATCTACTAGTGTCTTAGCGTTTCAACTCCAAGCACAGTTTAGCCATAACGATACTCCCTTACTTGAACTGGGGCGACTGGGAGGAGATGTAACTATGCGAGGATATTTTGAAGGCCGCTTTACAGACCGCCACCTCATAGCTGCCCAAGTAGAATGGCGACAGAAATTGACTCGATCATGGGGCGTTACTGCATTCGCAGGATTAGGGGAAGTCTCTCCTACTCTTGACCAATTTAGTTTTGATACTATTCGCCCTGCGGTCGGTATAGGCTTTCGTTTTTTGGTAGACCCTGTGGAAGACCTTAACGTTCGTTTAGACTTTGCTCGGGGCCAAGAAAAACTTAGTTATTACTTTAAGATCGCGGAAGCGTTTTAGCAAGGAAATTATAATTTTTAATTTATCCTTAACTTAGGTATTCTATAACCATTATAAACTTACGCTTTGAATATTTCAAATTTAATTGTCGGAATCTGCAGTCTTCTTTTCTTTATGATAGGTGCAGATAAATTTTTTATGTTCTTAGAACCGCCTTGCTCTTTAGCGACTAATATTCCTACGACCTTATGGAAAATATTAGGAGTCTCCCAAATTACTGCTGGCATATTGATATGGTTACCAAAAGTCAGGAAATATGTAGTAGGCTTCTTCTTTGTTTTTATGCTTGTATTCGTTACGATACATCTCACCCAAAGCACCTATGATATTGGAGGCGCAGCTTTTATGATGATTTTGTTAGGCTTGTTAGTTTGGAATCCAAGTTTTATACGAGGAAAGAAAAAAGTGATTTAACACAAGCATCACTTTCTACGATTCTTATGATGTGATACACTTGATAAGAGTGCTATGAAACAGAAACTAAAGTGCTAATACATTCTAATCCATCTCTTATCAAGTGACCTATACTAGGTTTCGTTTTTTCTAAATCAGAAAGCTGCGCAAGTATATCTTCTGACAGAGGATTCCCTTTAGCTATAGCTAACTCATAAGTATCTAATAAGATCAACCATTCATCACTATGATTGTCAAGGACTTCGCTGATAAGTCCACTAAGGTTTATTGATGAACTAGTATCTTCCCTTCCGTCTCTGATCTTTTGATAGACTAATTGCTTAGCATCTAGCACTTCTGTAGAGCCAGTATCAACACTTAGTGGCGTCATACTATGGTCTGTCAGATCAAATGAAGTCAGATCAGCAGGTCCTGCGAAGGCAGAAATGACATCCATCCCAATCGCCAAATGATAAGTCCCTCGCTGAGGATGAAAAATAATCCGCTCCCCGTGCGCTACCGTACAATTCTGCAGAGCTATAAGCATGATCTTACCATGTATATTTCTGGTGCCGGTTTGTACTTTTCCTTTCACAATGATATCACCCTCAAAAACTAATTCTATGTCCTCTCCTTCTAAGATTTTATATGCTTGTAGATCTCTTGGAGACATATCTTCTATAGAAAGATTGATCCCTTTAAGATTACCTAATGCTGTGCCAAATCCATCAGGATGATGATCAGTGCTCTGCCCTATAAGCTCTTTCTCCCGATAGCTCAGTGCGGTAGGACCCGTGGTTTGCACATAAGCGGGTTTGTCCTTTTTATTTAGGATCATCTCTGTAAATAAGCCTGATATCTGCAAGCCTGTAGAAAGCTCTATCGTACCTAGCTGCTTAGAATTAATCAATCGAGATACACCTAACTTGCCCCCACGGCGAACGGCCATAGTATTAGCGAATTGCTCTAGCACCTCACTCAGATACGCAAACGATGGGGTGACGAACAACTGAGGTTGAGGCTGGGTCACATCGAACGCCTGCTGTGATGCCTCTATAGTAAATGGGATCTTCTCCACATCATCTGACATACACCACTTACTCTCACCTATCGATGACAAGAGTCCTGCTCCATATATTTTTGGATCCTTCACATCACCTATCAAGCCATACTCTATCGTCCACCAGTGTAGATTTTTAATTTGCTGGAGTTCTGATGGGTCCTTGATCGCGTTCTGTATTTCTACAATATTATTTTCTAGTTCTTTTACTTTAGCAGCACTCGTGCCTGTTCTTTCTTTAAGAGACGCTAAGCTCCTGACTGCTTCGAAGAGCTGCCTGTCTTGATCCGAAGAGATTGCCTTTGCGCCTAACTCACCAAATCTTCTCAGATAAGCAGCATACTCAGGTATAGCAACAAGAGGCGCATGACCTGCAGACTCATGTAGGATATCTGGGGTTGGGGTGTATTCTATATTTTCTAGCATCCTGATATCAGATGCAATGACCAGAACATTGTAAGCTTGGAACTCCATGAACGCAGCTGAAGGTATCAGTCCATTCACAGCAACCGCAGCCCATCCAATATCTTCTAGTATTCTATTCATACCATACATACTTGGTATTACGTCTGTACTTATACCTGTCTTACCTAAGCCTTCTAGAAAAGCTTCGTGAGCTATCGTCGGTAAGAAAGCTGCATTCTTACGCATCGCATATCGCCAAACCGCCTGATTCTCTGGAGTATAGTGGTCGTAGTGCTGAGGCATTATATACTGCCTGAGGTGCATCGGTAGTTTATCTAGGACAGGATTAGATATGTACTTAGGTTTTTCCATCTATGTATTTTGTCCCGTTTATTAATGTGGCAATAGGCGATAGTTTGTCATCAGCTGTAAGTTGCTGTTGTGCTATGGTATGTATTCTATGAAGAACGGATTCCTTATCCATTTCTTGCAGTTCCTTGTTGATAGGGTCGAGGATTCTTATTTGGTTATTTTTTAATTCTTCTGCGTTAGGATTTCTATCTACGTTACCCAATCTTCCTAGGTCATTGCCAGTTAGGATCTTACTCACTTTTGCATGAGCAGGTAAACTATCGACTCCTATTCCTTTCGTCTTGATAGGCTTAGGTATTGTGAAAAGGGATTCTGGAGTACACCTAGAATAATGGGCTCCTCCCATCCTTGCTACCAAGTCTAATGCTACGGTATCCAAGAAGCCAGACTCGTCAAGATATCTATTGTCAATATGAAATTTGACCACCTCACAAATCACCAAGTTACCGGCTCCCGGACCATCACCTAAGGCGACAACATCATTGACCACACACTCAAATGCTACTGGTGATTCCTTGACTCTTGGTGGCTTGACCTTATCACTGGGCATTGCGGTGAGACCCGCTTTTGTGAATTCGTTGACTCCTTTCGCATAGGCTGTACTCGCTAGTGACATTTGCTCTACAAGCGGATAGTTGACGATGTTGATCGTCACTTCCTTCACTTCTAGTACATTGTCAAGTGTATGTTTTGTAGTGCCATCGAGCCCACTCCTGGCTGGAGAAAATATCATGATAGGCGGCGCAGAACTAAATACATTGAAAAAACTAAATGGACTTAGATTAACATTACCCGATACATCCACCGTACTAGCAAAGCAAATCGGTCTCGGAGCAACTGCCGTTAGCAAATACTTATGCAGCTCTTGTTGAGTAAGGTCGCTAGGTTCATAAGTTGTAAAAGAAGTTGTATCCATATCGTCTTAAGTGCTTGGTAATATCTGCGCTTCTACTTTACCAAATCCTACTCTCATCCCATCTTTTTCTGCCGCTCCTCTCAGGGTAATGGTATCATGGTCTTCGATGAACTTACGCGTTACACCATCCTTCAGATCAAGTGTCTTAGAACCCGCCCATGACAGTTCTAGCATAGAACCATAGGAGCTTTCATCTTTACCTGATATAGTACCTGACGCCATCATGTCACCTACATTCACATTACAACCATTCACTGTATGATGGGCTAGTTGCTGCTGCATGTTCCAGTACATGTATTTATAGTTTGACTTGCTGATCACATTATAGCTTCCTTCCTTTGGGGTCAGTCCTACCTCTAAGGCTATGTCGTAATTAGCTTCCATTTTCTTATGAAGATACGGTAGCACCTCAGGAGATTGCTCAGGTCCTTTCACCTTAAACGGCTCTAGTGCTTCCATCGTCACTACCCATGGAGAGATACTAGATGCAAAGCTCTTACCTAAGAATGGCCCTAGTGGAACATACTCCCACTTCTGGATATCACGCGCCGACCAGTCATTAAATAATACCATGCCGAAGATATGTTCGTGTGCATTGTCCATCGTGACAGTCGCACCGATATCTGTTTGCTTCCCAACTATGAATGCCATTTCCAATTCAAAATCGAGTCTTTTGGATGGACCATAAACAGGCGTCTCCGCTCCCTTTGGCATGGTCTGTCCTTTAGGCCGATGTATATTCTGACCACTAACAATAATTGATGACGCTCGACCATGGTATCCTACAGGTAAGTGCCGCCAGTTAGGCATCAGTGCATTTTCGGGATCCCTAAACATAGTTCCTACATTCGTCGCATGTTCTATACTAGAATAAAAGTCAGTATAATCCCCTACTCGCACAGGTATGTGCATCGTAGCTTCTGATTGCTTGATGAATACTTTAGCTTGATTGCCGAGTGGTGACATATCACTTTTTATCCATGCCTGTACTTTTGTCCGTATACGGTTAGTTACAGGTTTGCCCAACTCAATAAATTTATTCAGAAAATCTTGACGAAAAATTGATGGATCGATATCTATGATTCCAGAACCTACTAATTCTGACAGGTCTATTATATGATCTCCGATCGCTATGCCGACACGCTTCTTCCTATCCGCAGTTGAGAATATTCCGAATGGCAAATTATGAATCGAAAAGTCTGAGTGTTCAGGTATTTGTATTTGCATGGTGTTCTTTAAGTTTTGATATTAAGCTATCCACGATTTATAATATTTGCCATCATCTATCTTCATGGCTTCTTCTGTGATCATAAGCGGTCTGAATGTATCGATCATTACCGCTAGCTCAGCAGTTTCTTTTTGCCCGATGCTCGCCTCATAGGTGCCTGGATGTGGGCCGTGAGGAATTCCCGATGGATGTAGCGATATATGTCCTGCTGCAATATTAGTACGACTCATAAAATCTCCATCGACATAATAAAGCATCTCATCAGAGTCAATATTAGAGTGGTTATAAGGAGCTGGTATCGCCTTAGGATGATAGTCGTACAACCTCGGACAAAAAGAACAAATCACGAAAGCTTTAGTCTCGAAGGTCTGATGCACAGGTGGTGGCTGATGCACTCTACCAGTGATCGGTTCGAAGTTATGGATAGAAAATCCGTAAGGATAATTATACCCATCCCATCCTACTACATCAAAAGGATGACTAGCGTAGATCAACGAATGTAGCATCCCTTCCTTCTTGATCTTTATCTCAAACTCGCCGATCTCATCATATGTCTCTAGACCCTGAGGTAATTTATAATCTCGCTCACAATACGGAGATGACTCCAGTAACTGCCCAAACCAATTTCGATATCGCTTAGGCGTGTAGATGGGATGAGAAGATTCGGCATATAGTATTCTATTATCTTCCGTATCAAATTCTATTTGATAGATCATACCTCTAGGGATGATCAGATAATCACCATACTCGAACGGGATACTACCCATAAATGTCTTGAGTATACCGCTCCCTTTGTGTATGAATAACATTTCATCCGAATCTACATTCTTATAAAAATAGGTAGTCATGGAACTTCGAGGAGCTGCTAACCCAATGATCACATCGCTGTTGACCATCAAATCTTTCTTAGACGCTAAGAAGTCATCTTCCTGAGGTACATCGAACCCGATCAATTTTCTTGAGGTGATGTTTTTCTTCACTGCTATCTTAGGGGAGACGTCTACTGCCTCTCGTATCTCGCTCACCTGTGTAGGCCTGTGCGTGTGATAAAGCAAGGATGACATACCGTCAAATCCTATCGTACCAAACAATTGCTCGTAATATAAGCTGCCGTCTGGTTTTTCGAACTGGGTATGTCGCTTAGGTGGTTTATTTCCTAGGGTATGATATATAGGCATAGATCAATTTTTTAATTTCAAAATAACCATATAAAATTTAAACTAAGGCGTCTTTAGTTACTAAAGAGTGCCTCTTAATTCCTGCTCTCTTTCTATTGCCTCAAATAACGCTTTGAAATTTCCTTTGCCAAATGAGTTGGCTCCCTTACGCTGTATGATCTCAAAGAACATAGTCGGTCGAGGCATTACTGATCGAGTAAAGATCTGGAGTAAGTACCCTTCGTCATCACGATCTACTAAAACACCTAACTCTTTGAGTGCATCTATATCTTCGTCTATCTTACCTACTCTTGATTGTAACGTATCATAATACGTAGACGGAATATTCAAAAACTCAATCCCCCTATTCCTAAGTTCTGTTACCGTACCTATAATATCATCAGTTGCTACTGCAATATGTTGTACCCCTTCTCCTTCGTAAAAATCCAAGTATTCCTCTATCTGAGATTTTTTTAATCCAGCTGCTGGCTCATTGATCGGGAACTTGATCCTCCCATTACCGCTACTCATCACCTTACTCATAAGCGCCGTATACTCGGTAGAAATATCATCATCGTCAAATGATAGAATCTGCTTAAAGCCCATCACATTCTCATAAAATTCGACCCACTTATTCATTTCACCTAAAGCTACATTGCCCACCATGTGATCTACATATTTTAGCCCGACTGATTCAGATTTAAAATTAGGTGTCTTCCACTCTACAAAACCAGGCAAGAATGTTCCATTGTAGTTTTTACGCTCAGTGAACATGTGTATAGTCTCTCCATAAGTGTATATCCCAGCTTGCACTACTTCACCATCCTTATCTGTAGTTACAGTAGGTTCCATATACGATCTTGCACCTCTTTCTATCGCAGTTTCATATGCATATTTTGCGTCATCTACCCATAAGGCAATCACTTTTACCCCGTCTCCATGCTTATCTATGTGCGTCCCTATACTAGTACCACTCTTAAGTGGAGAAGTGAGTATCAACCTTATCTTATCTTGCACCACGACATAACTTTCTCTATCCTGCACTCCGGTTTCTAATCCAGCATAAGCAAGTGGTTGAAATCCAAATGCCGATCTATAAAAATGAGCAGCTTGCTTTGAATTTCCAACATAAAACTCAAGATAATCTGTGCCATTGATAGGCATGAAGTCCTTTTCTGCAGTAGTTACCTCTTTTATCGCTGTGTCTAGCATATTAAAAATATTATAAAGTGATATAATCGTATGATACAGCTATAAATTATAATAATTATCTTACATATTGAACCCTTTTAGAATATCGTTATAATATTTAAACTATTTTAGAATATTATTATTTATATAAAGCTGTGGGTAAGAATAAAATAAAATTTTTATCTCGACTATAATTAAGGATTGAAAAACTCATGATACACAGATGCTAGACAAACTAGATAAACAGATATTAAACATCTTACAATCCAACTCTAAACGGACTATAAAGGATATAGCTCAAGAGCTTAACTTATCTACCACGCCCATATTTGAACGCATAAAAAGGATGGAAGCTCAAGGAATAATCTCTCAATACGTAGCGCTAGTGGACCCTCAAAAGCTAGATAAAAAACTAAGGATATTCGTAGAAATATCAGTTGCTGATCACTCCATGAAATCTATTGACAAGTTTGTCAGCCAGATCATAAAACACCCAGAGATCATAGAGTGCCATCATGTGACAGGAGACTCCGATTTTTTGCTGATCATCGTCACTAAAGATATTGAAGCCTATAATGATTTTATCTCCAATAAATTATCAAGAGTTTCTAACGTCGGAAAAGTTAGGAGCGCCTTTTCTCTTTCCATAAAAAAGAAAACGACAGCACTACATATTATTTAAGGAAATACTTGCCTGAGTTAAACTTTATTAAGCTTATTTGAAAGTAAGGTTCTCTACTTCAGTATCTGCTTTCAAGTTACTATCTCTTGTCAATTTGTTCCTATCACTTCTGTCCTCTGTGTTCTCTCCTCTCTCTCTCCTGTCCCCTCTCACCTCTTTCCTCTAACCTCTCACCTAAAAAATCACCCCACATTAATATTAAACAGATATCCTACCAAAGCCGTAAATCCCATAGCCATGGTCCCCCAGAATGTAATCCTCAAAACAGGCTTTAGAGTTTTAGTCCCACCAGTCCTTGCAGATGTAACACCCAGAATGATCAAGAAAATTATTGCGAACACATATTGAGAAATCACCATGCTTCTAACCGGTGCAAAAAGTGAAACTAACATAGGCATCACACCACCTACGACGAAAGCTGCTCCGGATGCCATAGCTGCTTGTAGTGGATTAGCTTGTGTGATCTCATTGATACCGAGCTCGTCTCTAGCATGTGCTTCTAAGGCATTGTGATCGGTGAGTTGGATAGCTACTCGCATCGCTAGTTCCGTATCCAGTCCTCTATTTTCGTAGATCTGGGCTAGCTCTACTAGCTCCATTTCTGGCATATCTATCAGTCCTGCTTTCTCTCTTTTGATATCTGCTGTTTCTATATCTACCTGAGAGCTTACGGATACATACTCTCCTGCTGCCATCGACAGCGCCCCAGCTACCAAAGCTGCGAGTGAGGCCAAAACGATAGGATTGCGAATATCACTTGCAGCAGCTACACCTATTGCTACGCTAGCCGTGGACAATATACCATCATTAGCCCCAAGGACTGCCGCCCTCAGCCAATTGCTTCTGTTTACATAATGTAGCTCTGGCATTGTGAATTAAAGATAAGTTATAAAAGATGTGAATCAGAAGTAAGAGCTGATGAAATAATAGAAAGGCTAGAAAACTTAAGTATCAGTTAACCCTATCCAATTCGAGATTTTTGATCATTAAATTTGTTTGCATTCTCATTAAGTTTAATTGGTACTTAAACTTCAACTTTGATACAAGGTTACTAATTTCCAATGGATCATTTTCTAAGTCATAGAGCTCTTCTACTTCTGGATGATCTATATACCTAAAGTATTTCCACTTACTAGTCCTTATACCTTCACTCTTAGGAATGTATTTGTTATCGTAATGGTGCTCACAGTGAAAACTACTTCTATCCTCAATGGCTATATCCTTCGCTCTCTGATTTAAACTTATTCCCTGCATGATCTTTGGCGATGCTATACCTGCATAGCTAAGAATTGTTGGCGCAATATCAATGTTCAATGCCAGTTCATATTTTGCAGTTGCTTTGACCTCAGGGTCATAGATCATCAGTGGCACTCTTAGTGAATTGTCATACATTAACCACTTACCAGCTAAGCTACGTTCTCCTAAAAAGTATCCGTTATCTCCAATCCAGATAATGATAGTATTATCAGACAATCCTTGCGCTTCTAACTGATCTCGTATTCTTCCTAGGTTGTCATCGATAGTACTTATCATGCGATAATATCCTTTGACCATTCGTTGATATTTTTCAGGGGTATTATATCTCCAGTGCCAGCGAATCCTACTAATGGTCGTACTGTCACTTACAAAACTTGGTAGTTCGTTAAGGAATTTAGGGTCACCTAATTCTGGATCAGGTATCACTATATCTGTGTACAAATGATTATTCCGCTCAGGCCAAAAATACTGCTGAACACTCTGATCGTCTGCATGAGGCGCGTTATAGCTGATAGACAAACAAAACGGTTTATCTTCATCTCGCCTAGTAATAAAGTCTATAGCCTTATCTGTAGTCAGATCGGTGAGATGGATATGCTCTTTACCTCCAGGGCCGTGCAATCTAAAATACCCATCTGTTCTAGCAGTCCAGATCTCATCAAAAAGCGATGTGTCTCTGCTATTTTCTAAGTTCATTCCCAGCTTTCCGAAGAATCCGGTTTGGTAACCCGCCTCCTTTATCAAATGTGGATAAGATCGATCTATATAGGAAGACTTAAGTGGTGGTGTCCCAAATGTAAAACTATGGGTGCGCTCATAGAGTCCCGTAATGATACTAGCTCTACTCGCTGCACAAATCGGAGTTGTTACAAAAGCATTATGAAAATAAGTGCTTTGCGCTGCCAGCGAATCCATATGAGGGGTTTGTATCACTTCGTTACCAGCATGACCTATGGCGTCCCACCTTTGGTCGTCTGTTAGTATAAAAATGATATTGGGCCTAGTATCATTTTGAGCCAAACAAAATGATGAAAGATGAATTAAGAATAACGCAACAACTATACGATTCATACAAAAATACTTTAGCAGGACTTAGAGTGAATTCTTCACTCTTAGTAACACCCACGCATCTAAAATAATAGAAGAATATAGATATTATATTACTTTCCTTTCAAAAGATTAATGGTAACCGTAGCTAGATCAGAATTAGGAAATTTGTGAAAATGTTGCTTATCTAAGTACAAGCCTGCTTCTGCCGCTATCTTATGAAATACATCTACCTCCACAATATACTGATCAGAGTATCCATGCGTCGCATCATAAGCGGTTGCTGCTGTGTCACCTAGATTCTTTGCAACTAGTTCTGGGTTAACTGTGTGTAATTCGATCAGAAGCAAACCAAATTTTTCTACGTATGGAGTCCACTTCTGAAAATGCTCCCTGAGGTTATCTTCTACATCATTGTTAGGTATCCTCATACCTCTATGTGCGAATGCCCCAGTAGAATCGCTTGACCTACCCTTCGTTTTTGATTTAGGAGCTTCCCATATACGATTATGATCTAGAAAAGTACGGACACTCAATAGATCTTTGAGTTCGATACCGTAATCCTCCTGAAGATCTTTAGCTAATATATCAGGTCTACCAATATCTCCCCATATCACTTTCGCCCATATATCTGCACTGATCAGATTGGCTCTAGTTACCTTGAGTGCTGCTTGATTATAGTCTGCACCTACTAGAAAGAGCGGGTGCTCATCCAGCATTTTACCCCTGGCCGTCCTCTGCGAGACCACCTCGTACAAGTGCTCTAGATACGCTCCATTACCACAGCCCATATCTACGATACCCTTAGGTTGCTCGCTGATAGGCTTATTAAACAAAGAGATAATTATCTCATCTACCTTCTTGAAGTATGTACCATGTGCTCCCCCGCTTCCCCATACATTCATCTCCCTATCTACGTGTTTCTCAGGACCACCTTCGGCTACCTCGCGAATCGTATTTGGGTTTCCAAATATTAATTCTTCTACATTCCTAAACATCGGATTATACGATACTGTAACGCCAAATGCACTTGCGCGCTTAGCAAAGAACAGTCCCTTATCTGTAAATCCATATGTCTCGTTCTTTTTCGTAAACCAACCGAGTGAGCTAAAAAAATCTAGTAGCGAAGAGAAACTATCAGAGGCCTCATGAAACTCCTCTGGCCTAAAAGACGCTTCCATAAAATATTTATGGAACATACCGCTCATACCTAGCGACACGACAGACGGTGCGACCAACATTCCTTCGATATGTTTTAAAATTTGCTTTTGGATCTCATTTTCTTTAGTATCATCAGAAAGGACGACCCCATATCCTTCTTTAAATTTATTTGCTGTACCTATCCAAACTTGATATGGCTCTTGCTGAAATAGACGTTTGTGATACTTGCCAGATAAAACCAACAGATCATAGACTTCCTTATAAAGATGACAGTGAGCGAAAGCTATCTTACTATTCTTATTTACGGCATAACTTATTTCATCTTTCGCATTATTGATTTCTTGAGACAGCCAGCCTTGCGAACAAAGTATTCTCAAAGCAACATTTAAATAACCTTCGTTTGCCTCGAATTGCGTAGCTATTTCCGCTAAAGTAACCGTACGCTTATTCAAAAGGTAATCCAATACGCCATTTTTATAAAGCACATAAGCTGTAGGTGATGTCCCCAAACCATCTAGATATCTGAATAGATCTGCACGAAGTATTTTCTTTTCTGCCTTGGTTAACATGATATAATATTGAAAATGAGCACTGATACACCTAAAACATATTAATAACGATTATCATATGAATATTTGTCTATCATCTTCCATAAAAAGAAACTAAACAAGCGTCTGCACATTCTAGACGAGCATCCGTTTACATTTAGTATTGCCAATCAATGACTAAAATTTTAAATCATACACTCCATATTATTCAAACCCATAAGTTCTTTTTGCACTTTCTGTTTGTTGCTCCTCTGTAGTGTCTGGATATAGAATATATCTTGGAGCGATGATCTCCTTGGTTTGATCAACTGTTATTTCTGTGATTGAGCTAAAAGTAAACTTCCGTTCCGTTATCTTCAAAAGCTCACTTTCATAGTCAGCAAATTCCTTTGCATCTTGCTTTATCACCTGCGCCTTACCTTTTAGCTGATAACCTTTTTGGACCAAGATGTCTATAAAGCTTATACAGACATTTTCATTTTCCATTATGTTCTTGACCGTTTGAGGTGATGCAATATTAGCTACGATCAGCACTTTCTTATCATGATGCGTAAATACTTCTTTTGGCGAAACATTAGGTATTCCAGCAGCGGATGAGGTGGCTAGCCAACATAAGACCGAACTATCAATTGACTTTATAACTCTTTCATTGAGCATATTAGCAGTTAGATCATTTATTCATATAACCATGCACTCCTAACCAGTCACCGAATCGTTCTATCCAGTTGTCGGTAGGCAGACCCTGAGTCCTCATCCCAAATCCATGCCCCCCTTTTGAGTACATGTGCAGTTCTGATACTTTCCCAGCTTGTGTCCAGTCTTGATATAGCTGTACACTAGCAGGAGCAAGATCCAATGGATCATCGGCAGCACACAATACAAACATAGGTGGTGCATCTACCGGCACCTCTTGTGATGAAAGCACACTCATCCATGCATACACAGGACCTATGAAATTAGGTTTGTTCTTCTGAGAATAAGTATAGGTCGCTCCCATGGTCACTGCTCCTCCTGCTGAGAATCCTATAAGACCTATCTTATCTTTTGATACTTTATATTTTTCAGAATTATCCCTTACATATTGTATAGCGTTAAGTGCATCACTTACTGCTGCTGGCAATATCTTTTTAGCTCTTCTGATGACTTCTTCTCCGACTGCGTTGAGATCTTTAGTTCCATCTTCTCCTGTTGGGACTAGTCTATACTTTAGGACAAAAGCGGTGACTCCTTTATTGACTAACCACTTTGCGACATCTATTCCCTCACTATTTATGGAGTGGGCATATAACGCACCTCCTGGGCAAATTACCACTGCAGTTCCATTTGGGTTGGCTGGTCGATATACGAGCATTTCTGGCTTAGACACATTCGTTATGACTTGTGTACTCCATGTAGTCGAAAAAAATTCCTTCTCTGGATTATTCCATTGAGTATCAGTATTGACTGTTACTGGTAGCGGTATTACTTCTTGAGACATTAGCCCTGTGCTTATGCTTACTATTGTTAATACAACGATAAGTAATACTTGATCAATTTTTTTCATTACTATTCTTTCGTCCAATGTAGTGAATTAAGCGATCAGGTTTAAAAATTGATGGGGTGTTAATTCTCTATACCCTCTCTTTGGAGCGCTTATTTTAAAGTTAAAGACATTAAGATGGACTCAATCTTTACAGATTACTAATTGACACAATAACTCGCATTAAATGCTGAGATATCAAATGAGTCAAACTGGACATAGCTTCAGACTATCCCAGCAGTCTAACTTTAATAAAATCTACTGATAAAAGTGAAAAGTAATTACGGAAGTCTTCGAATTAAGACTTCCAGATATGAATTGTTTATCAGCCTAGATAATTTTCACTACTAACGCTACAGGTCCTTTGGGACCATTACCTATTTCAAAACTTACTCTATTTCCTTCTTTGATATCACCTGTCACATTTTCTATGTGTACAAATACGCTATCCTTAGTTTCATTATCTACTATGAAGCCATACCCTTTTTCATCATTGAAAAACTTAACGGTTCCTTCCCTGATCTTACTCATTGGCTCACCTGGGATAGATTTTGGCGTGCTTATGTGAATCTCTTCAAGACTAAATTTTTTCTTCTTGAGTGGATCGGGTGGCGTATCTTGAAGATTACCGTCTTCATCTAGATATTGAAATTCAGGTTGCTTAGCATCTTCTAACTTCCGTATTCTCATCTTATCCGCCTTATCCTTCTGCTTCTTTCTTCTTTTCTTTTCTCTTTCTTTTTTATTAAAACTGTCTGCCATATATGTGTTTAGTTATTAAATATCGAGTGCAATGTATTCATAAAATTAACATCTACTCACTTTAAACAACCAAAAATGCCTAGAAAAGTTCCAGATCTGATGGGTCTAAAGAAAAAATAGAAAAATAAAATAAACCAAATTAATAGAACGGCACAAAACCGTTCTTGAAAATCTACAATAGTCAAACTCAAAAAGCAACTTTAAAAGCCTCTTAAGACTGGCCAAATATAGCTAAGCTATACTATCTGAACATTTATTGCATTAGGACCTTTTCTACCCTCTTCTACATCGAAGCTTACTTTATCACCTTCTCCGATATCATCCATCAATCCATTGGCATGTACAAATACGTCTTTACCTCCATCATCTGGAGTGATAAAGCCAAAACCCTTTTCATTATTAAAAAACTTTACTGTTCCGTTACTCATTATATTATGTTTTTATTAAGTGCAAATGTAGGATAATATCAATTAAATATCATAACGAAAGGGCATCGAATATGACCTCTTGACTTGGTATTTTGACTTGAAATTTTTAGTCTGTTCTAACTACTTAGAGTTATGCAGCTTCTTAAGGTTCTAATAAAGCTTGGGTTATCAATAAAACAATATTAAAGTGGACAAACAGCTATGAATATCAGAGTTAAAAGATTCGTTGCTCGAGATAGATTTGTAGATCAGCTAACACATAACATCAAGGCTAATCATGAAATATATAGATTACAAAAGCGATAATACTTAATTGGTCACTGCCAGTGCTTTATCGATATGAGGTATTATCCTACGCTTAAGATGCTCTACAGCTCCTGGCCCAGACTTACCACGATTGATAGCATGGATGATCTTACCCGACTCATCGACTAACAAAGTAGTAGGGAATCCCCACATGAACATAAACTCGCCTTTGATCAATGACTCTGCGTCGACGATATGATCAAACTGCCATGGTTGTTTCCGCAAGAATACTTCTACCTTTTCTTTAGGATCTCTACCTATAGAAATATAATTGAGCTTATCACTACCATATTTTTCTACGATATCATTGAATCCAGGAATCTCTGCTACGCAAGGCCTACAAGCTGTAAACCAAAAATTGATAATAGTCAGTTTACCCTTGAGCGATTGATTAGTAACCTCTGTCCCCGCTAAAGTAGTCGCAGAAAAATCTGGTAACTTATATCCGATCAAGCAATCGGCAGTGGAACTCGCCGACCCAGTAGTCTTCAGCATGTTATCAAATACAGCTTTGCAATGCACTATACCCTCAGCATAATCAGAATCGCTGATCGGCACTTTATCCGCTAAGATCGATGTCTCATGAGGCACTACCATCTGCTTAGGAGGGCAAGCAAAAGTCAAAAAAAATATAAATAATATGGAACATTTCAAAAAACCAATGGACATCTTAAACTAGCTTTGTTTTGAAGAATTCTAACGTCCTCTCCCAGGCTAATGTTGCAGACTCCTTGTCGTATCGCAAAGTCGTATCATTATGAAATCCGTGATTTGCCGCGTCATAGATATATGCTTGATACTCTTTACCATTAGCTTTTAACTCTTTTTCGTAATCAGGCCATCCAGCATTTACTCGCTTGTCTAATTCTCCGAAGTGTAATAGCAGTGATGCATTAATAGCAGGCACCTTCTCAGCACTCGGCTGACCTCCATAAAATGGAACCGCCGCCAAGAGGTCAGGCACTTCAACTGCCATCATATTAGATATCCATCCTCCGAAGCAAAAGCCTACCACTCCTACTTTACCATTGCACTCAGGATGCGACCTAAGATACTTGTATGCAGCTATAAAATCTTCTAACATCTCTTGCTTATCTCTCTTGCGCTGTAGTGCTCTACCATCATCATCATTACCAGGATACCCACCTAGTGGAGTGAGCGCATCTGGTGCGATAGAAATAAACCCACCAAGTCCTGCTCTCCTACCTACATCCTCAATGTATGGATTAAGGCCTCTGTTTTCGTGTACCACTACGATTCCTGGTAATTTTTCTTCGGCATCTACCGGCCGTGACAATAGCCCTTTTATCGTTCCTCCTCCTTTCTTAGATTCATATTCTACAAAACCAGAATTCAATCTCGGGTCATCTGCTTGTATTTGGATATTTGTTTTGTAGTCAGGCATGAGCGATTGCAGAATTGCAGGTACTGTCAACCCACCGACTGCAAACAAGGATATCTTGTCTATGAATTGCCTTCTATCTAATTTGTTGTGAGCGTAGTCATCGTATAGATCATAGATATCTTGACTTAGTTCCTGTTTTTTCATTTTGACTTATTTATCTTGATTTCTGTAAGCGTTTAATCTAGTGAAGGCCCTTTGCTGAATTATCCTTTCTTAATTTGTGTTCGATTAGTTTTTAAATCTTTCTTGTATTTTAAATGATCGTACCCATATACAATAATCATATAGATCGACGAAACTACAAGCGCTCTCAGAGCAGCATACAATATGGTGACATCCCTATCAAACAAATAATCTAATAACAGACCGAAAAGAAACATGACAAAAGCAAACCGTAAGATCCTGAGTATCATTTTTTAAAACTTAATGACAAATTATTAACGAAACGAATCCCTTAAAGGGCTTAGAGCCCTATAAGGGTTAAAAATCTTAATCAAAAACCTAACACGGTTCCATCAGGTCGCCGAGGATCAGTCGATCCAAATATCAATCCATCTCTTAGCATGATAGTCTGTGTGCTACCCATAGCACTTCGATACTGCACATCATAGTTCTTCTCTCTCAATAATCGCTGCGTATCGTATCCTATCCCTTTCTCAATGTAAAGCACCTCAGGATACCACTGATGATGTATCCGCGGAGCATGAGATGCTTCTGCAACATTCATATCATGATCTATAATATTCAAGATAACCTGTAGCACCGTCGTAATGATCCTACTTCCGCCAGGACTACCCGTTGCAAAGTAAGGCTCTCCATCCTTAAACACGATCGCCGGTGTCATACTACTCAAGGGCCGCTTCCCGGGCTCGACGGCATTAGCCTCTCCACCTAAAAGCCCGAAAGCATTAGGCACACCGGGCTTAGCAGAAAAATCATCCATCTCATTGTTAAGTAGTATCCCTGTACCCTTAGCAACGATTCCCGACCCAAAACTAAAATTCAGCGTATAAGTATTGACCACTACATTACCATCAGAATCTACAACCGTAAAATGAGTCGTCTCATCACTCTCATAGCCTTGAGGTTTGCCTGCTTTTATTTTTTCGGATGGCGTTGAATTCCACTTGTCTACTTTTGCTGCGAGCTTATCTGCGTAGGCTTGAGAAGTGATACCTTCTACTGGTACATCCCAAAAATTGAGATCTCCTAAATGCTCACTCCTATCAGCATAGGCAAGCTTCATCACCTCCGCCATGATATGAATCGTCTCCGCAGAGTTGTGACCAAAATAAGTAAGTGGAAATGCTTTCAAAATATTGAGCATCTGTATGATATGAACTCCACCAGAACTCGGAGGTGGCATAGAACAGATATCATAGCCTTTGTATTCTCCCCAGACTGGCTCCATCTCTTCCACCTTGTAATTATCCAGATCTTTTTGTGTGATGTAACCGCCGTTGTCTTTCATATCCTTGACTAAGCGATCACCTATTTCTCCTCTATAAAATGCGCTAGGGCCTTCCTTCGCAATTTTCTTAAGTGACCAGGCAAGGTCTGTCTGTTTGAATATTTCCCCCGCTTCGTAGAATCCTCCATTAGGCTTATAAAATATCTTAGCCGACTCAGGCCACTTACGCATTCTATCTTCCATATTCTGTAAGACACGTGCCAAGTCATAGGTCATCTTAAATCCCTCTTCCGCTTGCTTGATAGCTGGTGCCATCACCTGCTCTAAAGTCATCGTACCGTATAGCTCCAGTGCTCGGGCCATGCCTGCTACACTTCCTGGCACACCTGATGCTGGATATAGAAATTTTATTTTCTCCTGATCTACATTGCCATCATCATCTAGATAAATATCACGGTGCGTATTAGCAGGTGCCATCTCTCGGTAATTGAGTGCCTTAGTGTCGTCGCTCTTTGCATCATGTACGATCATAAATCCGCCACCTCCTAGATTGCCTGCTCGCGGCAACACTACTGCCAGACTAAATCCTACTGCGACTGCAGCATCTATAGCATTGCCTCCTTGCTTGAGCATGTCTAACCCTGCTTGAGTAGCTAAAGGGTGCTGACTTGCGACCATACCATTCTCAGCCACGAGTGGATGATGAAGAACATCAGATGAGTAAATCGCTCTCTGTGCATTTGCGTCTACCGCTATAACTGCACCTAGAATCAAGATTAAAATAAAGAACTTAAAATTCATAAAATTAGATTTAGCTTCAATATCGATAAAGAGGATTTCAAATCCAAACCAAATTCAGATCAAATCTGAACGCATTATGAATTTAAGAGTAATTGGCTGAAATATCTCTAGGTAAATTTAAAAATCAATCTTCATCTGAAATATCGGCGGTTACATATGCAGACATCGGAAATTTTCAATTCCTAAGCATCATCTTTTTATATAGCGCTATCGGCATCATATCCATTTCTCTTCTTCTATTATCAAGATTGGGCAAATCCTCTGTATCCTGCAATTCAACAATATTATTCTTCCTGTCCACATTGGCACACTGAGAGCCATATCTTTGGTCCTGTACAGAATTAACCTGAATTCTATCGTACAAAAAAGCATAATCTTGTTTTGAAAACACTCCGCTCTTAGTTCCTTGCTCTATGTATGGCAGTTGTAGTTTTTGCCATTCTCTATCACGATCTGCATGTTGTATTATGAAGAAGACTCCACGCATAGCATCTTTACCGATTAGCTCAAGCGTTGGAAACCCAAATTCTTGAATAATTTCTTCTAGTCGATCTTTATTTCTCGCATCAGTGACTCCCATACTAGGTGACTGGAAGGATGAGGCTACTAAGTCGTGCTTGGCAATGATATCTTTCATTGTCTCCTTTCTATCCGGCTGACTATCTATGTATTCATTTATTATTCCTAATTCAGCATCAGAGAATCCGTAATTCCAAAATATCTCTTTTACCTGATCTCGATTTTTATCATCAACTTTAATTTCGCCTTGAACAATAATGTTAGTAGTATCTATATCATATTTGGAAATAAAATCTTTCATTAAATTTCCTCTTATAGCTTGGTCATCTAAAAAAAGATCAATTATTTCTAATTGTAATTTTCTGTTTTCAATATTTTCTTTTGGAAGATCAAAGCAAGGTTCAAATATTTGAGCAAATTTTTTTTGACATATTTTAATTTGGATTTCTTCTGGTTGGTTTTCTATTATCTTAAGCGCCTCCTCCTCCTTGGATGACCGTACTTTGATGTAACATCCATCTATCAAAAACTTCGTTCCAATCGGCTTGTCTAAAGCCAATAATGAATCAAATTGCATTTCAGCCAACTCTAAATTATCATCCCATGAATTTTCAATCATCCGCCAGCCTAGTTTCCAAGTTTCTTCATCTATGGCTTTTTCTACTGCTGTTTCTTTACACGACCAGATAGGAATCACGGTTAAAATGATAAAAAATCTAATTGTTATAAATTTCATTTTTCAGTTTTAATACAGAAAGAACCTGCTCTTCTAATCACTAACGATAAACTCTACTATAAAATATTCTAGATATAATAATCGTAACGATCGCGATGATCGAAAACAATGAGCCCCCATCCCCAGCGACTTGATGCGCAGCAAGCGCCAATACAGCATCGATCAAAAATCCTGCATATGCCCACTCCATCAGTACTTTTGACGCTTTGGTCAATACTGCAATGATACCCAGCACCTTTGCAATCGCTAACGGTATCACGATGTAAGTAGGATAACCCAAAGCTGTAAAAAAACCTTTGACCATCTCCGTATTCCTAAAATACATACTTGCTGAGTAAGCAAAAATCAAGCACATGACAATGGTAGATATCCAGTAAATGATCTTATTCAAATTAATATCCATATTCACTATTTTCAGATTAGTATTAGCTTACAAAGTACTATTTTAAGAAGGAGATTAAAACTATCGTTTGTGGGATAATGCTTCGAGAGACCTAGAATTATTCACCCTTCCATATACTATCAAAGTACCTTACTGATTATGTACGCTTATACTTTTGTGAGGTAAATTGACTATTCCTCAACTCGAAATTTATATGTTTGCCAAATGGAATCTAAGGATCACATTATTATCAAAGGGCATAAGCATATCCGCTACCAGCCAAAGCCTATAGATGAAGATATAACGACAGTAAGCAGTTCATACTACAACTTACTTAACGAAAGACGATCAGTAAGAGACTTCTCAGACAAACCAGTGAATAAGACGGTCATAGAGAACCTGATCAAAACCGCATCTACAGCTCCCTCTGGTGCTCACAAACAACCATGGACATTCTGCGCAGTATCAAATCCCGCTGTAAAGACCCAGATCAGAACAGCAGCAGAGAAAGAGGAAAAAGAAAGCTATGAAAGTCGTATGAGCGAGCGATGGAAAAAAGACCTAGAAGCCATGGGAACAGACATGCATAAGCCCTTCTTAGAGATTGCTCCATGGTTGATAATTGTTTTCAAACAGGTATTTGAGCTAGATGCTGATGGCAAAAAACACAACAATTATTATGTTAACGAATCAGTAGGAATTGCCTGTGGCATGTTGATCTCTGCGATACATAAAGCTGGATTGGTCACGCTTACTCACACTCCTAGTCCCATGAATTTCTTGGCGAAGGTGTTAGACCGACCTACGAACGAAAGAGCGTATTTGTTATTACCAGTTGGCTATCCTAAAGACCCTGCTTATGTTCCTGATATTGAGCGGAAGGGATTGGATGAGATAGCCTTATTCTATGAATAATAAATTATTAATTGATTATTGATTATTGATTATTATTAATTAGCCAAGCAATACCTTTTTCAAGCGCTTCATATCCTTAGCCTTGTTATAAACCCCCGGAGAGACTCTTATAGAATCAGATCTAAACGACACGCTAATTTTCTTTTTAGCTAAACGCTTCTTGAGTTTTTTTGTATCCGTCCCAAATGGAGGTCTCACTCCGAATAAATGACTTGCCCTATAAGCCTCATCCTCAATCCAAAATCCTGCCTCCGTCAGCTCATTAATGGTCTCCGCAGTTATGGCGCGAGTATATTCTTGGATCTTCTCAGGTTTCCACTTCAGCAATTGGCTGATACCTCTATGCATCATCGGCAGCAAATTAAAATTAGCTGTCTGCCCTACATCGTATCTTATAGCTCCTTCACGGTAGTCCTTTTGATAATTTACTAACGCACTAAAATTCTGACTATCCTTCCTGATCATCCATGACTCCTCCATCGGAGCACCTTGAGAAAAATACTTTCCATAATAAGCAAACCCGGTAGAGTAAGGACCCATGAGCCACTTGTATGCACCACAAACTAGCGCATCTGGTTTTATTCTTTTGATATCGAAGGGAAGTGCTCCTACAGATTGCGTACCATCTATGATCAGTAGTGCATTATTCTTAGAAGCTGCTTTTCGTATTTTTACAAGGTCAAATATGGTACCGTCTGCCCAGTGCACCATCGGGATAGAGATGACCTTGGTCTTTGGGTTGATATTGTTAAGTATCTGTTGATTCCATTTTTGACCTCTAGAGATATTGGTTTCTGGAGCTTCTATGACCTTTAGTTTACATCCCGTATGTGCGCCTACGGTTCGCCATACATAATAGTTGGATGGGAACTGCTCTCCTACCATGAGTATCTCATCATTCTTCTTGTAGTCTATGTTGTATGCTGCATTTGCGATTCCATAACTTACTGAAGGTACGATAGCTATACGCTCCCACTTCTTGGTATTGATCAGTTGAGCGATAGCCTTACGCGTCGCATCTACAGGATCAAAAAAATCACTTGCCTTTATCTGTGCAGGATTATTTTTTAATTTCAATGCTTTAATACCTACTTCCTCTACTGATTTGAGTAGTGGAGACATGTAGGCACCATTGAGATAAGTTGCATCTTTGGGGAGATTAAACCGTTTTCTCTGACACTTCATAGAGGTGAGATTTTATCTTTAAAAGGTGGTGTTAGAAGTGGATATGAACATAATATCATATCACTTCATGATAAAAAATCAAAGTAATGATAAAAATTGCCATAGTACAGGAAGGCCCAGAGTATTATAACCTAAAAAAGAGCTTACGGAAAGCAGAAGTCATAATCGCTAAGGCAGCCAAAGCAAAATCAGATATAATAGCTTTCGGCGAATGCTGGCTGACTGGCTATGCAGCGTGGATGGACTACTGCCCTAATGTAGGTTTCTGGGATCACACACCAGTAAAAGAAGCATGGGCAACCATGTACGATAATGCACCAGAGATAAATGGACCAGAGGTAAAGAAGCTATGTAGCCTAGCCAAAAAACATAAAGTAACTATAGTGATGGGAATGAATGAATCCATCAAAAAAGGAAAGGGAAACGGATCAATGTATAACGCGGTGATCATCATAGACCCAAAAGGAAAACTCGTAAATCATCATCGTAAGCTTATGCCTACTTATACTGAGAAACTCATACACGCAGCAGGTGATGGAGCAGGACTCAATGTAGTGGACATTCCTAAAGCAAGAATCGGTGCATTAATCTGCTGGGAGCACTGGATGCCTATGAGCAGGCAGGTCATGCATGATGGTGCAGAAGACATACACTTTGCCCTATGGCCTATGGTCAAAGAAATGCACCAAGTCGCTACGCGCCAATATGCTTTCGAGGGAAGATGCTACGTCGTATCCATCGGACAGATCATGCATGCTAAGGATACGCCATCCCAACTGGAGCTTCCAAAACACTTAAAGAAAAAGCCAAACGAAAAAGTGCTCCGCGGCGGTAGCTGTGTAGCAAAGCCTGACGGCAGCTGGCTCTTAGAATCCCAGTATGATGTAGAGGATATTATCTACGTGAAGATACCCGACATCAAATCTAACACCAAAGAGAAAATGAACCTTGCAGTGAGCGGACATTATCAGCGTCCTGATGTGTTTGAGTATAGTGTGAATCGGAGACGGTTTACCGATGGGTAATGGATAATGGGTAATGGGTAATGGATAATGGATAATTTTTAACTTTCAACTTTCAATTTTCAATTTTTTTTAAAATGGCTTACGATGAAAAACAAGCAGAACACGTGACTAAGCAATTAGAATCCTTCGGTAAATTTGAGACTAAAAAGATGTTTGGAGGGTTGGGTTATTTCCGAGATGGTCGGATGTTTGGCGTGATCATGCATGGTGCGTTCAGATTAAAAGGAGATGAAGAAACATCCAAAGACTATGCAGCCTATGGTTTTGGCAAACACAAAATTCCTGGTAAGAAAATGGAGATGCCATACTACGAAGTACCAGAAGAAATTTTGGAGGATAAAAAGAAGCTTAAAGCTTGGGCGGAGAAAGCGTATGGTGTTGCTCTAAAAGCTAAGAAGAAGAAAAAATAGGAGTTGGCTGTTGGCTGTTGGCTGTTGGCTGTTGGCAAAAAAAAATCAACAAATCATTTTATCAATAAGCACATTTCCTTAAATGAAAAACTACTCTCTAAAGATAATAGCAAGCAACCCCCTTTACACTACCATTGCATTTGTGTTTTTTGGCTTCTCTCTTATCGAAGCGACTTGGATCATATACATTCCTTATATATTTGATAAGCTGGAGTTAAGCCATGGCATCTTAGGGACTGCACTATTCTTTAAAGCTATTGGGGCTTTTACTGCAATGCCCATCAGTGCCAAAATGATATCTAAGTACGGAGAAGGGAATGTCACTTTATGCTGTCTACTCTCAGTTTTGATAGTCGGTATATCACCTATTATTGCGCCCTCTTTTATATTACTCTGCATCAGTCTATTTGTATTTGGGTTTTTTGGCGGCATGTTGGATATTGCTATGAATGCAGTAGTCTCTTATCATGAAAAAAATGATGGTGTCAAGATCATGGGAAGCAGTCATGGCTTTTGGAGTCTCGGGGGAATGGTCGGCGCGGGGCTGGGGACATTCGTTGCCGCAAAGCTTAATGCTCCCCTAATCCATATCTTGAGTTTATCGGCTTTACTTTTTTTGGTGACCTTATTTGTTTCAAAATATTTTAGGACTATTAGAGGTGATTACTCTAAAGACAAGACCAAGCTTTCTTTTAAGTCTACAGCTGTACTTACGGCGTCCGTCATCGCTCTGATAGTAATGATGAGCGAAGGAATGGTTGCCGACTGGAGTAGTCTTTATATGAAAGAATCCTTGAATGATACCATCAAATATATTGGCCTAGGCTATGCTGGGTTTTCGATGGCGATGGCGATAGGAAGATTTACTAGTGATGGTATAAGCGAACGAATAGGAAGTAAAAAAATGATCAGCTATGGTTTGATCATTGCCGTTATCGGTTGCATGTTCATAATCACTAAGATCTCCTATTTGGTAATTCTAGGATTCTTTGTAGTAGGTATTGGATTATCTAGTATCATACCTGAGATGTTTAGAGTAGCAGCTAATTTTAAAGGGATAGAACCTGCTAAGGGTATGGCAGTAATTGCAGGAACAGGATACTTTGGCTTCTTGCTAGGGCCTGTGATATTTGGAGGGATTGCAGAGTTGACTGATCTTCATACTAGTTTTATCATCCTAGGCTGTCTGATCTTACTTGCTTTAGTAATTTCTAAATTTCTCACATCAGAAGATAATTGATAGGATATTTATAAAGCTCCATCACAGTAGATTTTGAAGATAGATTGAAGGCTTAATAATTTAAACTTCATAAGGATTTTAGTTTCTCTATTAACTGCCCAATATTTATTACTTTCCTCTCTCTTAAAGATCTAACTGTGAAGTATACTAGCTATCAATCAAATTACTCGAATTATTTTTTGCTAATTGTCCTATTGGTATCTAGTTGCTCAGTACCAGAAAGTACGACTTACGAAGATGTACAAATAGCCAGGGACAAATGGGGAGTCCCTCATATCAAAGGTAAAACAGATAAGGATGTAGTTTATGGATTGGGCTGGGCACAGTGCGAAGATGACTTTGTCACCTTACAAGAGCAAATGCTAGCTAGCAAAGGAATGCTTGGGGAGTTGAAAGGAAAAGATGGATTGATCATTGATTTTGCTATAAAATTCATGGGTCTAAAAGAAGAGGTAGATAAAAGATATGATGCAGAGCTAAGCCAAGAACATAAAGAACTCGTAGAAAGTTATCTCAGTGCTGTCAATAATTTTGCAGCCTTGTATCCAGACGAGGTATTGATCAAGGACGCTTTCCCCATCACTCCTCAAGAAGCCCTAGTAGGCAATCTGCTAGGTGTCGTGGCGATCAGTGGCTCACAAGGTCACCTAGAGAAGATCATGAATGGAAAGATCGCAGATGAGATACCCAAAGGATCTAATGCTATAGCAATAGCGAATAGTAAAACAATCGGTGATAAAACATTCTTAGCCATCAATTCTCATCAACCACTAGAAGGCTGGTATTCGTGGTATGAAGCTCATCTAAATAGTGGTGAAGGGCTTAATATTCTAGGTGGTACATTTCCTGGAGGAATCACGATCTTCCATGGTGTGAATGAATATCTTGGTTGGGCGCAGACCGTTAATCACGCAGACTTTACAGATGTCTATGAACTGGAGATGGACCCGGATAACTCATTACATTATATGCTCGACGGAAAATCAACAGCCCTAATAGAAAAAAAATATTGGTCTTGGATGAAGGTTTGGAAATTCATAAAAATACCTATCAGAAGAACCATCTATGAAAGTGTCTACGGACCAACCTTTGAAAATGATGAAGGATTCTTTGCCTGGAGAGCAGTAGCACCGCGGAGTCTCAAGATGGGAGAACAATGGATGGCTATGAACAAGGCAAAGAGTTTTTCTGAGTTTAAAAGTGCGCTTGAGATTCAAGGCATCCCTTGCACAAACATCGTATATGCAGATAGGGAAGACAATATCTACTTCATCAGTAACGCCAGACTACCCAAACGTAATCCGAAATATCAGTGGGATAAAGTACTGCCTGGCAATACCTCTGAGACCCTATGGGATGAGCAAGATAATTTTTCTATCACGGAGATTCCATCTGTCACTAACCCTCCCTCTGGCTATGTGTTTAATACTAATAATTCTCCATTCAATGCGACTGACGCCGCTGATGATTATCAAGAATCAAATTTGAATAAGATACAAGGATTTCAGCATGACAATATCCATAACAACAGAAGCAGACAATTCCAAAAACTAATAGCACAATACGACTCTCTCTCCTATCAAGATTTTAAAGATGTAAAGTACAGCACTTACTACCCAGACACGATGATGACCCCTAGCGTCACCAACTTAGAATTACTCATGGACCAAGACCCGGCGAAGTACTCAGAGATAGCTGATGCGATCAAAGTACTCAACAACTGGGATCGTAATACGACGCTCGAAAATACAGGTATTGCTTTCTTTAATTTTACTTATAAAGAATTAGAGAATGTCATCAAGCCCCAAGGCAAATTCAAAAGAGATGGAACAATCAACGAAGAAGATTGTATAAAAGCAATAACAGCCGCTAAAAAGTATATGCTTGACACCTATGGCAAATTAGAAATTCCCTGGGGTGAAGTGCAAAGGCATATTCGCGGAGATGTGAATATACCACTATCAGGAGGGCCAGATGTACTAGCTGCAATGTATGCCGTTAAAGATGAAAACAATCAGGTCAAAGGGATAGCCGGTGAATCATATATTGCCCTTGTCCAATTCACAGAAAGTGGTGTAGAGATAGAAACTGTGAATGCTTATGGTGCCTCTGCAGAGCCAGATAGCCCACACTACACCGACCAGATGCAGCTATTTGCTGACCAAAAACTTAAGCCTATGAGTCTAGACATCGACAAAGCTTTTGCCGAGGCTGATACTATCTATAATCCACTGAAAGTTGTTAGGTGATTTTTCTTATATGAACTATTTTATAAGCGAACTCAATTCATCCAAATACTTAGGAATTTCTATCATAGGATCTGCCGATTCCTCATACTCTAGAACCACGTACCCCTTGTATTTTGCATCTTTGAGCAGCTGAACCAGTTTACTAAAATCAGCTGGTTGATCAACACCGTCCACTGGAATCAGAACTTTAAACTGAACATTCACAGCATGCGGGGCTATACGTGCAAGGTCCGCATAAGGAGTGGATGTCTTAGCCAGATTACCAGAATCTAAATTAGCCCCAAACCAAGGAGAATTAACAGATTCAATAATTTTTAAGTAGCGATCTATATCGGTTGTAAAATCATGATTCTCCATCGCTAGTATCACACCACTTTTCTCAGCAAAGTAGCATGCTGATCTTAAGTTTTCTATAATGTTTCTGACTGCTTGATCCTTATCTGCCGCTTTATCAGGATCTCCTGCAAATACTCTTATCACCGATACTCCCATATTAGCATAAGTCTCTATCCATTTTCGAGTGTAATCCATCTGCTGTATCGCTTTTACACTGCCAGGTTTATAAGTAAAATTGTTACCTATAGCACCACCACTGATATCCAATCCACTTACATGGGCTAACCTTTTTAATTCGTGAGTCCGAGATATTGGGCATGGATGAGGCAAAAAATAGGAAGTAAGTTCAACCGCATCAACTGGCCATTTGGCAGCTTGCAAGATAAAATCTTCCATTTGATAATTGCTCGTTGCCTTCAGATCATTTCTATAGTTAGGCAATTTTGATCTTAAAGAATATGCGGCAATACTTAACTTAAGACCTGACCATAGCTCATTACTTTTATCAGTATCGATGACTGATGTTTGACTTGTCTTGCAAGATGCAACACCTAAAGCACTCAGTGCGACGAAGTTTCTTCGTTTCATTTGATTGATTTGTTAGTCTAAATTAAGGTTTATCAAAGTAGCAGACCCTAAGCAGAACATCATGCGCAAATAAAGTCAGGGAACCCTACATCCAAGCGCAAAGCATCCCTCCCATCAATGCACCACATATCACCCAAAACCCGAGATGAATCCATAGATATCTCATTGGCCTTCTTTCAAACAGAGTATTAATACCAATAAGTCCAAAACCCATCAATAAAGTAATCTCTACTCCGTGTATCACGCCATGGCCAAAGGTCCGGTGCCTATCTCCATATTTTTCCATAAACCCATTAACATATTCGCTTAGCTCTGTCCCTGCCTCAAAGAGATCTTTCTCATGAAGAAAGAGCTGATAAACTGAAGATTGGTGAACAGCAAATAAAAAAATTATGTATGACACAAACAATCCGAACAAATAAGTAAGCAGAAATATCTTGACCATACTACCTTGTTTGGCTTGCTCCTCTGTCACCCCCGCTGCTGACATCCATGCTCTTCCTAAGATCTTGGGATTGTAATAAATAGAACCTACCAACAGCGGAACAAGTGCGGATATAAATAACCAGTAAAAGTTAATCTCAGGCATTATTTAATTTTAGTTTCATACCCAAATTAGCGAATTACTTGACAGTTAGATTCATCTGTAATTGCTTTTTTCATTGTGTCAAACTAATTAGCCTTATTTTATCAAATCAATTAGCTACCTTAATTCTCAATAAACAAATTGACATGACTCCTTCAATATTCAGATACATTCTAGTATTAGTATTATTTCTATTTTTCGATGTATCTAGTGATATCATCGCTCAATCAGCCAGCTATGATGAATCCCTCTACAACTCGATACAATACAGACAAGTAGGACCATTCAGAGGTGGTAGAGCTGGGACGATAGCTGGCCTAGAATCAAACCCTAACCTCTACTACATGGGTACTGCAGGTGGTGGAGTCTGGAAGACACAAGATGGAGGTAACACCTGGTCTTGTATTTCTGACGGGTACTTCGGTGGCTCTATAGGGGCAATAGCCGTATCGGAGAAAGACCCAAATATCATCTACGTAGGAGAAGGAGAACAGACTGTGAGAGGAGATGTATCATCAGGAAGAGGATTTTGGAGAAGCAGTGATGCTGGTAAGACATGGGAAGATATCGGCCTCAAAGAATCGGAACACGTCGGAAGGATAAGAATTCATCCTGAAGACCCCGACTTGGTATACACAGCAGTTATGGGAAATCTCTGGAAACCAAATGAGCAGCGAGGTGTATTCAGATCAAAAGACGGAGGTAAGAATTGGGAAAAAATATTATTTGAAAGTGACGAAGCTGGTGCTGTAGATCTAATCCTAGACCCTAATAATCCTAAAATAATCTACGCCTCTACCTGGCAGATAAAGAGAAGCGGATACAGAATGGATAGCGGAGGGCCTGGTAGTAAGCTATGGAAAAGTACGGACGGTGGTGATAATTGGACCAACTTATCAGGTAATGAAGGATTGCCTCAAGAGACACTTGGAATAATAGGTGTCACGGTATCACCAGCAAAATCCGACCGTCTATGGTGTATCATCGAAGCTAAGAATGGAGGCGTATTTAGATCAGACGATGCAGGAAGTACTTGGAAGAAAGTAAGTGAGAATAGAGAGCTGAGGCAAAGAGCGTGGTACTACTCTAGAATTTACGCCGACACGAAAGATACTTCTAAAGTCTATGTTTTAAATGTAGGATTCTGGGCTTCAAAAGACGGAGGTGAAAATTATGAAAGGATAAGGACTCCTCATGGCGACCATCACGATCTCTGGATATCTCAGAATGACCCTACCCGTATGGCAATAGCAGACGATGGAGGTGGACAGGTAACTTTTGACACTGGGGAAAACTGGACTACCTACTACAACCAGCCCACTGCTCAATTCTATAGAGTGACAACTGACAATACATTCCCCTATCGCATCTACTGTGCGCAGCAAGACAATTCTGCAGTGCGGATATATCACAGGACTCCTGGCAATGCGATCACTGAGCGTGATTGGGAATCAACTGCGGGAGGAGAGAGTGCGCACCTAGCTCCTGACCCGCTGGACAATAACATTGTGTACGGTGGTACATTCAAAGGATACATGACCAGAAAAGATCACAATACTGGTCAAACCAGATCAACAAATATCTGGCCTGACAATCCTGCTGGTTCTGGAGTCGAGGTCATGAAGTATAGATTCAACTGGAATTACCCGATCTTCTATAGCCCGCACGATGATAAGAAATTATATGCTACTTCTAATCAGCTACATGTCACCACTAATGAAGGGCAAAGCTGGGAAGTCATCAGTCCAGACCTAACACGAGCGGTACCTTCGACTTTATATTCTTCAGGAGGACCTATCACACAAGACAATACTGGAGTGGAATTCTATGCGACCATCTTCGCTGCTACCGAGTCCGAGTATGAGGAAGGAGTCATCTGGACCGGAAGCGATGACGGACTGATACATGTCACTCAAGATGGTGGTAAGAACTGGGATAATGTAACACCAAAAAATGCTCCTGATAATATCATGTGGAACTGTATCGATGTATCCCCATTCAAAAAAGGAGGTGTCTATGCTGCGGGGACCGCTTATAAATTCGGCGACTACCAACCTTATATGTATAAATCAGATGACTATGGCAAGACATGGACAAAGATAACTAAGGGTATAACAGACGGACTATATACCAGAGCTATCAGAGCGGACAAGTGGAGAGAGGGATTGTTGTACGCAGGTACCGAGTGGGGTATGTTTATCTCATTCGATGATGGGCTCAACTGGCAACCGTTCCAACTCAACTTACCTATCGTCGCTATCCGTGACCTGCATGTACGGGACAATAACCTAGTCGTAGCTACACATGGTCGTGCGGTCTGGATCATTGATGACCTCACCCCGCTACATCAACTATCCGATGAACTATCAAATAAGAATGCTCACTTATTTACCCCAAAGCCATCCTACAGAATGCAGCAAGGTGGCAGAGGACGAGCAAATCCTAAAAAGGAAGGCATCAATCATCCTAACGGAACCATTTTCAATTATTTTATCAAGGAAATGGATTCTACAGATGTTGTCAAGCTTGAGATATTCGAAACAGACGGTACTCTCGTAAGGTCTTATGATAATGATGAAAAAACTAAAGGTGGAAAGATAGTCCCTAAAAAGGGAGGTAATACATTCGTATGGGATATGCGCTATGATGGATTCAAAGAGTTCGACGGGATGATATTCTACTCTTCTCCTAATCGTGGACCCAAAGCCGTCCCCGGAACTTATAGTGCTAAACTGACTGTCAACAAGCAAGTAGAAGAAATTAATTTCGAAGTCATAGCTGACCCTCGTCTACCTAATACAGCAGAAGATTACCAAAAACAATTTGATTTCTTAATAAAAGTACGAGACGAAGTTTCTAAAGCGAATCAAGCAATAATTGATATTAGAAAAATGAAAAGATCATTGAGTGATATTAAAAAGGAAAATGAGCAAACAGCAAACTTTTCTGCATTCGGTAAAGCGTCTGATGAGTTGGTAAAACAACTTGAAGTTATCGAAAACAATATCCATATGACCAAAAATCAGAGCTATCAAGACCCACTCAACTACGGTATACGTATCAACAATCGACTTGCATTCCTAATGACGGATCAGCAGCGAGGCGATTATCCTCCTACTCGGCAAGCAGAAGAGTTTAGAGTATCTGTGACCAAGGAACTCGATACAGAGCTAGGGTCACTGGATAGGTTGATGACCAGCTCACTGCCTAGGCTCAATCAGATAGGAAGATCTTTAGGCATAAAAGAATTAAAAACGGAGCGTGAAGCTATACTGAGCAGACCATAAAAAATAAGCGAAAATTTAGCTGGATGGGGTTGCCGCGCGAAATACCATCACCCTATTTCGGTATTTTGAATCGGTTTATTGATCGTGATTTAGATTTAGATATTTATTGGGCTATAATTGATTTTTTATAACTCAAATAAATACAATGAAGAACTTCCTACTCGCTGGCATTTGTTTAATAATGTTTTTGCCAAGCTTATCATCTCAAGATTTTGATTCTGCCGTCGGACTACGGATAGGATTTCCATTATCCATTACCTACAAAAAATTCATAAATGAAACAGGGGCTATAGAAGGATATGTGGGATATAGAAATTTTATAGGTGCAAGTAATCTCTCGCTTAATGCTGCTTACCAAATCCACAAAGATATCGATGAAGTAGACAGGCTACAATATTATTATGGAGCTGGTGCATCCGTAGTAAACTGGAATGTAAAATTTGGAAATGGCGCTACCTCATTAGGACTACAAGGGTATCTAGGATTAAGCTACACCGTCGATGGTGCCCCTGTCAATGTAAGTATAGATTGGATACCAACTTTGTTTATCAACGGCTTGGCAGGATATGGACGAGGATTCTCAGTTGGCTACGGTACCATAGCGGCGCGATACATACTAGGATCTAACAGTGATAAGCAATCTAGGTAATGATATAAATAAGCCTGTGATCAAGCAATAATTAGAAGACTCAATTGTTTTGTTATCATCTAAACAAACATGTAGATGTTCAGCAAAGCAATTAAAGAGGTCAAGCATTCGATCTTTCCGCTATTCAATACTAGTGCAAAGAATACTGGTGTCTTAGGTACCGGTTTTTTTATCGATGAAGAGGGGCATTTCCTAACTGCTGCACACGTGATCAATGCTTTACCTAAAGGTTCTAAGCTTGGTTATCTTGGTAATATTCCTCATTCAAAATTTATAGGCAAAAAATTTATTCCTATCGAGATACTTGCTAAGGATGATGATAAGGATCTAGCATATGGCAAACTCAAAGAAGATATACTACCTCCGCTTATGTTATCAGACCGCAACCCAGATATTGGAGAATCCATTTCGCTGTGTGGCTATCCGTTGCCTATGATCGTAAAGTCTAAAAGCGGTGAGACTAATAACTCACTAGATGTTACTGCGGTAAGACAATACTGGCAGCCGACGATCATGATGGATTCTGTGAGAAAGGATTTTCTATACAAGAAGAAATTCCACTCTTTCCTTACCCAACACGCGGCACTGCCTGGCATGAGTGGCGGTCCTATCTTCAATCTACAAAGTGAAGTTGTAGGTGTAATATCCGCTAATTGGACCAGAAGAATCCCAAGACCTAACGGGGTAAACCTCAATGTAGAAAATGGGATAGGTATAGATCTTACGGAAGTCAATGCTTTCTTAGAAAATATTTTGAAGTTACGCAGCTAATTACAAACGGTGATCATCGTAAAAAACCGTAATTTTTATAGGGCTTACCTCACTTTGTGAGTGTCATATTCTAAAGTACTCACATACTTTTTCGTAACTTTTTTTATGCTCAGGCAACCTTTTTGCTGCTTTGAGGCCATATAGTTATAGCTCACAGCGTAAAGAACATTGAAACAACTCCAAAACATAATCAAAGATAGTATCAAGGGCAAAGAAAATGCCCAACGGGAGCTCTATCTAGAATATCGTGTAAGATGGTACATGCAATGTCTGAGATATGGTAAAAACAAGTATGAAGCGGATGATAATCTTCATCTATGCATAGATACCATTAAAAGCATCAAGCCAAGCATTAGCCATCAGATGCCCTCCAGCTAGTGATGGATGCACCCCATCTGGACACCAGTAACTTACTGGTGCATCCTTAAGCGCATCCTGAAATAAAGTATGAGTGGGAATTAGCGTCGCTTTATACTCTGCAGCTATATCCCTAGCAGCCTTTCTATACGGTGTAAAATTCTTATCCCACACTTCTGTAATGGCAGTACCACCTGCAACAGCAAATGGCTCCAGCATGATCAACTTTAAATTTGGTAGCGCAGTAAAAGTTCTATCCAACAAAGCGCGCAAACCATCATTGTAAGTCTGTACCGTCCCCTTATAATCCCAATCAAGTGTATGCCAATAATCATTTACACCTATCATCAGACTCATTAGATCTGGCTTTAGATTGAGACAGTCATCATCCCACCTAGCATCTAGCTGAGGCACCTTATGCCCACTGATTCCTCGATTATATATTTTTAAATTTTTAGTAGGATGAGACCCTAACAAATTAAACGCAATATCTTTTACATAGCCTCCACCTAGCCCACTTCCGTTGTTAGCATAGTAAGCGCCTCTATTTCTCCCTCCGTCCGTGATGCTATCACCCTGAAAAAGTATGGTCATGTCTTTTGGAATTCCAAGAGTTGCAGCCTTTAAAGGTGCTGTTTTACTTGCTACATTAGTCTTTGCGGTTGCGCAGCTCATTGCGCCTAGTCCAGCTATAAGCCCAAGGCTTGATTTTTTTATGAAGGTTCTTCGTTTAGTCATTTTGTTTTTTATGCTATTAAGATATGAATAGATTTTAAAATTAGTAGAACCTAAATACTATTCTTCTACCTCCCCCAATGCTGCATACTGCCATCGTGGCAGATGACTAGGTATGTGACCAGCTTCCCACAGATATACACCTTGTCTTAATATCTCTGGATATTGATCAGCTAGATCATACTGCTCTCTAGGATCTTCCACCAAATTAAACAACTGCCATTCTAAATTTCCTTTCTTCATATCCTTATTAAGCAATTTCCAATCTCCCATCCGCAGCGCACGTTGCCCACCTGACTCAGGGAATTCCCAGTAAAGATATTTATGATCTATTTGTTCTTCGTTCATCAATGCGGGCACAAAACTAATCCCGTCAGTTTCCATCTCTGCATCGGTCTGCCCTAGTTCACTAAGCGTAGGTAGCATATCCCAAAATGCAGATACATGATCCGTACTACTCCCTGCCGCTATCTTACCAGGCCACGAAACGATCATCGGGACTCTGATACCTCCTTCGTGCAAAGAACCCTTACCCCACCCTCGCTCACTCTTAAATGGCTTAGCACTATCAAAAAATGCTGAATCACTTCCTCCAGCATAGCTAGGTCCATTATCCGATGTAAAGAAGATTATCGTGTTTTCATATTTTCCTTGCTCCTTGAGCTTAGCCACTAACTTACCCACGCTTTCATCTAGATAGCTGACCATCGCGGCATATGCAGCCCGAGGATATTGATGAGGGAAGTAGCCTTTGTCACCTAGATAAGGTTCCTCAGGGCCAAATTTATTTACATAATGATCTACCCATTTTTGTGGTGCTTGGAGTGGCACATGTGGTATTGGCGAAGCCCAATAAAGAAAAAACGGATCGCTTCCTACAGTGTCCACATAGTTCATCATCTTATCCACCATAAGTGTAGAAGCATAATCATTTAGATTAAAATCCTTATACGATGCAGGATCATTGGGGTCTGCTCCTTCTGCTAATTTTTGCCGAGGAGCGATGGTATCATTATCAAGATAGACACGTGATTCATTTTCATAGAGATGGAGTGGATAGTAAGTATGCGCCTGCCTCTGACAATTGTATCCATAGAAAAAATCAAAACCCTGCTTATTAGGAATTGATTCTGTCAATGGTGCACCTAAGCCCCACTTACCTACCATGCCTGTGCTGTATCCTACTTCCTTCAGATACTCGGGTATAGTCTTTAGCTCAGATGGCATCGGGCGCTGGCCTTCTAGATTAGGATCATTCGCCATAGCTGCATAGTCCCACACAGCACCTCTATCTCCCCACTCATCATTGCCTCTCACATAGGCATGTCCTGAGTGCCTACCTGTGAGTAACATACACCTCGCTGGGGCACATACCGCTGACCCAGAATAAAACTGTGTGAATTTCATACCCTCTTTTCTGAGCTGATCGATATTAGGGGTTTCTATTTTCTCTTGACCATAGCATCCCAATTCTCCATAGCCAAGATCATCTGCCATTATGAAGATGATATTAGGTTGTTGGTTCACTTCCTCCGAGTTCGGAGTTTGGCAGGTAACAAAGTATATTGACCCCAATAGTATAAATAGGTAAACACAATAGATAAAGTTCTTGGTAACCATTTCAAAATATACGGAATGTTATGGAATACTCTTAAGTTTCGCTTCAGATATTCACGGGGTGACTTGCAGTCACCCATGAATAATACAGTAACTTACACCAATGCAAAAGCCACTTAAAGAAATTAGAAAATGTAGAATCCGCAAAGACCTACCCTGCGAACCTAGACCAATAGTAGCTGCAAGTAAGAAAGTAATATCGTGTTAATCGGTCAAGCACCTGTCTCAGTCGCGTATGTCAGGTAAGCCTCGGGATGACATAACACAAAAGAAAAAAAATATCAATATTCTAAATTTAAGCTATAATTTTATTTAAAAAATATAATTATAATTTATTCTATTGCAGAATAAACATGAAATTAGCACATGACTATCATAAGCTAAAAAAAGTTTCTCATGAATTTCTATTCACCTACATTTATTTTTCAAACTAAAGCTAATCGTTTAATAAAACTTTTATTTTGCTCAACAAGTCAAATTTCCATGTTATCGGCAGGTACGGTTTTACTTCTCTTTTTTATAGGAACAGGATGTGGCGGTAATCAAAGCGTAGAAAGCGAAGTAAACACTAAAAAAAAGACTATTAGTTCATATCTAAAAGAAATACAAAAATCTCCTGATGGTATTCATTTGTTCGGTCATGAAAGTGCCATCATGATGGGTGTAAGTGGTGCTAGCGACTGGGAAATTAAAAACGTAGATCAACTAGGATCGGATATCATGTCTCAAAAATCTGATGTATTAAAAATGACAGGTAACCAACCTGCAATTATGGGGTATGATGCTTTTAAACTCATTTTAGATATTACCGATAATAAGTCTAGGATGCCTGAAGTCGAAGCAAGTATCAAGGGGCTGAAAACATATATTGATCATGGAGGATTGATTGCTTTTAACTGGCATATACAACCTGTCAAATTACCAGCTTATCGCGAAAGAGCCTATCGCATGGATGAGTTTAACAACAATCCATATATAGAGCAAATGAAGAAAGAGAAACCTTTTTATAATATTGCAAATGGATTCGAAAGCAAGAACCAATGGTGGATGGCTTACGAAAATAATCGTCTTTCTCCGATGGCCGAACGCCTAAAAATGATTTCTAAAGATGGTTCAGGGATTATCTTCCGACCATTTCATGAAGCAGATGGGTCTTGGTTTTGGTGGGGATTAGAATGGCTTGAAGGGGATCAGGAATTAAACGGAAAAAAAGCATTACAGAAAGTATTTATTGAAACAGCTAGGTATTTAAAAAAGGAATTACCTGAGCTACTTATCGCATTCTCTACGGACAAACTAGATTATGTAAACCATAACGACACTGATGATCAGCTTGAACTTGCACAACGCTATAGTGATGAGTTTAAAACATATTTACCTGATGCCACAAAAGACCTTGACTTGGTAGACATTTATGGTATGGACCTATATATCAATGCTGATAATCCGTCACGGTTCGACGATTACAGCATCAAACTACAAGGCCTAACACTACTGGCAAATGAACATGATAAGATATGCGCTATTACGGAAGCAGGTAATCGGGGTTTACCTTCAGAAGAAGATGGAAGACAGCCATGTATCAATTGGTACTCAGATTATCTAGCAGCATGGATTGAAGACCCAAAGATAGATATAGCTTTCAATGTAGTCTGGCAGAACTGGAGTAACAATCGAGACCGCAATACGCCAGATCCAGCTGACGGATATTTTGTGCCAGTATATCCTGACTCCGAGCCAGGAGTAGACTTTATAAACTATATACAAAAGCCAGAAAGTCTTATGTTAAACGACTTGAAGAATACTCTAAGTCGATAGCTATTACATCATAGACTTAAGGATAGATATTCGACACATTTATTAGAATCTTGGAAAACGCGATACATTTTCCGGTTGGGTGTCCTTCAAAGTTTATTCTATTTATCTTGCAAATTAGTTTCTAGTTATTCAGAAGTAGTCAGGGGGTGACTTAAAGTCACCCGCTGACTAGAGAATGCAAAACATTAATCTACTATTGCCTGATACACAAACTGCCTTAACTTATCTGCATAAAAATCAGTATACGGATCAAACTGCATCATCAACACTGCTACCATATCTTCCTCGGGGTCTACAAAGAAGTAAGTATTAAATGCCCCACCCCAATAAAAATTCCCTTTGCTCCCTAGTCCTGCACTTTTAGCTACATCTGTACGTACACCGAATCCTAAACCAAACCCCTGTCCCGGGCTTCTAGACATATCTCCTAATATATCTGATGTCATTAATTCTAAAGTCTTACGACCTAACAATCTCGTCCCGTTTGATTCACCATCGTTGAGTAGCATTTCGGCGAATTTCATATAATCTGATGCTGTAGAAAATAAGCCATGTGTTCCACCGTAGACTGTATGTCCTTGAGCTGGAGTTTGCCTTTGATGTGTTGTTAGTTTACCATCCTTACCTACTTGGTACAATGTCGCCTTTTTAGATTCCGACCCTGCTTTCATATTGTAGCCTGTAGCGGTCATCCCTAGCGGATCGAATATTCTTTGTTGTAAAAAATCAGCACAAGTCATTCCGCTGAATTGCTCTATCAATAACGCAAGCACATCAGGAGAGGCACTGTAATGCCATTGCTCACCTGGCTGACCCATAAGCGGATATTTCGCTATGGCATTAACGCGATCTTCAATCGTCTCCAGATTAGAAAAGTATAGTGACATCGCTAATTGATTATCGTAATCCGTACCCGTAAGACCATGGGACATTCCTGCAGTATGGCTGAGCACTTGACGAATCGTAATATCTGACTCGGCAGGTATCATCTTCATATCTGCTTTCTTCTGAGAAGTTGCTACTTGCATATCCTCAAACTGTGGTAGGTATTTCTTGATCGGGTCGGTCAACAGAAAATGACCTTCTTCGTACAACATCATGAAGGCGACTGAGACTATAGGCTTGGTCATTGACTGGATATAAAATACTTCATCTCTAGTCATAGGTACCGTACCTCCTATCTCTTTCATCCCGATCACTTTATCGTATGCTACTACGCCGTTTTTCTTTACTAAACAAACCGCACCTGGCACCTTACCTGCTGCTGCCTCACTGATAAGAAATTCTTCTAATCTAGACATACGCTCCTTCGAGATACCACTCTCTAAGAGAGGACGCTCTACAGGAATGATATTAGGTACGGGATCAGCCATCGCTACCTTATCAGATGCTTTCATCACCTGCTGTGTAGATGTGCAAGCGGCCATTATCATCGCCCCCAGAAAGAAGAGATAAATAAGTCTAATTTTTTTAATTGCTTTGATCATTGCTTTAGATATTTTGAATTTCTGAATTGCTCTCGACTATTTTATTACTACTAAAATTGAAATGATTAAATCCTATGTAAACCATTATTCGCCATAGGATTCTAAAAAAAACTAATAACTGCTGTGTTATAAAAAACAAAAAGATAAGTGCTCCACTCGTCATTCCCAATACCCCTTCGATATAGAGATGGACGAAAACTATGATGAGCTGAAACAAAAAGAATAACGCCAAAAGTCTAGGTGTCGATAAGAAGTCTTTCATAGTTAACTTAAATCCTGTCTTTATGGCTTTCCATACGCTATGGTCATTATGTATAAAGGAAAGCTTGGTATTAATACTCCAACTCATCAGTACTACCCAATAAAGAATGATCAAGACTGCAGAGATACCAGCAACGTAGAACATTGGCATTTCAGTGATGGTAGTATTGAATATTTTTCCAATATACATTGACGCAGGCACGGCAATGATAGCCGTCCATAGCGCAAACATTATCAAGAAGAAAACCCCGATCTTAAAAAATGGATAAAAATACTTTGCTCCTCCCGACCAGAAATTTTTCCAATCAGATCTGGAGTCATTCAAAATAACATTTAGCAATCCTCCATTGATGAAAATACTAAATATCAAATATACTATGATATACCATCTCAACTGGCCAAAGAGCGGAGAGAGTGAAGCTCCATGTACTTTTATGAAATCCCTGATCACTGTATGATCATACTGCTTGACCAATTTTTCTAACTCTATCGAATTACCGATAGACGCCTCTAATACTTGAAAAACTTGAATACCTATCGTAAGCGCAAGTGAAAGCAAAATAGCGTAAACTATCAAACCTGCGCGCCAGTGCTTGACTCCATGTCTTATACCATATGTTAGTGATCGTAACATCCCTATATCAAATAAACATTCCTACTGTATGCAATGCATTCTGAACCCAGTACAGCGCTTTTGCACCATATTTGTAAAGAGCGCTTCGCGCAGGCTTCGTCGTGATGCTATTATTATTGAGGTCGATATCCATGTATATCTTCTGCTCAGGATCTATGTGTACGGATCTTATCCATTTAGAATCATCAAAATAGAAGTACTTGACTTTTTCGTTACCATCCCAGGTCTTAAATATTTCTTCCCCATCTTTCATTGTGAATTTAATATCAACTGGAATGATCATATCGCCTAATCTGTCTACCCGTACACTTACCTTTCCTTCTCCGTTGTCTATTGCTTTGTACTCCTTCTCTGGCCCAGACCCAAAAATACCATATGACCCATTGGATCCACCAAAACCAAATCCAGAAACAGCGTAATCACACACAGCAGTACCATACACCGTCTGATCGAAAAACCAATTTAAATTTTTACCAAACTTATCGCTATGATGTTTAGCTACTATCTCATTTGCAACAGCAATAAAATCCTCTCCTCGAGGATGTTTAAATTTATATCGATGAAAGTAGGTCTTCATTATATCGTCCATCGCTACATCGCCTACCATACCACGTAGGGTCTCCAGCACAGTGGCTGTCTTACGGTAAATGAGTTCTTTGTAATCTTGCTTGACTTCCCAGCCTGGCCTAGATAGTGTGCCGATGGCAGGATCACGCAGTCCTGTATATTCCACTCTAGACATCTCGCGCTTACCGAGTTGATATCCAAATATATCGAATAAAGATTTTTTTTCTCCATAGGTATCATCCATGATACGTCCCTCTACATAAGTTACGAATCCTTCGTCTAGCCACGGTTCTTCTTTCTCATTAGAGGCAAGCATGCCCATGTAGTACTGATGACAAAACTCATGTACGATCAGCCCTTCGAGCGACCGCACTCCATCAGGAAAATAAGCTAATGATCCTCCAGTGATGAAAGTAGGATACTCCATAAATCCTGAGCGCAAGCCATGAAACGGAGGATCCATGATCGTCAGACTGGTATAAGGATACGGTCCTATGTGTTCATCGAGCCACGCTAAGGAAGACTTAGCAGCACTGATCAATCGATCACCAAACATACAATGCTCCTCAGGGATCAGCAACTTGATAGAGACATGCTCCCACTGATCTTCTACCACATCAAAATATGGATAGGCAGTCCAAGCAAAGTCTATGACATCTTCTAAGTGATAGGCAACCGTCTGTGTGCCGTCATCATTCTTTTCGTCTTTGATCTTGCATCCTGAAGCACCGATGACCAAATGTTGAGAAGCCGTGATCTCCACATCATAATTACCAAAGTCAGAATAGAACTCTGTGCCCTGCAGAAACTGATGACAATTCCATCCCCACTCCCCTGCTCTATCTTGCTCAAAAACTCCAACCTGCGGAAACCAATGAGAAAACATAAAGAAATCAGCCTTACTATATCCGCAACGGGATATCGTCTCTGGCATTTTCATTTGCCAGTCTATATCTAATACAATAGTATCTCCAGCTCCTAACGGTTGGCTAAGAGGAATATTCAGAACAGTTTCGTCATATTCATTATCATCGTTGGGTTGCACAAAGTGCAACTTGCTTGTCAGGTCTTCTCCATCAACTTTTTTCATACTCAAAATATCTACCCATCCCCAGCTTTCCTCTGGTCTATCTGATAGGTCATTCCCAAACATTCCATTTACATTTCTTAGGTAGGAGCTTTTAGTATTTTTGAATGCATTTACATACAGATACATTCTTATCTCCTCTATCTGGACAGGAGAACTATTTATCCAGGTTAAGGTCTGGGTGGCGTCTACGGTCTTTTGTTCGTGATCAAGATCAAGTTTGATATTATAGTTAGCAATTCTTGGACTAAAGGCTTTATCAAAGTAAGGATTGCACTCTTGCGCTATAGTATTAGCTAGGAATGAAAAACTCAAAAATAAAAATATCGTACTTGACCTCATTTAACACACTCATTAATGTGGGAAGATAGAATGAATAGGCTTAATTCTCTTACTTTATCTATGATTACTTATAAATTCTAAGCTAAAATAATAGCTGTTTTTACCAACCAAATAATCACAGGGTGCCGTCTTTTAAGATAGGATGCATAAAAATGCTCTTCTATTCAAGATCAAATTGATTAATAATACTATAACCCTAGATCCAAATATATCAACATGAATCCTTTTAAATTATACTTTACTACGCTCATCATAGCATTGATCATCTCTAACATAGCATGTACTAAGCTTCCAGACAGCTGTGCTCAATTTGACAATTGGGAAATCATATCCGATGAAGAAAGGTCAGACTTTTGTGAATATAATAAGATCTATTTGTACAACGATGATTACTACTTTGTTTGTGAATGTTGTGTTTGTAACAAGATCGATATGGCATTTGATTGTAATGGCGAAGCACTTTGCGAATTTAGTGAAGATTGTATGATAGACTTTTATGAGAATGCCGAATACTTGTATAGTGCTGTAGAAAAGTGAGGCAAACCAAGTACTAACAGTTCAATCTCTAAGAAAGCATAATACTTGTATAGCGCACTCAGAGAATAGACTTTACATAATTTAAATCTGCTCTAACTCTACCGTAAAGTGACGCAATATCTCAGCTTGCTTTTTGATCTTCAGCCCCGACTTGATACTACTCGCTTTCTCGCCTACCAAAGCCATCGTAGCTGCTACATAATCCATGTGCTGTAGCGAATAAACACGCCTCGGTATAGCCAATCTAAGCAACTCCATATCTGGAATCCTATCATCTCCAGTTACCGGATCCCTATCGGCCAATAAAGTCCCGATCTCTACCCCGCGCACACCTCCTTCTATGTACGCTTGCACGCCTAGCACTTGAGCAGGATACTGGCTTTGCGGAATGTGAGGCAGCATCCGCTTAGCGTCTATGTACAGCGCATGACCACCGACAGGCTCTTGTATAGGTACTCCATATGACAAGAGCCGCTCTCCCAGATATTTTACCTGCTCATACCTATCGTGCAAATAGTCAAATTCGATTGCTTCCATTAGACCTACTGCAAGAGCTCCCATCGCTCGCCCACTCATCCCTCCGTAAGTCAGGTAGCCTTCATAGATGATCGTGAACTGACCTAAGCGATGATAAAGATCCTCCTCATGCAAAGCTATGAATCCACCTATATTCACAAGCCCATCCTTCTTGGCACTCATCCATACTACCGATACTTCGGCGAACATCTCCGTTACTATCTCTTGGATAGAATGGTCTTGATATCCTTCCTCTCGTATCTTGACAAAGTAGGCATTCTCAGCATATCTAGCGATATCCATATAAACTGGTATACCATAAGTTTTTGCTAATGCACAAGTTTCCTTTATATTCTTTATGGACACCGGCTGACCTCCTACAGTATTGCAGGTTACTGTTATATTGATGAACGGAATTTTTCCTTTGCCATGTTTTTTTATTAGCTCCTCTAATTTTTGTAGATCTATATTACCCTTGAATGGATGACTAACTGTCGTATCAAATGCCTCTGCAATGGTACAATCAATAGCGTGAGCCTTGCGTAATTCTATATGTCCTTTAGTCGTGTCAAAATGAGCATTACCTGGAATAACATCCCCCTCCTTGACAGTAGCACAAAACAGAATATTCTCTGCTGCTCTACCCTGATGTGTAGGTATCACATATCCAAAACCCATGATCTCCTTGATAGATCTTATTAACTTAAAGTAGGACTCCGACCCTGCATAACTCTCATCGCCGAGCATGACCTCTGCCCACTGCTGCTCACTCATCGCACCCGTGCCAGAATCGGTGATCATATCCACGATCACCCAGTCACTATGCAGATTAAATAGATTATAATTAAGCTCCTTGATCTTTGCTGATCGTTCTGCTTTATTTCTAAAGTATACAGGTTCGACTACTTTAGTTTTGTATGGAGGGATATGCGGTAATTGCATGACAATATGTTTTGAATGATGAAAAGAAAATATGAATAAAGGACTATTGCTACAGCAATTGCCAAAAAAATAATTAACCGAAGAAAGGGTCTCTTCTTTTTACATTCCTATGAGGGTGAGAATTCATTAGTGCTAAGATAATCAATAATTCAAGAGTTAATTAAATGCGCTATGACAATCTCAAAACTAACTTTAAACGCTGCATGCATATGTGAACTAACTAAATCAATTAACTCTTTGAGTTTTAAGCACCCTCTGTTTCTTAGCTGATTATTGTTATGAATATTTCAATAAGACTTATTTTTAAGAAAAAGATTTGTCTAAATTTTACATGTACTTGATTGGCTTCTCATTAATAGCTCTTATCGGATGCTATAGATATTCGCTATCTCCCCATCAATACATAGATGATGACCGACCAAGCCTAACGCCTAAAATATTTGCAGAAGGATATATCTCTACTGCTGATGGAGCAGAATTTGGATCTGTTTTCTCAAAGGACTATAAGGAGTTTTATTATGCTATCGATCTAGGTGGAAGGGCTGAGATAAGGTCTTGCCAGGTGAATAAAGGTAAGTGGACTATGCCCGCCACTATAATCGCTGATACGACCTATAGCTACAATGACCCTATGCTCTCCCCTGATGAGACTAGGCTTTATTATATCTCAGATATGCCAAGGGACGCACAGGATACCATACCCGACTACGATATCTGGTACTCTCAAAAAGTGGCGGCTGGCTGGTCAGCTCCGATAAATGCTGGCATGAACATCAATACGGATAGAAATGAATTCTACATATCATTCACCGAGTCAGGGACTATGTATTTTGCATCGAATAGAGACAAAGAGATGAACCGTACACATGACCTTGATATCTACAGCGCTAAGCAAGTAGATGGAATCTACCTATCTCCAGAAAAACAGAGTGACGCCATTAACACAAGAGGATATGAAGGAGATGTCTTCATAGCACCAGACGAATCTTATATCATTTTTTCTTCTGCCAGAAGAACCGGATTGGGTAGAGCAGATCTATATGTAAGTTTTAAGAACGAAGATGGACAATGGTCTGATGCGGTCATTATGGGTAAACCCATTAGTTCACCAAATCATGAAATCTGCCCTTTTGTAACTAGGGATGGGAAATACTTTTTCTACACCAGCAATCAGGATATTTATTGGGTGAGTGCAGATTTGATACACAATTTTAATCTCAATCGATAATTTAAAACAATGTCACTTTATTGTATTTTGAAAACATAACCTATCTACTCTTCAACTTCAATAAAACCAAAAAAAACTTGTATGATAGACCACTTACCAAATTGGATCAATATACTTTTTCTCTTCACGACGATTGCCACGATCATTATATTCTATTTGGCAAATGGAAGATCGAACAAACTGATCTTATTGTTTATCACCTGGTCGATCGTGCAATCAGTTTTGGCTTATATTGGATTCTATCAAGACACTCAATCAATTCCACCCAGATTTGCTTTAGTCTTACTACCTAGTACGCTCTTCATCATATATGGCTTATTACCTACACCGAGGAAATGGATCCTAGAGAATAAGAACGTACAGCTCAGTACTTTCCTGCACACTATCAGGGTTCCGATGGAGTTTGTTTTACTTTACTTATTTATATATGATATGATTCCTCAGCTAATGACTTTCGAAGGAAGGAATTTTGATATCATTGCAGGCGTCACCGCATTAATAGTAGGTATGCTCTACGCAAAAGGAAAAGTCTCTGAGAAGATATTATTAGTCTGGAATGTGTTAGGTCTGATACTAATTCTATTCATCCTTATCAACGGGATATTATCAGCAGAATTACCAATTCAGCAGTTTGCTTTTGAGCAACCTAATCGAGCCTTGAATTATTTCCCATTTATATTGCTTCCAGCCATAGTTGTTCCGCTAGTCATCTATTCACATATCACTGATATTATCAAATTAAGATCAGAAATAAACAAGCTTAGATAAATTGTAATAAACAAGTCATAAGCTAACTGTGATCGGCCATCCATCAAATTGTTTGGCTATGCCTGTCGGAAGATCTGCATCTCTTGGCCAACACTCAAAAGTTACTTTCTTAGTAGGCTTATCAAATATGATCAAGCCATAACCACTACCTCCAGATGGGCTTTCAGGATTCACATAAGCCTGCATGGTTATCATATTATCAAATCCATCTAGATATCTCCCTGTCCATGGTAATTTATCATTTGAATTTTCTCCAGCTTTCTCATCTACTGGCCACCACCATCTACTGTAATAGTTATTGACTATTGCCGGCACGATAAATGCCCACGGCCCATCCTCCCATTGCTCCACACCGTGCTGGATGACCGTAGCGAGATGTTGATCACCACCGATATGTACTGCATTTGCTTTTTTGATCAGCCTCAGTGCTTTGTTACGTCCAGTCTGAGGCCAACCATTAGAGTCCATGTCAGCATGTAGTCGGTTATCTTTCTGCCCATGTAGATGAGCACCACCACAGAATCCCGTCTGTGATAATACAGCTTTCATGACTACCCCGTCCTTCTGTTTTCCCCACGTATCTAAAAACTCAAGTTGCCTATCACCAAGCAGTTTGAGTCCAGCCACATCCACAGTTGCGGGGTCATATGATGGGTCATTGATATGGTCAGGCCTCGGGCCTTGCTGAGGTATCTTACCCTCAGGTCCAGACTTGAATTTCCTATCTTCCAGAATCGCAAAGTCTACACCACCGATATTCAGGTTTGTGTAATAGACACCTATCCCTTGTTCTATCGGAGTAGGGTCATATGCATCTGGCAGATGAGCGGTTTGGCATCGTTCCACCATTTTGATATACTCATGGTGAAAGAAGTATCCACCATCAGGACCAGCCATGGATTTTGCTTTTTTCCCATTCTCTCCCCAAATATTACCTTGTCCTATATCATGATCATCAGGTATAGTGATGCAAGGTCGGGTCCGAAAAATATCTCTAAACTGCATCCCCCACTTAAGCCAAGCCGCTGTATGCTCTCTATGATCATAGGATTGATCGCCTGCAAAAAATAATATGTCAGGGTCTTGATAAGATATATTGCGGATATACTGATCACGATCTCCTCGGTCCTTATTACTATTGCATGATAATGCAGCTAACTTTATCTGCTTGTTATCATTGGCATTCTTCCTTACTACTCCATCAAACACAGCTTCTTCGCCATGCCTCAGACGGTATGGAATATCAAGCCTATCATCCCAATTTTCGACTCTAAACAGTGCAGACCATCCGATGTCATTTATTTCTTGTTGCTGGATTTCTACCCAACTACCTTCTTTTTCAATCTCTAACCTTACAGTCCTAGATTCATCTGGATAAAGCGGAAATAACTGGGCCGATAATTTTAATGTTTTATCGGCAACTGTATATAGCCCAAATGCGATGACTTCTTCGCGGGCTACCTTCATATTAATGATAGGACTACTTCCGCGATTCCACCAGTCATTGACAGCTAGTGTATCTAGATCGGTGAATGGGGCAATTACTTTAGGATCTATATTTCCTGTTACTAACGAATTTTCACTTGTTGGTGAATTGCTACACGACCCCATAACTAGGAGGAGTAATAAATAAATTAAGTTTTTCATCGTAACATTAATTTAGGCAAAAGAAATCATACAGTTGGCATACTGACTTCTCCTAAAGACAGGCGATATAAACTAGTTTTAGTAAAGGATAAAAAAAATGTTTTCTAAATAAATCAAATAGGCTATGTGCAAATTTAATTCATAGCCACACAATGGGCTCATAGTCATAGCAAGTGCTGCTTGTAAAAGATAAATGGCGCTTACCTCTATTTCGTCATATCCAAGCGCTTGGCTAATTCTTTACCATAATCTATAAATGCCATAGTTTCGTCTGTCCGAGCTAATTTGATCTTATCAAAAATAATCAGTGCATCGCCACTACTTTCTAAATGATAAATTTGGTGGTCTTCGAAAAAACGAATGATCTCGTCAGTAAAAAATGAACGGATTTCAGTCTCGTTATTTCCCATGATCAGGAATTTATTAGAAAAATTTGGATACATCTCAAAATCAATATCCTTATATCCTGTATACGCCATCATTCGATCAAATATCTTTTCTAATACGCCCTCTTTTTCCATCGTAAAAATGGGTATCTTCTTATTTAATTTCATTATCATAAGTGTCGTATTAAACGTCTCAGCTGTAAAAGCGGCGCCTTCACTAAATGTTACATCGGCAATTTCCCATGACACACCCAAATCTTTAAATGACCCTTTAAGACAATTAGATTTGTGTTCGATAGGTCTAATTTCAAAAAAGTGAAAATTCTTTAGATAAGTAGTATTCCATTCTACATGATTTGTGTATTGATATTCATTTTCATTTGCTAGGTCTTGCAATCGATTTTGACGAGGTGATAATTTGGGAGCAGAATTGTATAAAGAAATTTTTAAAGCTCTATTATGAGTAGATGATGAAACATGAGAATCCAATCCTTTTATTACGACTTTACCACCTGTATCTTTTTGCATTTTCAAGTAGTCTACTAAGTAGTCCATATAGGTCATCCCTACTAATCTGGTTTCTGAGAGATCTATATTGACATCTGTGCCAGCAGGTATTTGTGCCACTAGCTTATCGACCTTTAGGATGCCTAAAAAGTTGGCGATTCCTTTTATTTTGAGATCGTAACTACCATCTGTATTCTTAACCAAAATTGATCCCGACCTGTACACCATTTTAAAAAATTGAGGCAAGGAAACTTGCGCCAATAACATGTGACTAACCATTGCCAATAATAACCCACCAAGTAAACCAATTAATAAATTAGTATAGAGGGTCAAAACCATCGTGCCAAGAAAGAATATTAGCTGCTCTGGTCCATGACTATAAACTTGCTTAAAGACGGCAGGCGAAGCTAATTTAAAACCAGTGTAAACGAGTAAAATTGCAAAAGCGCACAATGGTACCTGTCTCATAATGGGGCTCAGCACGACAATAAAAAGTAACAACAGTAGTCCTTGATACATATTAGACCACTTAGTCTTAGCGCCATTATGGATATTCACTGTACTACGAATGATCACAGCAATAATTGGTAAACCTCCGATCATTCCAGCTGCCACTGTACTCAATCCTATGCCCGTAAGATCCTTATTCAGATCCGTCTTTCGTTTATAAGGGTCGATCTTATCCACTGCTTTAGCAATGGCTAATGATTCAATACTTGTAATGATCAAAATGGATAATACTGTAGTCCAAAATTCAATTGTATTTATCTTGCCAAAATTAGGGTGCATTATTGAATCCATAATATTGTCAGGAATATCCAACAGCAATTTAGGCCCTACTTCATATGCCTTTCCGAAGAATGATATCGTATGTTGCTCAAAAAAATTGAAAAAATAGACGAACGGTATGGATAATGCAATGACCCACATTGGCACAGGCAAAATATGAAAAAACCGATTGCTGATTTTGGAATGAAATAGTAATAAGAGTAAGCCTGCCAAAGCAATGATCAATACAAATGGATTAGCTTGAGGTAAGTATACGACTGCATCAATAAGGTTTTGTATAATGCTCGGACTATCAGAATAGGTGCCCATAGCAACATGGATCTGTTTTGCAAAAATGATAATACCGATAGCAGCCAAAATCCCGTGTATGACGGAAGAATGGAAAATATCAGCCAATCGACCCAATTTTAACAAACCCAATAATACTTGAATCGCGCCCGAAACGACCACTGCTGCCAATACATAATTAAAGGCTTGCCCTGAACCATCATCCATCACTGCAATACCCAAAAGTATGACAGCGATGACTCCTTTGGCAGGTCCGTTGACTGATATATGTCCACCACGATAAAGCGTTGTGACAACACCACCAACAATCGCTGAAAGAATCCCTGACATCGCAGGAGCTCCCGCGGCCAAAGCAATGCCCAATGAAAGAGGTAAAGCAATAAGCGAGACACTAACTGCTGCAATCAGATCACTTTGCCAATTTTCAATTAATCCTTTCCACCCAGTAGCTGGTAACTGATGCAAATCCAATTATAAATATATTATGTGATATAAAATCGAGGTATTTTAGGGTAAATATAAAATTTTATAAGCTCTGTCAATTTGCACTTACAAGACTGTGTCTATACATTGGCATAACTCCAATCAAGTATTCAAACTAATAAATCCACCATCGATAGGATAAAATCCACCAGTTGCAAAAGCGGCTTCGTCAGAGCAGAGATATAATGCAAAATAGGCTACTTCATCAGGCGTACCCATACGACCAATAGGCTGCATAGACGATAATTTATGGAACATCTCCTCTTCCATACCTGGATAGTTATCCTTGATAAAATTATCTACGAATGGTGTATGGATTCTCGCTGGACCTATAGCATTACACCTGATGTTATCTCTTAAGTGGTCTTTTGCTATCGAATAGGTCATAGCCAGTACCGCCCCCTTACTCATGCTATAACCAAACCTATCACTCAGACCTATCACACTTGCAATCGAAGCCAGATTCAGTATTACGCCTCCCTCATCTTTTTTCATGAGTTTGACTCCTTCATGTAAACAATGGTAGACGGATTTGACATTTACTTCATACACTTTATCTAACATCTCTGGCGTGGTATCCTTCACCCCTCCTATCTGGGCAATTGCTGCATTGTTGATCAATATGTCAAAGCTACCATGCTCGTCATAGATCATTTTAAAAATAGCTCTGACCTTTGCAAGGCTTGTCACATCGCAGTTATAATATTTTGCCTTCCCTTCATCGGACAATATCTGCTGTTCGATTTCTATCCCTGCGTCATCCTTTATGTCCAATATATAAACAGAAGCGCCTTGCGCAGCGAAAACCTTGGCCATGCTAGCACCTATCCCGCTAGCCGCTCCCGTAATGATCACCGACCTATTATCCAACCTGAATGGTAATTGCTCCATACCGCCAAAATAAGTAAAATGAACTTGATCTCTAAGGTTGTCTAGATTTATACTTCAAATTAATGCACCGGATTTCAATTGAGTAACTGCATGATCAACTGCCCTAGCGGTAAGCGCCATAAAGGTCAAGGTCGGATTCTGCGTACCTGTCGATGTCATGCATGCGCCATCAGCTACATATACATTCTTGCAATGGTGGAGTTGATTCCATTTATTGGTAAGAGAAGTTTTATGATCTGAGCCCATCCTTACTCCTCCCATCTCATGGATATCAGATCCTGGTGGAGAATTAGTATCGCGAGCATCTATATTAGTAAAGCCTGCCTTCTCAAACATTTCGATGGATTGCGCTACATAATCAACTACCATCTTGTCATCATTATCCGTCCAATCACAGGATAGTATTATCTGAGGGATACCATATTTATCTTTAAGTTCATCATGAAGCCTCATATGATTTTGCTCCATGGGGACACACTCTCCCATCATCCAACTCGCGATATGCCAATCCCCATATTTAGGGTTTAACAATTTTGCAGTCAAGGACTCTCCGATGCCATCTGTGTCTTCAGGTCCGCGACTTCTACCTCCACTTATACCTATAGCATATCCTCTTAAATAATCTGTCTCTTGTTTTTTGAGGTTTCTGAATCGAGGGATATATGCATTACTTGGTCGCCTCCCTAGCGTAGCCATATCCTTTAGCCCTTCGTAAGTTGCGTTGGCCTTGCCTCTGTAGTTATGCCATGAGAGATATTTTCCCATGAGGCCATTATCATTACCCAGTCCATTAGGAAATCTATCACTCTTAGAGTTGAGTAAGATAGATGTACTATTGATCGTCGAGGCATTCACAAATATTACCTCCGCGAAAAACTCTATGATGTTGTTAGTTTCCCGCTCGATCACCTTTACCCCAACAGCCTTTTGCTTAGCCTCATCATAGATGATAGAATGGACTATAGAATCTGGTCGCAAGGTCATGTTACCAGTCTTCAGCGCCCAAGGAAGTGTAGATGATGTACTGCTAAAATATCCACCAAAATTGCATCCTCTCCGACACATATTCTGATTCTGACATTTGCTTCTTCCTTGCTGCAAGTGAATCGGCTGAGGATCCGTGATATGGGCGCATCTTGCATGTATCAAGTGACGCCCATTACCATAATTCTCTTTGAGGCTTTGCTTAAAATATTCTTCTACACAGGACATAGGAACTGGTGACATCACCTCACTATCTGGTAGTTCTGCTAAGCCATCTCGACTACCAGCTATCCCTACAAATTTTTCTATATAGCTATACCACGGCTCTATATCCTTATACCTTATCGGCCAATCTACTGCAAACCCATCTCTCATCGGGCCTTCAAAATCCATATCACTCCATCTCTGCGTCTGTCTAGCCCATAGAATGGATTTACCACCCGTATGGTATCCTCTAAACCATCGGAATGGTTTCTCTTGGATGATGGGCTGCTCATCATCCTTGATGTTCCAGTGCATATATTCTGCTCTGAAGTTTTTCTTACTCTCATAACCGATACGCTGATCCATCGGCACATTCCCTCTGAATTTAAAATCCCACGGGGCCTTCGAAGCAGTAGGATAATCCTTGACATGTTCTACTTTTCTCCCTCGCTCCAGTACTAGCGTCTTTAATCCTTTATCGCATAATTCTTTTGCTGCCCAACCACCACTTGCGCCCGAGCCTATTACGATCGCATCATAAGTTCTTTTCTTTATAGTATCATTGAACATCTTAGATCGTTGTTTCTTCGTTCACTTTGTAGCATCCATTGTATTCTCCAGGAACCACCTTGTAATCAAAGTGATTTGTCAAAACTTCTTCGGTATTTCGAAATCCATGAATGGTTTGTTTCTTCATCATTTCAAAAAATGAACGCTCATCCTCTTCCTCTGATTCACTTAATTCTAACAATAAAGATTCTCTCTCCGATGGCAAACAATCGTTAAGATCATTACCAAATTTCTCATTCGCTCTGCTATCAATATTGACCAACTGGGTTCTTACATTAGCTAGTATGTCAGGCTCTATACAGGCTCTCAGATAATCTAAGATATAGATAGGCACTCCTAAGTCCACTGCACCATACGCTTGTACGCCTCGAGGAATTATCGTATCCACAATAGCCATGATAGCATCTTGCTCCGTAGGCTTAAAAAATGACTTACTGAAATAATCCCTTACATCGTCTAGGTCCTTTGCCCAGTATCCTATAGCTAATAAACCTACACTTGCTGCAGCTAGCCCCTTTAAAGATCTCCTTCTATCCAATCTTAATATTTTAAGCTTCTCAAGTAAGCAATACTTTGAGGTATCTGATCTACAACAGCACTGCTCTCATCTTCGATAAAGTAGTGGGCGATGCCTATCTTCCTGGCTTCTTTGAGAATCCCTGGTATATCCAGTTCTCCAGTACCTAGAGGCACATTATATTCTACATCTGTTCCTCCCGTAAGATCTTTCTTGATGCCTTTTTTCATGTCTTTTAGATGTAGCAATTTCCAGCGGTCACCATACTTCTTTAGCAAGCCCACAGGATCACCGCCGCCAAATTGTATCCAAAAAATATCCATTTCGAAAGAAACATTCACTGGGTTAGTATTCTCAATGATGTAATCCATCAAGGTACCATCTCCATGTGGTTGAAATTCATAACCATGTGCATGATAGCAGAAAGTAAGGCCGTTCTCCTTTAATACTTTACCCGCTCGATTAAAGACGGCAACAACATTCTGTGCATCTTCCAGATCGAAATTGCCGCTGTCATGAGGTACCCATGCGCACATCACATATTTTGACCCTAGTGCTTTAGCATTCTTTACGATCGACATAGGATCTTCCGCTAGTGCCTTGAAACTACAACCAGTGGAGGGTATGGAGATACCGCGAGCTTCACACATTTTTTTATATTCTTCTGGCGGAATCTTACCACCACCACCTTCTATCTCAGTGATACCCATCGCTTGTATCCTATCTAAAGTACCTGGGATATCTTTGGGAAAATAATTTCTAAAAGAATATGCTTGCACACCTACAGGAGCGACAAAGAGAGGGTCTCCTTTTTTTGTCATATTAGATGTAGTTGACTTTGCACAAGCAAACAGTAAAAAGCTAATACCCGCAAATAGTAAAATTTTATTTTTCATGCCTTGTATATAATTTATAGTTTGAAGTTATTAAAGAATGGTTTTTAAAGTTGAAGATAAAGATTTGTTAGTCAGGACGAAGCTCCCTTCGAATTCATCAGGGCAAGCTTTTTCTCGTTTCGCAGCCTTAGCTCGGGATAAGAAAAAGCTGAAGTATCTGGCTATCAATGTTATGTCTGTAAACATGAAGGTTATTTTTAAATCACTTTTTATCTCAAATTTTATTACAACTAGTCAAATGCCATCCTTAAGGTTCTGCAACCATAGCTTTATCTCCTTTCATTTCGACATTCCAAAAAGCGGCCTTCTCTACCACATCAGCATTATGAGAGCAGACGAATAATCCTGCAAACATCTCATCAGGAAAATCGAGATCAGGTATCTCAACTGTCCAAAATGGCTCACCCTGCTTTGCAATACTCATAAAAAAACTCCTGCCTCGCCGTTCTAGATGTATCATATCTGGCATAACGATGGTTGACTTTACTTCTTCTATATCCTCGCCATTTTTTTTTCTAAACTGAATCGCAGTTAGTCCATCTCCATGCACAGTAGCACATATCATGGCAGCGCTAGTATCCATACTTGACCTAACCATCCATCCTAACTTTCGATGAGCATCTACCCCTTCGCCGATCAACTTGGCATTAGCCTTCAAAACAAAATCACCACTTAGCTTTTGGTATGCATAATGAAACTCATCCTTCTTGAACCAAATATTAGCGCCTGCACCTGATAATTCGTAAGTATCTAAATTTTTATCATAGCTAGTCTTCCCTTTGTGATTGACTGGACCTACATCAACTGCCTTACTAAAGATTCCTATACTTTTCTGTGCACAAGATATTGATAACGTCAAGTTAAGAAACAAGACAAAAAACACTATTAATCTAGTTGCGATAGACATTTCTTTTTTTTGAATTTAATGTTTAGGTCACCATCTATCCAGCATCTGCACTTGCACTTATTAAGACATCTTAATATAGTAATTTATATCAATGTAATCGAAGAACGATCGGTGGGATATACCAGCTAATTTGCTTTACCCTATAATATCTTTGTGCTTTAGTTAACTTACGATACTTTTGATCTTAAGAGTCGTAACTATCGGAGCAAGCACTATCAAAAATAGATTTCTTACCATATCACTATTAGTACTTTCTGGAGAGGCAGTTTTTTTCTTGCCATTTGTTTTAGTAAGGATCTTTAGGCCTACCTATTTGGATGTTTTCACTTTGGATAATACACAACTGGGCTTTTGCTTTTCTATTTATGGAGTTGTCGCTTTTCTTTCCTACTTCTTTGGAGGGGTTTTGGCTGATAAGTTCGAACCAAGACTACTTATAGTTACTGCACTGATATTAACAGGATTGGGTGGTTTCTATTTAGCGAATTATCCTAGCTATACTGAGTTAAAGATCCTCTACGCATACTGGGGATTCACAACGATATTCTTGCTCTGGGGAGCTATGATCAAAGCGACCAGGATATGGGGAGGCAATACTAAGCAAGGTCGAGCCTTTGGGTTCTTAGATGGTGGCAGAGGAGCGGTATCAGCAACCATCGGTGCGACTGGAGTTGTCATTTACGGTATGGTAATGACTGTAGATATAGATACTGCAACCCTTGCGGATAAACAAGCCGCTTTTAAAAGCGTTATCCTAGCTTCTACTTATATCACCCTAGGTATTGCTGTACTCGTCTTTTTATTTTTAAAGCAAGAGCCAGTAGAAGATGATGTCAAATTTGATAATCATACTGATTATTCGAAGAAAAATATTCTAGCTATCGCAAAACTACCATTTGTATGGCTACTTGCTTTGATCATTCTATGTGCTTACTGTGGTTATAAAGTCACTGATATCTTTTCGCTTACCGCGAATGAGGTGATGCTTTATGATGAAGTAGATGCTGCCAAGGTGGGTACGCTATCGCTTTACTTACGTCCATTTGTTGGTGTCATTATCGGGTTCCTTGCAGATAGGACAAAAGCTTCCTTGGTATTGACCTTAAGTTTTTCCTTTGTTATTATTGGTTCATTATTATTCGCTAGTGGCTTGATCAACAGTAGTGCTGTGTTTTTCTTTTTCATGGCAGTTGTGATAACGTCTATTGGTATTTATTCTGCTCGGGTCTTATATTTTGCAGTAATCCATGAAGGAAATATACCCGTAGCGCTAACCGGTACTGCTGTTGGTATCGTCTCTGTAGTAGGATACACACCCGATATATTCATGGGGCCAGTGATTGGCTACATATTGGATAGCTCACCAGGATTAGCAGGCCACCAACATGTCTATCTGACCTTAGCTGGATTTTCCATTGTAGGTCTTGTTTCTTCTTTTTTATTAAAGAAAAATATTAAGTCCCAAGTTCCAAAGCAATAATGGCAACTAATGATTCTAATGCAACTTTCCTAAGTCTTAAAGACGTCGACATCTATCGTCAACTCTCCCTAGTACTAAGCAATGTAAATTGGGAAATCAAAAATAATGAACACTGGATCATCACTGGTGCAAACGGGACTGGCAAGACCAGCTTAGCTTATACTATAGCTGGTAAGAGTCTTGCCAGAAGAGGGAAACTACAATATCACTTTCTAGAAAAAGAAGCAGCTGAAAAAAACGTCTCCATCTATGATGTCAGAAGGAATGCCATAGCCATCATCAGCTTCGAAGATTCTCATAGAGCATTCAATAATAAAGAAAGGTATTACCAACAACGGTTTAACGCATTTGACAATGATGGTATCACCGTACAAGAATATTTGGAAGAACTTGGCTATGACTCCACCTCAGCAAAGCAAAGAAATATCATAGAAAAATGTGGTGTCAGTAAATGGTTACACCTAAGTAGAATAAAATTATCCAGTGGTCAATCTAGAAAACTATTGATATCGACTGCACTCCTCAAACAGCCTAGATTACTGATAATAGACAACCCCTACATTGGACTAGATGACAAGAACAGACAACTCTTTAATGAGCTTATAGATGAACTAACGATCAGCCATAATATAAAAATTATCTTAGCTGGTCATTTTCATCAGCTACCAAAATGTATTACGCATGAGCTGTACCTTTCTGAAAATTCTGTCAGTATAAAAAAGATCTCACCTTCTTATATAAACAACAGTGTTTCTAAGCCAGAATACTCAGAAGCGATATCAGAAATAAGCGCTTACTTTGGAGATACTACTCATCACCCATCATTCAAAAATGCACTTCTCCTCGATGATCTTAATGTAGAATATAAAGATGCAAACATCCTAACTGCGATTAATTGGAAAGTGAAATTAGGTAATAAATGGGCACTACTAGGGCCTAACGGTTCTGGAAAATCAACCATGCTAGGTATGATAGCTGCAGACCATCCTAAAGTCTATGCGAACAATGTCTACCTATTCGATAAGAAACGGGGAGTCCAAGACAGCATATGGGACATTAAGAAAAACATTGGATTCATCTCCTCAGAAATGCATACTTACTTTAACTATGATATCAATAAAACAGTCTCTCAAATAATCCTCGATGGGCTTTTCACGAGCATCTATAGTAGACCCCCAATCACTCAAAAACAACAGGGTATTCTAAATGCATTGCTCACTTACTTTGAGTGTCAACATATCAAAGAGTGCAAATTCCAGTACCTATCCACCGGTGAACAACGATTAACCCTCATACTTCGAGCCCTTGTAAAGAACCCTCCGCTCTTACTTTTTGATGAACCCTTCCAAGGACTGGATGATCAGACTATTTCTAGATTTAAGTATTTACTCGATGAGGTGCTCACTGATAAACATGCACTGATATTCATTACTCACTATCAGCATGAAGTACCTAGTTGTGTAGATGAGTATTTTTATCTGAAAGGTGGGGAGCGAGTTTAGTTTTTTCTCATCACTGCTCTCTATCTGTCATAGTCAGGGTGGCTATTTACAAAGGAGAGGGAGTTATCCCGCACAGGCTTGTCTCGGCTGATATTGAGTAAGGCGGTCTCGATGTTAATCGAAAGCGGATAAAGGAAAAACTACACCACAGGCTTAGCATATATCTTCTTATCAATAACCATCTTAGCGATGATCTCACAAAGGATCTCAGAAGTACCACCTCCGATCTGCCCTAAGCGGCTATCTCTAAATACCCGAGCTAGAGGATACTCTTCCATATAACCATACCCGCCCAACATCTGCAGACATTCAGTAGCTACTTTGTCAGACAATTGAGTCGACAAAAGCTTGGACATACTCGCTTCTTTTACAGGATACTCTCCAGCTTCTAGTCTAGCGACTATCGAGTAGTTAAACTGCTTATTCATCTCTATCTCGCTGGCCATCTGAGCGACTCTATGGCGGAGGACTTGGAATCTATTCAAGGTCTTGCCGAATGCCTTACGCTCACTCATATATTGTAACGCATAATCTAACGCATACTCCGACCTCGCTACTGCATTGATACCCATGGTCAAGCGCTCTAGTGCAAAATGCTGCATGATATAGTAGAAGCCTTTGTTCTCCTCACCCATTAGGTTTTCCTTCGGTATTCTTACATTGTCAAAAGCAATCTCACCGGTGTCCGAGGCTCGCCATCCCAACTTATCAAGCTTAGAAGCAGACAACCCTGGGGTATCCCTATCCACCAATACGATACTTATATCTTTTGAGTCTACATCATTGCCCGTCTTGAGTGCTACTATGAGGAAATCACTGTAGACACCATTCGTAATGAAAGTCTTAGAACCATTGATCACATAGCTGTCGCCATCTGCGACTGCAGTAGTCCTCATCCCTGCGACATCAGAACCACCAAACGGCTCACTGATACAGAGACAACCTATCTTCTTCCCTAATATGGCTGGTGTTAGATATTCTTTCTTGATCCGCTCATCACCCTCTGCAAGCAGATGTTGCATAGACAGGTAGGCATGTGCCCACATTGCTGCTGCAAATCCACCCGAATTAACTTTTTGTAATTCTTCTAGAAAGATCACGGTATAAAAAAGATCTAAACCTAATCCACCATACTCCTCTGGGTAGGCAATACCGAAGTATCCCATCTCGCCAAACTTAGTCCATATCGCAGGATCTATTTTTCCAGACTTCTCCCATTCATCGACATTTGGGACCACTTCCTTTTGCAAAAAATCTTTGAACCCCGCTCTGAATAGATCGTGCTCCTCATCAAAATACTTTGACTTCATTACTTTAGATTAATATGAGTTTTATAAAGAAATGTTCTCTACGATCTCTAGATCATAGCCTAGTAGTGCTGTTCGTTTTCGGGGTCGGTTTGTGATCAGCTTTATTTTTCTGACGCCTAGGTCATGCAGGATCTGTGCACCTATTCCAAGATTCTTATGTGCTAAGGTCTTAGCCGTATTATTATCTTCATCCCGTTGATCATAGGTGTTTTCCTTCAACCTTCTGAGTGAATTGAGTAGTTCGTTTTCTTCTTCTGGTCTACGTATATATAGTAATACGCCTTTACCTTCTTTGTCTATGAGTTTGAGCGTTTCTCTCATTTGTTCTGCACGTCCATCGACTACTGCTCCTATGATATCTCCTGTGTTAGATCCTGATGTTACACGCACGAGTACATTTTCATCAGGCTCCCATGATCCTTTCTTGATCACAAGATGGGTCAAGTTAGAATTTTTTTCTTTGAAGGCTATCATATCAAAGTTACCGAAAGCCGTATTTACATTCACTTGTAATTCTTGCTTGACCAATCGCTCATTGGCCATTCGGTATGATACCAGGTCTTTGATAGTAATGATCTTAAGGTCATGCTTCTTAGCCAAATCCATCAGTTGTGGCACGCGCGCCATACTACCATCATCATTGAGTATCTCTATGAGTACGCCTGCAGGTCTTAAACCAGCTAGCTGTGCAAGGTCTACTGCTGCTTCTGTATGTCCAGTGCGCCTGAGTACTCCTCCCTCTTGAGCTATCAGTGGAAAAATATGCCCTGGTCTCGCGAAGTCATTGGGCCTTGTCTCCTCATCTACTAATGCTCTTATCCCTGTCGATCTATCATATGCTGATATACCAGTACTACATCCTTTCTTCTTATAGTCAATCGATACAGTGAATGCTGTACCATGCAAATCAGTATTTTCGGCAACCATGTGATTGAGTGACAACTCACTAGCTCGCTGAGCAGTGATCGGAGAGCAAATAAGTCCTCTTCCTTCCTTCGACATGAAATTGATTATCTCTGGAGTGACCTTCTCTGCGGCACAGATAAAGTCTCCTTCATTTTCTCTGTCTTCGTCATCTACGACGATCACCACCTTCCCTTCTTGGATCTCCACGATCGCTTCTTCTACGGTATTGAATTCGTAGGCTTGAGTAGGTGAATTTTCAGTATTTATCATATGGTTAGGATTTAATAATAAATGCTTACAACATTGCTATTGTTCATCAAAGATAGAAGGCTATATGGCATTTAGCAACTTTCCAGCTTCTTCTAACATATCTTCTGTTTTGGCAAAACACAAACGAATCACATTATTCTGTTTGCCACTAGAATAAAACACACTCACTGGTATCGCTGCTACTCCATATTCTGTTGTCATTCGCTTAGCAAAATCCGTGTCTGGCTCATCACTGATCTCACTATAATCATACAACTGGAAGTAGGTCCCTTCTGATGGCAACGCCTTTAACTTTGATCCTGTCAATGCATTCTGTAAAAAGTCACGTTTCTTTTGATAAAAAGCGGGTAATTCTAAATAAGGTTGTGGGTCTCTTAAATAATCAGCCAGCGCATATTGCTCAAACGAGTTCACACAGAATACATTAAACTGATGCACTTTTCTAAACTCAGACATTAAAGTTTCTGGGCCTACACAATACCCGATTTTCCAACCAGTACTATGAAATGTCTTACCAAATGAATACACCAATAAGCTCCGTTCATATAACTCTGGGTGCCTCGCTACACTCTGGTGCGCTTGCCCATCAAATATCAAGTGCTCATACACTTCGTCACTCAACACGATGATGTCTGTCCCTGATGTTATTTTTTGCAATGCTTCTAAGTCCTCTTGCTTGAGTGTCTTGCCTATCGGGTTTTGGGGAGTATTGATGATGATCATTCTAGTCCTCACCGTGATCAATGCCGCTAGCTCATCCCAGTCTATCTTAAAATCTGGAGCAGACAGTTCGTATGGAACAGGTATGCCCTTCACTAACTCAATCGTCGGTCGATAAGAATCATAAGCCGGCTCGATCAAGATAACTTCATCTCCCTTATCCACGAATGTTGTGATTGCCGTGAAGAGTGCTTGAGTCGCACCAGCTGTAATCGTGATCTCTGAGTCTGGATCGCACTCTAACCCATAAGAAGACTTCATTTTATCTGCAAGCACGTCTCTTAATTCTTTTAATCCTGCCATTGGGCAGTACTGGTTCTTTCCATTTTGGAGATAGTAAGCAACCTTATCTTTTAAGGCTTGCGGAGTATCAAAGTTAGGAAAGCCCTGAGAAAGATTAATAGCTCCATGCTCTGCAGCTAGTGCTGACATGACTGTAAATATCGTGGTACCTACATTTGGCAATTTTGAAATTATCCTCACACTTCAAATGTAAAAGGATATTTTAGATTTAACAGGAGCAAATAATTGACTTTTAGCAACTATAATTGCGCTTTTTAGCTATTGCGAAAAACTAAAATCAAGGAATCTATTCCAACTTATATTTCCACCCTGCTCACTATGACACTTCTGTCGCATTGCATTATTCATTAATATGAAATTATATTTTACAATACGATCACTATCACAGAATAAACAATACAATATTCTGTAAAATTTTAATTTACTTATTTTTGCAACTGCAAATTTGTCAATTAGAAAAGTATTATGTCATCACTGTTTAACTTATTCGATTTTAGTCAGAAAGTAAATTACAAATCAGAAATACTTTCTGGATTGACGGTTGCATTGGCACTGGTACCAGAGGCGATAGCTTTTGCCCTCATAGCAGGCCTATCTCCGCTGACGGGTTTGTATGCCGCATTTAGTGTCGGTCTTATCACATCAGTACTGGGTGGGCGACCAGGGATGATCTCGGGTGCTACAGGAGCAGTGGCGGTGGTCATCGTAGCATTGGCAAAAAGCCATGGTGTAGAATACATCTTTGCTACTGTGGTATTAGCGGGGGTCCTACAGATGCTCGCGGGTATTTTAAAACTCGGTAAATTCATAAGACTTGTCCCCCATCCTGTCATGTTTGGATTTGTAAATGGACTTGCGATCGTAATATTTCTTGCTCAGCTTGATCAATTTAAGATCATCGATGGCGCTGGTATTCTGTCATGGATGACTGGGATACAATTATATACTATGCTTGGATTAGTATTATTGACCATGCTGATCATATGGGGTCTACCTAAGATCACTAAAGTCGTACCTGCATCTTTAATGGCCATACTAGTGATCTCAGGCATAGTGATCTCTATGGGTATTGACACTAAGACAGTAGGTGATATTGCATCGATACAAGGAGGGTTTCCTCCATTTCATATACCTGCTATTCCTTTTACACTTGAGGCATTCAGCATAGTGTTTCCTTATGCATTGATCGTGGCTGGTGTTGGTCTGATAGAAAGTTTACTGACGCTTAACTTGATAGATGAGATCACGGAGACTAGAGGTAATGGTAATAAGGAATGTATCGCTCAAGGCGTAGCGAATCTCGTTACTGGGTTTTTCTCAGGGATGGGTGGTTGTGCGATGATCGGACAATCGCTGATCAATATTTCTTCTGGTGCGAGAGCGCGTCTATCGGGCATCGTAGCATCCCTGATGTTGTTGGTCTTTATCATGTTTGGTGCATCTATCATAGAGCAGCTGCCTATGGCTGCGCTTACAGGTCTTATGATCATGGTAGCGATCGGTACATTTGAGTGGACCAGCTTAAAGTCTTTTGGCAAGATGCCTACACACGATGTTATCGTGATGGTATTGGTTTCTTTGATCACTGTCTTCTTGCACAATCTTGCATTAGCGGTTTTAGCAGGTGTAGTCATCTCTGCACTTTCTTTTTCTTGGGAAAATGCAAAAAGGATTAGAGCTAGAAAACATGTGGATGAAAAAGGTGTGAAGCACTACGAGATATATGGTCCATTATTCTTTGGGTCTGTCACTGCATTCGGAGATAAATTTGATGTGCAAGATGACCCGGAAAATGTGATCATCGATTTCTATGAAAGTAGGGTTGCGGATATGTCTGGTATAGAAGCACTCAACAAGATCACTCAGCGATACAAAGCTGCAGGTAAAACTGCTCACCTGAAGCACCTAGATGCTAGATGTAGAAAGTTACTTGAAAATGCTGGAGGGATAATCAACTTAAACATTATCGAAGGAGGAAAAGAAAAGGATTCGAGAGTTACTTTTGATCTTGCGGATGTCTAGATTCAAAACGTTGGCTTAGGCAGTAACAAGTTTTCATTTTGATAATCTATTGATCAGTTTTTTTTGACTTCGATCGATAATAACTTTCGCAATGCATCTAGAATGTGCTGCCCCGTATCTACCCTACTCCATGGATTAGTAGTTGATGTTCTGAATGCACCGGTACACCTTTCTGGAAATTTGACATCCTTACAATCATCTTTAGAATATTGTAAAGACTTGAGATTTACCATAGCCATCTTAAGCGCTCTCAGGTATTTACTTCTATGAATAGAATCATTCTCTAGAAGAGCTATCTCATAGGCATAGGCAAGCCCCTCTGTATAAACACCATCAGAAGAACCATGAGGCTTTCCATACTGAGGTGTTCTATAGTTATAAAACCTTCCTATATGACTGGTGGTATCCTGTATCTCTAGCAGCTTATCATTTAGCGTGAATATAGCGTCTGAATATTTTTTATCACCTGTGAGCTTATATAACTTACTCAGTGAGATCGTATGCCATGGGACATACGCTGGGTAATAATTCTTATCTAATTCTGTCACATATTTTTGAATGTAATGATCTTGAGATTTGATCGCCATTTTCAAGAGATCATCATTATCTATTTTGACTGCATATTCTATAAGCGACACTAGTGCTTCTCCAGAATAAAAAGTCAGTAAATAATCCTTATCATAAGTATAAGATGGTTCTTTGTAAAAAGGATCGAAGCCACCATCATCATCCATCAACATCAGAATTCCACTACATAATTGTTTTGCAATGTCTTGATAATCTTCATAGAATGGACTCACCGTCAATGCTCTCAGAAACATCGCATTAGCACCTAGCTTGGACTTGTCATTATATAAGATGTATCCTACCGAATCATTATCGACTTTGTACCAATGCTTCATTAAGAAGTTAAGATTCTTCTTATGCTTGGGTAACCATGTCGCTTCCTCGCCAACCAACTCCGCCATTAATCTAGTTGCCATCAACTGACGGATAGCATTGTTCTTTGTAGAATATTTGTTATGTACTGGGTCAAAGCTGTATCGAAATATCCCCTTGTCACGAAGTGAATGCGAAAAACCTTTTATGGCTAGTCCATAAATAGAATCAACTGTTTCAATCAGTATCTCATGCTTCGATTTCTCAATGGCTTTTACTTCCTCATCGACACATGCAAAAAACAATAGGCTTAAGAAAATCAAAATAATAGACCTATAAATAAAATGCTGCAACATAATTAACTTCTCGAAGTTCCGAATATAAGGTTTCAATATTCTTTCTGCAGTGTTCTAATATCAAGCATCAACCTCCCTACATCAGACTCTACTATTCCACTGTAGATTCCTCTGATATGCCTTTCTTTATCTACGAGTATAAATTTCTCGGTGTGCAAAAAATCGGATTCATCGGCCGTGAAACCAAATTCTTCATCCGCAAAATAAGCAGTCCGAGCCATATCATAGATCTTTTCTTCATCACCTGTCGCTAAGAAATACTTGCCATATTTTATTCCATAACCTTCTGCATAGGCATTTAGTTTTTCCACCGTATCTACCCATGGCATGACAGTATGTGAAAGCAGTAGTATGTCATCATCCTTAGCAAAGGCATCTTGTAGTTGCATCATGTTCTTAGTCAGCGTCGGACAGATACTTGGGCAGGTCGTAAAGAAGAAATCGGTCACATATATCTTGTTTGTGAAAGTCTCATTATTCACCATCTCACCGTTCTGATCGGTAAATTCAAAATCCTTGACCTTATGCATATCTGCTTTTGACTCTCCTGACTCTGCAGGCCATATCGGCGTATAATCATTACTAATAAAGAACGGCAATTCTTCTGATTGATCTTGCCTACATCCTGTGACTTGCAGGATTAATATAGTCAATAACAATAGGCGAAAGTTCATAATGTAGTTTTAGGGTTTAAGACCATACTGTCTTTATCTGCACTTCGCACTAGACCATTAAGACACCACGACGAATTTAATAGTCCATAGACTCGACCATTTTTAAAAACATAGTTTTTTATGACCTTACCTTCTAGGGTAAATAACTTGCCTGACACTTCTTCCCCATCCTGATAGTACTTCTCTACTTGTAGACCGCCCGAAGGAAACCACTCTCGATAGACACTATCTCGCTTGTCATTTTTATAGTTGATCTCCACTGATCTTTTACCATCATGGAAATAAGAAATTTCCGACCGCCTTGTTATTTCTTTTCCTGATTCGATTGTTGGGGCATCCTCATTACATCCGAATGATATCAGCAATAACATTAACAATAGTGCAACTTGAGTAAATAAGATCTTCAAAGAATTAAAATATTTAATACACAATATTAATAATTTCTCATTTACTCAAACATCATTCTTAGTAACAATTCTACTTGAGAAAAATAACTATCGCGCCAATTGCTGTTGCTACCAATAAAAAATTGCGATACATCTTTTCATTGATATAGGATACTAGCTTCACACCTAACACAAATCCTATAACAGTGGCTGGGATCAAGGGGAGGTCTAGCTTTAGTGATTCCATACTTACGGTCTCCCAAATAAAAATATGGAAAGGCAACTTGAATACATTGATAATAAAAAACAGCCAGCCAGCAGTACCTATGATCTCATTCTTAGGAAGATTAGTCGCCAAGAAAAATAGATTTGCAAATGCCCCAGCTAAGTTACCGATCATAGTAGTAAAGCCTGCAGCCAATCCAGCACTACCTCCGAAAAGCCAGTTCTGCGGAAACTGCTGGTCAGGCTTACGGTCTCTCCAAAACATGATAACTACACTAATCAATATTATGATAGCCATCCACCTTTTAAACTGTACCTCTGGAAGATCTTTACCTACCCACACACCTATAAGTACCCCGACTAACATAGCTGGTAAAAACTTCTTGAGATACGACCACTTACAATGCTTATTATAATATACAACAGCTAGTATATCTCCAATTATAAGAATCGGTATCAATACCCCCGTGGAGTTTTTAGCACCATAGACTATGGCCATCAGCGCTACCGTAATTATCCCTAGACCTTTGAGCCCTCCCTTGGACAAGCCCATACACAGCGCTCCTGTCATAGCGATCATCAAATCCGCATTACTCATAGATCTAGGCTTATTAAAAATGATAGTACACTGATTGAATTAATAGGTCACTAAAGAATAGATATCCTCGGCATACTTCGCAATCCGCTCATGACCTTCTAGAAAACTTAGGTCCACAATAAATGAAAACCCGACCACCTCACTCCCCGACTGCTTTATCAATTCTGCAGTTGCACAAGTAGTCCCTCCAGTCGCTAATAGATCATCATGTACCAGGACACGGCTACCAGGCTTAAGATCATTTTTATGTATCTCTAGGGTAGCAGTACTATACTCTGAATCATAGGTAAAAGCAATTGTCTCACCGGGTAGCTTACCCTTCTTCCTGATCAACACCAGCGGAATATCCAATGCCTGAGCTATCCCCGTCCCAAATATAAATCCTCTGCTATCTATCGCACAGATAGCATCAGGTTTAAGCGACTTGGCATGTGTAGCAAAAGCTGTAGAGATATCTCTAGATAGTGCTGCATCCAGTAGCAAAGGCGTAATATCCTTAAAGGTCACTCCTGCTTTAGGAAAATCAGGGATATCTCTTATCGCTTCTTTTACTCTATTTGATAGTTCGTTTTCCATTACTTTTCGGTTGCTTATAGAATATGGGTGTCTGCATATGAGCACACAAAAAGTCACAAAGTTAACAAATGAGAAATAGTATTTGCACCTTTATCATCGCCTGTTGTTTTCAACAATTAGCAGGTCAAGCAAGTGCCTATCAGTATGAAATTGTTTCAGGATTAAAAAGTTATCACGCTCCAACAATTTGTAATCTTTATATTTATAATTCAAAAAACACTTCATGGCTATCTCATCAAAATATTTTCAAGATCACATGCCCAACAACGTATGCTTTGGCTGTGGCAATGACAATCATGAAGGTCTACAAATAAAAAGCTATTGGGAAGGTGATGAATCCATCTGTAAATGGAACTCTGAAGAAAAATATCATGGTTGGAAAAACATTCTTAATGGAGGGGTCTTAGCTACCTTGATAGATTGTCATACTATGTGCACAGCAGCAGCTCATTCCTACAAACTAGAAGATAGGACCTTAGGCACAAAGCCTGATTATAAATATGCTACAGGCACCTTGACAGTAAAATATCTCAAACCTACTCCTAATGACAAACCCATAGAGCTAAGGGCAAAAGTGACAGAGCAGCGTGGTAAAGTCACGACTGTGGCCTGTGATGTTTTTGTAGAAGGAGTTAAGACTGCCGAGGCTACCGTAATTGCAATTAGAGTATTTGATAGTTCTAAGGAAGGGAATTCTGTTTTTACTTGATTTCTTAAATTGTCAATACCTTGATGATTCTTGATTTCAAGATTACTTGATTTTATTATGATGGACTCTTTTGAATTGCAGTGATTTACTTCCAAAATTTATTAGCAATCCAACCCTCAACTGATAAGC